>Ga0068714_10001518_pt1 | contig 33577 bp, 30 predicted proteins | sample MTBNYHSulfiMetaG_FD_62988 | JGI IMG/M metagenome (GOLD analysis project Ga0068714, IMG submission 62988) | Enrichment culture microbial communities from rom New York Harbor, USA that are MTBE-degrading - MTBE-NYH (New York Harbor Sulfidogenic)... | ecosystem: Environmental > Aquatic > Marine >...
GCGAGGCCCGGTTGTCCGGCCTCTTGGCCCGGAGGCTTCCTTGGGGGCGGGCATAACCCTTCGGACCCCTCGGCCGGGTGGAGGGCGCCCACCCGCCCCGGCCGGGGAACCGGTGGGCGGCCGCGTCTTGTGGGCCCCGGGTAATCACCCCACCCGGATAATGGCCAGGCCGGTCTTCAAAGGCCGTCGGCCCGGGCCCTGTCCGGCCGAGCCTTCCCGGTCCCCTTAAAAAACCGCCCCGGGCCGTCCCGACCGCCTCTCAAGGCCGCCGCCCCCTCATCCTGGTTGGAGCGGACCGGACCATTACTCAAGGTACATTTATTGCTACTTTCTTCCGGAGCTCATTATTCAGGCCTCGGGGCGGAAAGGGCCGCATCATGGAAGTTTCTGAAATTATAAATAATTATCTGGCATACTGTAACCGCCAGGCCTCCCTGACCGAGGAGCAGAAGAGCACCTTGGGGGAGATTCTGGCCAGGTACGACCCGGAAAAAATGACCGGGGAGGACCGGCAGGCCCTCCGGGCGGAGCTGATCCAGGCCGGCATCCCCCGCACCGGTGAGGCCGGGCGGGTTCTCAAGGAGGCCGGTTTCATGCTCCCGCCCCCGGAGGTGATGGACCCGGCCGGGCCGACTTCCGGGTCTCCGCCGGAGGCGGCCCGGGACAAAAGCTCCGGGCTCCTTGAACTGATCGACCAGGTCAAATCAGGCCGGATAGACGAGGACGAGTTCATCTCCCTCCTTCTGGATTACGCCGAGGCCAACAGCCCCGTCAGCCCCGGCAGGGTCATCGACAAGTCGGTCTAGCCGGTGCCCGCCCGGGAGGCCGGGGCTTGGTCCCGGTCCCCCTCCTGAAGACCTTCCGGACCAGGGGACGGTGGTGATGGGGGGTCCAAGGCAGACGGCCTGGCCCGGATATTCCACGAGTCAAGTTGGCTGCAGAGGCAAGGCGCGGGAGGTGATGCCGTAGTCATCCCCCTGGAACCTTCTTCGATCCCCCCCTGGAGACCATTCTCAAGAACCTGGAGAAGGACACGATCATCGTCTCCGGCACAATGACCAACTACTGCTGCGGGCCCACGGCCAGACAAGGCTATGAAAGGAGCTTCAAGGTCATCTTCGGGAGCGATGTTACCGCCACCGATGACCCGGAGATGCAGGAGAACGAGCTGAAAATCATGAGAAGAGGCTTTGCCAAGGTCATCTCCGGTGATCAAATAATCTCGATGATTTGACCGGCCGGCCCCGGGGCGGACCTTGCCTGATCCACATATCCGGGGGCTTAAGAACAGGGGACAAGGTCTTCTCGGTACCGCTCCGGCAGCCGAGCGGATCCCCCTCGTTCCTCTCCGGGGAGCCTGGCTGCTCGATTGGAGGGTGACGGTTAATGCGAAATGAACTTAAGGACTTTCTGGTAAAAGCGAAGATCTCCGGATACGCCGGCGGGGGCGAAGGCAACGAGGCCTTGCTTCCTGGCGGCGGCAAAAAGTTTCAATACCAGGAGCAGGAGTTCGAGTACCTGGACCTCTATTATGGGTTCAACCCGTTTTCCGGCCAAGAAACTCTCAGAAAAAACGAGGAAGTCTTTTGGATCATGAATTATTATGGGCTTGTTGAAGGCTTTCAGGATATTAGGCTGGTGTATAATTTCCTCAAGAGAGCCCTTCAAGAACCTGATCCGGGCCTTCCCCTCAGAGGCCCGAGCAGGTTCGAAAAAGGTGACCTGGTCTATTTCAATTCACCGACCGGAAACATCGGCCTTTTTAAGGGACATGAGCATATCGAGTTTCAGGGCAAGGTTGTCTATGAGCTTAATTACCACGGGGGATTGATTAAGTAATCCCTGTCGCCTGGCTGGAGGGGGAGGGGGCCGGGCTCTGACCGTAACCAAGCCCTCGTTGCCGGGAAGCCGACCTTGGATTTGACGACCTTACCTTTTGTTAAGGCCCTTCAGGTTGTTGGAGCCGGACACGGTAATCCATGGACCCTGTGACCGCCAGACGCCGGTTTTCCATCTGGTTGTTGACCCTGGCTCTCATCCCCGGGCTTTTTTTCTCCTGCACGGGGAGGCCGCCCGCGGATGACCACTCGGTCGGTTCGGTGGACCTGGACCGGTACATCGGCAGATGGTACGAGATCGCCTCCCTCCCGGCCCCCTTTCAGAAGGATTGTCACTGCACCACCGCCGAGTACATTCTGAAGGGCGATTACCTGCGGGTAATCAACCGCTGCCGGCGGGGATCGAACCGGGGCGAGTTGGATGAGGCCAAGGGCAAGGCCTGGCCGGTCAAGGGCAGCCACAACTCGCGACTCAAGGTGAGCTTCTTCTGGCCGTTCAAAGGCGACTATTGGGTCATCGCCTTGGACAAGGACTACCAGTGGGTCATGGTCGGCCACCCCCAAAGAAAGTACCTCTGGCTTCTGTCCAGAAAACCCAAGATATCCAGGGAGCTCTATGACTCCCTGGTGGAGGGGGCCGCCTCCCTGGGATACCAGGTCGAAAGGTTGAAAACCATGGACCAATCCTGCGGGGAGTAGTTTGCTTCCTTCTTCGGCCTCTTCTTTCCTGTCGCCCGGTCAGGTCTTTCATGGATGCCTCTTGGATTCCAGAACCAATCCGCTCCAGCCCGGATATTTCATGAGCCATCGTCGCGAGGAGGCCAGGTCCGTTGGCGAGATGCGCGGTTTTTCGGCCTTTGGGCCCGCCGGCATACCTGACCGTAGGTCGAGGACCAACTTGATTAAACCCCAAGTCCTCCCGGGGGTTTGAATCAGGTCAAGGCCGGCAAACCCGGCCGACCCGGTTGTTTGACTGGTTCCTGAGTGGTGGTGTATGGTTAAAGGTGTCAACCCGTGGCTGGGGCGGATAAAAATTGGGTAGCATTAGTAGATTGCAAACAAACTGACTGATCGTCCGGAAGCCTCTCCCAGGTTGAGGGAAAGCCGTCCATGACCCTCAAAGCCGCGCCCGGTTATCTCGCCCTTGTTCTGGTTTTCCTGTTCCTTGTCCCCATCGGGGTCCCGCCCGCCTCCGCCGACGGCTCTCCCACCCTCAATAACGGGAAGAGGTGGCGGATCGGCTACTACGAGGGAGGCCCCTACTCCGATTACACCGATACCATGAGGACCCTGGTCAAGGGGTTGATTGAGAAGGGGTGGATCAAGGACCAAAACCCGCCGGAGCTGTATCAGGAGCTGCCCAAACCCTACTGGGAGTGGTTGGGTCGATGCGACAGCCCCTTTCTCTCCTTCAGGCCCGAGGACGGCTACTCGGCCCTTTGGGACGGGGAGCTGAGGTCTCGGATCCGGTCGGAGATGCTGAAAAAGCTCAAGGCCAAGGAGCTGGACCTGGTTCTGGCCATGGGAACCTGGGCCGGCCTTGACCTGGCCAACAACGAGCACTCCGTGCCGACCATGGTTCTGTCAACCTCCGACCCGGTCAAGGCGGGGATAATCAAGAGCGCGGAGAGTTCGGGCTATGAGCACGTCACCGCCCGGGTCGACCCCACCCGCTACCTGCGCCAGGTGAGGATGTTCCATCGGATCGTCGGCTTTCAAAACCTGGGGATCGCCTATGAGAACACCCCCGACGGACGGGTCTACTCCGCCTTGAGCGACGTTGACCGGATCGCCCGGGAAAGGGGCTTCAAGGTCCTCACCTGCGAGGTCATCGACACCACCACGGACACCGAAAAATCAGACCGCACTTGCCTGGACTGCTACCGCCTCCTGGCCCAAGGGAGCGAGGCGGTCTATGTCACCGCCCTGGCCTGTGTCGACCGCCGGGTTCAAAGGATCGCCCAGGTTTTCAAGGACGCCCGGGTGCCCTCGTTCTCGATGATAGGTTCCAAGTACGTAAAACAGGGGATCATGCTCAGCATCTCCAGCGACTCAGGCTACATGGAGCTGGGGAGGTACAACGCCATGAAGCTTGGGGCGATCCTCAATGGGGCCAAGCCCATAACCCTCCAGCAGGTCTTCGAGGATCCCCTCGAGATCGCGGTCAATCTCCGGACCGCCAGGGATATCGGCTTCGAGATGCCCAAGGGCCTCCTCAGGATAGCCACCGAGATCTACGAGAAGTAGCCGCCCATGCGCCTGAAGGGATACATCGGACTTTCCTTGGTGTGCCTCTTTTACTGGGTCCTTGACAGTATCTGGTCTTACCTGTCCTTTGAGGTCAACCTGAGAAACCTTATTTATAGCCAGCCGGCCTCCTACCTCGACACCTTTCTGTTGAGGGTTCCTCCCCATCAGATCATCTCCCGGTTGATGGTTGTGGTCCTGTTCGCCATTCTCGGGAGCCTGATCCTGGAGTTCATGATCAAGAAGCAAGCGGCCGAAAAGAACCGCCGGGAGGCCCACGACACCCTCCTGACCATATTGAACAGCATCGACGCGACGATATATGTGGCCGATATAAAAAGTCATGAAATCCTGTTCATGAACAAGTATATGATCGATGTCTTCGGCGGCGATTTCAGGGGCCGGATCTGCCACGAGACCTTCCGGAACAGCAAGAAGGTCTGCGACCATTGCACCAACGATCGGCTCCTGGATGAATCGGGCCGGCCCAAGGGGGTTGTCGTCTGGGAAGGCCGCAACCCCGTCACCGAGGCCTGGTACGTCAATTATGACCGGGCCATCAAATGGGTCGACGGGCGTCTGGTTAGGATCCAGATCGCCACCGACATCACCCGGATCAAAGAGCTCCAGGAGAAGCAGCTCCAGAGCGAGGCCCAGCTTCGCCAGGCCCACAAGATGGAGGCGGTGGGGACCCTGGCCGGGGGGGTGGCCCACGACTTCAACAACATCCTGGCGGCCATAATCGGCTTTGCCGAGCTGGCCCTGCTCGATCTTCCGGCCGGCCTGCCGGCCCGGTCAAACCTGGATCAAATCCTCCGGTCGGCCCTGCGGGGCAGGGACCTGGTCAAGCAGATCCTGAGCTTCAGCCGGCGGAGCGAGCAGGAACGGATACCGATCCATCTCGAACCGGTCGTCAGAGAGACCCTGAAGATGCTCCGGGCCACGGTGCCGACGACCATAGAGATTACCCAGGAGTTCGGGCCGGACCTGGCGGTGGTCGAGGCCGACCCCACCCAGATGCATCAGTTGATTCTCAATCTCGCCGGCAACGCGGTCGACGCGATGAAGGAGTCGGGCGGCACCCTGGCGGTCAGGGTGGAAAATATAACCGTGGACCGGTCCCTGGCGGCCAAGCACCTTGATCTCAAGGAGGGACGATACCTCAAGATAACCGTTGAGGATTCCGGAACGGGCATCCCTCCTGAGATATTGGCCCGGATCTTCGATCCTTTTTTCACCACCAAGGGGGTCGGTTCCGGGACCGGAATGGGGTTGAGCGTGGTCCATGGGATAGTCCAAAGCCATGGGGGGGTCATCACCGTGGAAAGCAGCCCGGGACAAGGGGCCGCCTTTCACCTCTACCTGCCGGCGGCCGAGTCCCAGGCAGGCGCCGTCCGGCCCGAGCCCGAGGGAAGGCTGGTCAGGGGCCACGAAAGGGTCCTTTTCGTGGACGATGAGCAGATGCTGGTCGAGTTCGCCGGCCAGATGTTGACCACCCTGGGCTACCAGACCACCATCAAGACCTCGAGCCTCGAGGCCTTGGAGGCCTTCAAGGTCGATCCCGACTCCTTCGACCTGGTCATCACCGACATGACCATGCCCCAGATGACCGGCGCCGATCTGGCCAAGGAGATCTTGAGCATCCGGCCGGAGGTGCCGATCATTCTCTGCACCGGGTACAGTGATCAGATCGATGAGGCCAAGGCGGGTCGGATAGGGATCAGGAGGCTGATCATTAAGCCCCTTTCGGTCTCCGATACCAGCCTGGCCATCAGGGAGGTCCTGGACGGCCGCCGGACCGGCTGACCCGCCCCTCGACCACTCCCGGCCAGGAGCCCCTTGAACCGCGGTCAGGCCGCGGAGGCGATACGGGCGACCTCCCGGGCCGCCTCCAGGGGCCCGTCCACCGCGTCCTGCCAGCGCTTGAGCTGTTGAGCCGCCCGCCCGTAGGCGGGGTCGGCCAGCACGGTCTCGACAGCCCGGCGGAGCACGGGGGGCCGGAGCCGGCGAGGAGCGACGGCCAAACCGGCGCCGCGTCTGGCCACGAGGTGAATGTTGAAGTCCTGCTCCGGTTGGAGCGGGACCCCGATGACCGGTGTGCCCGCGGCGATGGCGGTCTGCATGCTCCCCTGTCCGCCGGTGGTGATGGCCAGGTCGACCCTGGGCATGATCCTGTGGGAGGGGAGGAAGGAATGAACCAGGATCTTCCCCCCGCCGCGGACCAGCTCGCCGTGAACCGTGGCCGCGACCACGGCCTTTAGCGGCATGTCCCGCAGGACCTCCACCACCCGGTTGACCATCCCGGCCGTGGTGGAGGTGAGGGCGACGTAGACCTTGGGGCCCCTTGAGTCCAGGAGGTCCTCGACCTCAGGGGGGACCTCTCCGAAGGCTTGGGCGAAGATGGCGCCCACGTAACGGAACCTCGGCCCCGCCCGGTAGCGCTGGGGATGTCGCGGCTCCCAGCTCTCCAGCTCCCCCGGCGGTATACCCAGGATCTCCGGCACGTCGGTGACCAGGGTGTGGTCCCCGATGAGCAGATCGAGCATCGTCCGCGGACCCTCGACCCCAAGGCGCCTGGCGACCCGATCGTACTCGGCGCAGTACCAGCGCAACCTCGGCGTCGCCAGGTTGGCCAGCCGGCGCTGAACGGAGCGCGGCAGGAGGAGGCCTCCCGGAACCATCGACTTGGTGAAGGGCGGGTGCATGTTGCGCTCGAAGATCGGGGGGATCCAGGAGCCCAGGTGGGAGACGACCTGGGGGATGCCCGCGACCCGACACGAGAGCATCGTCGACACGGCGAAGCCGGTCAGCACCGCCCGGACGCCGCGCTCCCGGAAAAAGGCCGCCTCGGCCCGGACGTGGTCCTCCAGCGTGCCCGGTCTGTAGAAGGGTTGGCCGGCCGGCCCCAGCCCGGGCCCCGAGGCCACGAACCGGGCGCAGTCCGCCTCGCTCATGACCGGCTCAAGCTGGTGGATGGGGATCCCCGCCTCCCGGAGCAGAAACTCGTGGGTGCCGCCGTGGGTGGCCATGATCACCTCCTCCCCAAGGTCGACCAGCCGGTTGTAGATCGCCAGCATGCGGCTGGTCTCGGAGAGGTAGGCGCAGTTCGGCACACAGCAGATCACCGGCGGCTCCTCCTGTTGCGGGTGTAAAAGAGAATGACCCGGGTGCCACACCCCGCGGCCGCCGCCGCGGATGGCCTTATTCTAACTGGATTTACCCCCCATAATCACCCTGAATCCGTTGATAGTGGACCTCCGGGCGGCCGCCGGTTAAGATCTGCTGGCCGCCCGCCGGGGAGCGAGGCCGGCCTTCAAGGATTTCCGGGTTAATTTAGCCTGCTCCAGCCCTTCAAAATAAGGACGGGGAGGGATCCGGCATGAAGGACTTCAGGGACAAGGTCGCGGTGGTCACCGGGGCGGCCAGCGGCATCGGCCGCGGCCTGGCCCGGCGCTGCCTCGAGGAGGGGATGAAGGTCGTTCTGGCCGATATAGAGGAGGAGGCCCTGGCCAGGACCGAGGCGGAGATGGGCGGTCCCGGGGCCGGCCTAAGGGCCGTGGTGGCCGACGTTTCCGAGGTTGAGGAGGTCAGGGCCTTGGCCGAAAGGACCATGGAGGCCTTTGGAGGGGTCCATCTGCTGTTCAACAACGCCGGCGTCGCCGCCGGCTCCTCCCTCTGGGAAAGCAGCCTTAATGACTGCCGGTGGGTGATCGGGGTGAACCTGTGGGGGGTCATTAACTGCCTTCGCCGGTTTGTTCCCCTCATGCTGGAGCAAAACACCCCGGGCCACATCGTCAACACCTCCTCCCTGGCCGGGCTGTCCACCTACCACCCCTCGGCCCTTTATCAGCTCACCAAGCACGGGATCCTCGCCCTCTCGGAGCAGCTCCACCATGACCTGGCCATCAGGGGGGCCAAGGTAAAGGTCTCGGTCCTCTGCCCCGGTTTCGTTGACACCAGGATCATGGACGCCGAGCGCAACCGCCCCCCGAAGTACCGGGATGATCCTTCGGGAGCCGGACCCCGTCCGGGGCCGGGCAAGATGGAGGAGGTCTTCCGGCAGATGGTCAAGGCCGGGATGCCTCCCTCCCAGGTGGCCGACCATGTTTTCAGGGCGATCGTTGAGGAGAGGTTCTTTGTTTTCACCCATCCGGAAGCCAAACCCCTGATCAAAAACCGGATGGAGAGCCTTCTCCAGGAGCGCAATCCGGTCCTGCCGCCCATGGCCGGGCCATAAACATCCGGCGATTATCATAGTCCTTTCAGAAACCCGGACCGGTTCCGGGGCCGCTCCCGCTTTCCGATCCGGAGCTTCCCGCCTTCCAAACGGAACCTACCTCTGACAACCACTCTAGCCGCCTCGGGAGCGGCCGCCAGAGGCGGCCTCGGTCCTTCCCGGACCGGGCCGTCCCGGCCGGTCAAAAAATGGAGCCCGCCCCGACCGCCGGTCAGGGTTTAAAAACCTGGCCCCGTTCCCTTCCCTGAACCTCCCTTGGCGGCCGGGCCGCGGATCATAATCCCCTTGTCACCTGAATCATGTTCATGCTATGAATAGTGTTCAATCAATACCGGGTCATTTAAACCAAACAACGAGAAGCCGCCGGAAAGCAGGCGGTTGGGTCCGACAAGCCTTCAATTCCATGGGGATGACCTCCGGGTCTTTTCGACCGGAGTTGATATCCGACCTTCCACGGGGAGAGCGGGTTGCCCGAGGTCTACATCATCGGGGTCGGGATGACGCCCTTCGGCAAGTGGCCCGAGCTCGGCGTCAAGTCCCTGACCGCCCAGGCGGTCGAGGCGGCCCTTGCCGACGGGGGCCTGGAGGGGCGGGAGGTGGAGGCGGCCTGGTTCGCCAACTCCACCTGGGGCTACTTCTCCAGACAGGATTGTATCCGGGGGCAGGTGGCCCTGCGTCCCCTGGGCCTGACCGGGCTGGGGGTGGTCAACGTTGAAAACGCCTGCGCCAGCGCCGCCACCGCCCTCCACGGGGCCTGGCTGGCCGTGGCCTCGGGCGGCTACGACTGCGTCCTGGCCGTGGGGGCGGAGAAGATGTACCACCCTGACCATGAGAACCCGTTCGACGCCTTCTACACCTGCCTGGACGTGGAGAACAAGGAGGCCACCTTTGCCGCCTGGGCCGGGGTCCCGGAAAAGGTCGGCCTGAAGCTCCCCCCCGAGGCCCTGGCCGCCCCCGGGAACAGGAGCGTCTTCATGGACGTCTACGCGGCCATGTGCCACTGGCACATGGGCCGCTTCGGCTCCACCCAGGGCCAGCTGGCGGCCATCTCGGCCAAGAACCACCTCCACGGGGCCCTCAACCCCAAGGCCCAGATCAGGGTCAGGATGAGCGTTAAGGAGGTCCTGGAGAGCCGGCTCATCTCCTGGCCCCTGACCCTGGCCATGTGCTCGCCCATCGGGGACGGAGCCGCGGCGGCGGTGGTCTGCTCCCGGGACTTCCTGAAAAGAAAGCCCGGGGCCGCTCCGGTCAGGATCCGGGCCTCGGTCCTGATGTCCGGGACCGACCGGGACCTGGACGGAGAGGACGTCTCTCAAAAGGCCTCCCGGAAGGCCTACGACCTGGCCGGGGTGGGACCGGAGGAGATCGACACGGCCGAGGTCCACGACGCCACCGCCTACGGCGAGCTCCACCAGGTCGAGGCCCTCGGCTTCTGCCCCCCGGGCGAGGGCGGCCGGCTGGCCGAGGCGGGGGAGACCGCCCTGGGCGGCCGGCGGCCGATCAACCCCTCCGGCGGGCTGGAGTGCCGGGGCCACCCCATCGGGGCCACCGGGCTGGCCCAGGTCTACGAGCTGGTCCTTCAGCTCCGGGGCCGGGCCGGGAAGAGGCAGGTGGAGGGGGCCCGCCTGGCCCTGGCCGAAAACGGCGGCGGCAATATCGGCTACGAGGAGGCGGCCATGGCCATCCACATCCTGGAACGGGTTTAATGCCAAGTTGCTCTCAAAATGCAACTTGGTCTGCGCGTCCACGTGGACGCGCCGAGCTCGTGAGAGCTCGTGAGGCCGACAAAACCACCCTTTTGTCGGCCGTAAGCAATCAAAGCCTTTGTTGGCTTTGATTGCGGAAACTTTATAAGGAAGCGGAGATGCTCGAGATCAGCATCGGCCAGGCCCTGGACAAGGTCTTTGCCAGGTACGCCTCCCGGGTGGCCCTGGACGTGGGCGGCCGGGAGTACACCTACGGCCGGATCAGGGAGGTCGTCGACCGGCTGGCCAACGGCTTCCTGGGGCTGGGGCTGACCAAGGGCGACCGGCTGGCCATCATGACCACCAACCGGGCCGAGTACCTCTTCGCCGACCTGGCCGCGGTCAAATGCGGCCTGGTCAAGGTCCCCCTGAACGTCATGCTCTCCAACCGGGACATCGACTACCGCCTCAGGGACTCAGGGGCCAGGGCGGTGGTCCTGGACCGGTTCTTCCAGGAGAAGACCGGGCTGTTCTTCAAGGATTACGACTTCATCGACCACCTCGTCCTCATCGACCCCGGCCCCGAGCCGCTCCCGGCGGGGGTCCTGGACTTCGACCGCCTGGTCTCGGCCTCCCCGGCCGGGCCGCCCCGGGTGGAGGTGGAGCCCCGGGACCTGGCGGCCATCATGTACACCGGCGGGACCACCGGCGAGCCCAAGGGGGTCATGCACACCCACAAGTCGTGCCTGAGCATCTTCTTCAGCGAGGTGGTGGAGCTGGACATCCAGGAGGGCGAGGTGGCCCTCATCTGCGCCCCCCTGCCCCACGCCACCGGGTTCTTCATCCCTCCGGTCTTCTTTCGGGGGGGCAGGATCGTCCTCACCGAGGGCTTCAGGCCGGAGGTCTTTCTGGACCTGGTCCAGGAGAAAAGGATCACCTGGACCTTCATGGTCCCGACCATGATCTACGCCCTTCTGGATTACCCCGACCTGGGCCGTTTTGACCTGAGCTCTCTCAGGACGGTGGTCTACGCCGCGGCCCCCATCCTGGTCAACCGCCTCAAGGAGGCCTACGGGCGGCTGGGGCCCATCTTTGTTCAGGGCTACTCCCAGATGGAGGTTGCCTGCCAGACCACCGTCTTCACCCGGGAGGAGCAGCAGGCGGCCATTGACCGGGGCGATGATAAGCGCCTCCAGTCCTGCGGCCGGCCGATCCTCATGGCCCAGGTCAGGATCGTCGATGAGGCCGGCCAAGACGTGGAGGCCGGTCAGGTGGGCGAGCTGATCACCCGGGGCCCCCACATGATGACCGGCTACTGGGGGAAACCGGAGGAGACCGAGAGGACCGTCGTCCAGGGGTGGATCCACACCGGCGATCTGGCCGAGATCGACGGGGAGGGGTTCATCTACCTGGTCGACCGGAAGCACGACCTGATCATCACCGGCGGCCTGAACGTCTACTCCACCGAGGTGGAGAACGTCCTGTCCGAGCATCCGGCGGTGGGCCAGGTGGTCGTCCTGGGGGCGCCGGACGAGAGGTGGGGCGAGCAGGTCAGGGCCCTGGTCGTCCCGCGGGACCGGGAAAAGACCGGCGAGGAGGAGCTGATCGCCTTTTGCCGGGAGCGGCTGTCGGCCTACAAGGTGCCCAAGAAGATTGAGTTCAGGGACTCCCTGCCCCAGACGGCTTACGGCAAGTTCGACAAGAAGAAGCTCAGGGCCGAGTTCTGGGCCGGCCGGGAGCGGAGGATCTAGCCCGGGCGGAGAGGTGGTTAATAACCGGTCACCGGTCTGCCGGTGGAACCGAATCAGTGAAGGAGGTCTGGCAATGAGATGGCTGAGGTCTGCGTCCCTGATGGGCTTGGCCCTGGCAGTAACGGGCCTGGTCGCCCTTTCCGGTCCGGCTGATGCCGCCGAGGTGACCCTCAAGCTGGGTCACGTCGCCCCCTTAGGCGTGACCCACGACATCGCCGCCAACAAGTTCGCCGAGCTGGTCGCCCGGGAGAGCAGCGGCCGGATCGAGATCAAGGTCCACGGCAACTCCCAGTTCGGCAACCTCCAGGAGCACTGGGCCCAGATCAAGACCGGGGCCATCGACCTCTTCCTCCAGGACGCGGGGGCGGCCTTCATGGTCGAGCCGCCGCCCAAGAACTTCATCATCACCCTCTTCCCCTACCTCTTCGACTCCCAGGAGCACTTCCACAAGTTCTGCGAGTCCGAGCTGTTCAAGAAGATGATGGCCAAGGTGGAGGAGGCGGCCCAGGTCAAGTACCTGGGGTACGTCGGCGACCGGGCCCCGCGGGGCTTCTCGACCACCGACCGGGAGGTGGCCACCCTGGACCAGATCAAGGGGCTCAAGCTCCGGGTCCCGGAGGTGCCGCCTTTTGTCGCCGCCTACCAGGCCTGGGGGGCCAGCCCCACCCCGATCCAGGCCAAGGACATGTACACCGCCCTCAAGTCGGGCATGGTCATGGGCATGGACCAGGACCTGGTCTCCTTCCACCTGGGCAAGTATCACGAGATTCAAAAGTACTTCACCGCCCTGGACTACATGCGCTCCGGGCTGGGAGTCTGGATAAACTCCGGCCAATGGGCCAAGCTCTCGGAGGAGGACCGGGCGGTCCTCCTCAAGGCGGCCCGGGAGACCGGGACCCAGGTCAACCAGGTGACCGCCCAAGAGCTGGCCGAGGTGGCCCAGAAGCTCTCCCAGGCCGGGCTGAAGCTGGTCCACCCCGACCTGGAGCCGTGGCAAAAGGCGGTCCAGCCGATCTTCCAAAAGTCCGAGGGCAAGATGTGGGAGGCCGGGCTGTACGACCGGATCAAGGCCCTCAAGTAAGGGCCTCCGGTCGTTGAAGCAGCCGGAGGCGGCTGCTTCGCCGGCCCCGCCCAAGCCATGGCCAGACTCAACCGGGTCCTGGATCTAGTCATCTTTTATCTCCTGGCCGCCGCCCTGGCGGCCGTGGCCGGCATCTGCCTGGCCCAGGTGGTGGCCCGCTACCTCTTCTCGGCGGCCTTCACCTGGGCCGAGGAGATCAGCATCATCATCCTCCTCTGGTCCGTCTGGGGGGCCGCCTGCCTGGCCCTTCACCGGGGCCTCCATCTCCGGGTCAGGCTCATCGATGACCGGCTGGGCCAAAGGAACCTGCTCCTCCTGAGGTTGGGCCTCAACTCCCTGGCGGTGGTCTTCCTGGTCGTGGTGGCCTGGGCCGGGCGGACGGTCATCGAGGGGATGGCCTTCATGAGCCTGATGAGCCTGCCCCAGGTGCCGGTCAACACCCTCTATTACAGCACCCCGGTGGGCTGCCTGCTGTTGATCTACTACCTCCTCCGGGCCCTGGCCGAGGACCTCTCCCGGCTCAGGGCCGGGTTCCGAAGGGGGGCTTGAGTTGGAGCTGGTCCAGCTGCTGGTCCTCCTGGCTCCCATGTTCCTCCTCATGGCCTTGGGCATGCCCCTTTTTCTGGCCATGGGCCTGACCTGCCTGGTGACGGCCCTGATCTATGACCTGCCCTTGATGATTCTGGCCAAGTCCTACGTCACCGGCCTGTCCAGCTACGACTTCCTGGCCCTGCCGTTCTATTTCCTGGCCGGGGATCTGATGAACCAGGGCGGGGTGACGGTCCGCCTCCTGGACTTCTCCTCCCGGCTGATCGGCCGGGTCAAGGGCGGCCTGAGCCACGTCAACATCGTCGCCTCGATGATCTTCTCCGGCGTCTCCGGCTCGGCCGCGGCCGACACCTCGGCCATCGGCTCGGTCCTCATCCCGGCCATGAAGAAGGAGGGCTACCCGGCCGCCTACTCGGCCGCGGTCACCGCCGCCTCATCGACCATCGGCCCCATCATCCCCCCCAGCATTCCCCTGGTGGTCTACGGCCTCCTGGCCCACGAGTCCATCGGCCGGCTGTTTCTGGCCGGAGCGGTGCCGGGGTTGTTGATGGGGCTCTACCTCCTCGTCGCCTCCTTCCTCATCAGCCGCCGCCGGGCCTTTCCCACGAGCCGGCCGGAAAAGGCCGGGAACCTGCTTCACTCGGTGACCAACGCCGCCTCGGCCCTGATGATGCCGGTCATCATTCTGGTGGGCATCACCTCGGGCATCGTCACCCCCACCGAGGCCGGGATCATCGCCGTGGCCTACGGCCTGATCCTGGGCCTGCTCGTCTACCGGGAGATCAAGCCGGCCGACCTGCCCCGGATCTTCGGCCAGACCATGGTCAACACCGGGACGATTCTGATAATCATCGCCACCACCGGGCTGTTCTCCTGGATCGTGGCCAACATGGGCCTGGGCCAGGTCCTGGTCGATTTTTTTACCGGCCTGTCGGCCAACAAGTGGGTCATCCTGGCCGTCCTCAACCTGTTCTTCCTGCTCTGGGGCTGCGTCTTGGATCCGGTGACGGCCATGGTCATCCTGGTCCCCATCTTCATCCCCTTGACCCAGAAGGTCGGCCTGGACCCGATCCACTTCGGGCTGGTGGTGGTCCTCAACCTGATGATCGGTCTCATCACCCCGCCGGTGGGGCTGCTGATGTACCTGACCTCCTCCATGGCCGAGGCCCGGCTGGAGGAGGTGATCAAGGAGATGGTCCCTTTTTTGGCGGCCCTCCTTCTGGTCCTGGCCCTGTGCACCTTCCTCCCGGAGGTGGTTCTCTGGCTGCCGGGGCGGTTGATGGGCCAATAATCTTCGGCCGCCGGTCCCGGCGGGCCCGAGCTTGAGACGGGGTAGAGATGACCGCCAAGCGTTACCAGGTGACCAGGAAAGAGGCCTTGGACCTCTACTTCAAGATGGTCCTGACCCGGAAGACCGAGGCCAGGCACGAGGAGCTCTTCCAGAAGCAGGTCCTGCCCATCTACACGCACCTCTCCCTGGGGCAGGAAGCGGTCGGCTGCGGAGCGGCCGCTTTCTTGAGGCCGGACGACTACCTCATCGGCACCCACCGGGGGGTGCCGGAGGTGGTCGGCAAGGGGATGAGCGTGACCGAGATGCTCCTGGAGTACGGCGGCCGGAGGAACTCCCCCTCCGGCGGCCGGGCCGGGCTCCACCTCCACAGCGCCGAGCTCCACATCCTGCCCCTGGCCGGCGGCCTGGGGACCGACTTCTCCCTGGCCGTGGGGGCCGGTCTGACCATCCGCAACAAGGGCTGGGACCGGGTGGTGGTCGACGCCTTCGGCGAGGGCGCGGCCGAGCAGGTCGATTTCATGCCCGCCCTGAACATGGCCGTCCTCTGGAACGTTCCGGTCATCTTCGCCTGCTGCACCAACCAGTTCGTGGAGTACCACCCCTACCGGGAGACGACCGCCAGCCGGGACCTGGCCCCCCGGGCCGAGGCCTGCGGGATGAGGGCCCGGATCGTCGGGGACGGCAACGACATCTTCGCCGTGGGGGCGGCCATGAAGGAGGCCGTCGCCCTCTGCCGGGGGGGACGGGGCCCCTGCTTCATCGAGTTCAAGACCTACCGCCTGGCCCCCCATCACACCGGCGACCAGTGCGGTTACCGGTCCAGGGAGGAGGTCGACCGGGCCTGGAAGAACGATCCCCTCCCCCGGGCCCGGCGGGAGCTGGAGAGGAGAGGGTGGGCCGGCGGGAAGCACTTCCAGGCGGTGGAGGCCCGGTGCGACCGGATCATCGAGGAGGCGGTCCGGGTCCTCCTGGCCTCCCCCCTCCCAGAGGCCGGGACGGTGACCGATCATGTCTACGCCGGCTAAGGAGGGTGGGACCATGCGGGAGATGACCTTTGCCGAGGCCGTGGTGGAGGCCTACCGGCAGGAGATGCGGCGGGACGAGGACGTGGTGGTCATGGGGATCGACGTCAAGGCCAGCCTGTGGGGGACCACCAAGGGCCTCCATGACGAGTTCGGCCCCCGCCGGATCATCAACACCCCGGTCTGCGAGAGCTCCTTCACCATGGTCGGGATCGGGGCGGCCCTGACCGGCCTGAGACCGGTCATCCAGATCAGCTTCGCCGACTTCATGTACCTGGCCATGGACCCCCTGGTCAACACGGCCGCCCCCTGGCACTACGTCTCGGGGGGCAGGTACAAGGTCCCCCTGGTCGTCGAGGCCTACAGCGGGGCCAGGGGCCACGCCATGTTCTCCCACTCCCAGTCGCCCCAGGCCAGCTTCCTCAACACCCCCGGGTTGAAGATGGTCATCCCGGCCACCCCGGCCGACGCCAAGGGGCTCATGGCCGCGGCCATCCGGGACGACGGCCCGGTCATTTACTTCTCCCACCGGCGGCTTCTGGCCCAAAAGGGCCCGGTCCCCGAGGGGGAGCACCTCCTGCCCCTGGGCCGGGCCGAGATCCGCCGCGAGGGGAGGGACCTGACCATGGTCGCCTACGGGGCCGTGGTCCACCAGTGCCTGGAGGCGGCCGAGGCCCTGGCCGGCCTGGGCCTCTCGGCCGAGGTGATCGACCTGAGAACCCTGGTTCCCTGGGACGAGGCGGCCGTGGTCAAAAGCGTGGCCAAGACCTCCCGGCTGCTCATCGTCGAGGATGGCCGCAAGCGGGGCGGGGTGGGCTCGGAGGTGGCCGCGGTGGTGGCCGAGAAGCACATCGACCTCCTGGACGGGCCCATCGTCCGGGTGGCCGCCCTGGACACCCCCGTCCCCTTTGCCTCGACCCTGGAGGCGGCCCACCTGCCCGGCACCGAGGCCATCATCCGAGCGGCCAGGGGGTTGTGAGGATTAATAAGGGAACAGGTCGGTCGGGTCGGGGTGGTTTTAATCCCTGGATATCCCCTGGATCAGGGCCTCGAAGCCCAGGTCCAGGGTCGGCTCCAGGAAGTCCTTGGCCGGGTTGATCCTTCGCTTGGCCTCCTCCCAGAGGACGGTCCCGGAAAAGGCCCCCCAGAGCAGGTCGGTGTAAGCGTTGACGTTGGCCGGCTTAAACCGGCCCTGGTCGATGCCGGCTTGGAAGATGGAGGCGATCTTGCCCATGAAGCTCCGGGAGACCTTGTTCAGCCGGCCCAGGCTCTCGGGGGAAAGGATCTCCAGGGAGTCCTCGAGCTGGAAATGGAGGATGGCCCTCAAGCTTACCGGATCTGAGGTGAAGTTGGTGTAGAGGGCCTCCCAGGCTTTTTTAAGCTTCTCCTCCACCGCCAGTGAGTCGTCCTCGACGATCCTGGTCATCTCCCGGTCCAGGTACTCCAGGGGGCGGATGTTGATGGCCGAGTAAAGGTCGTCCTTGCTTTTGAAGTAGAGGTAGATGGTCCCGGTGCTCAGCTCGCACTCCTGGGCGATGGCCTCGATGGTGGTCCCCCGGAAGCTCCTTTCCAGGAACAGCTTCTTGGCCGCGTTGAGGATGTCCTCCCGCCGCCGGGCCTTCTCTTTTTCCTTTCTTTCCGCGGTGCCCATGGGGGGTCCTTTCCGGAAGCGGCTCGGGTCCCGCCCGGGTGAGGCGAAGGAGCGGTGGAGCGTCCGGGAGTCGTCCCGCCTGACCCCCACCTGCCGAATATTCAGGGTTCGATAATATGGTTCAGTTTTTGAACATACCTCATTACAGGATCATGATCAAGCGACCGTGAATCACCGGGTCCGGGTATTCCTCGGGAGGTGATGTTGATTGGCTGGCTTTCCCGTCCCTGGTGTCTCGCGACCCTTGGCCGTCTTGAGCCGATGCTCCGCCTTCCCCCGGCGGTGACCTTTTTATCTACTCCGCCTCCCCCAGCAGGATTATCCCCTCGTACCGCCCGGCCAGGGCCTCCAGGACCTCCTCCGCCGCCCCCTCCCCTCCCGGGCTGACCATGATCTCCATCAGCCCCTTCTTGGAGTCCAGGGTGGTGGGCACGCACAGCCCCTCGAAGCCCTCGGTCAGGTAGTGGACGTCCACCTGCCACCTCCGGGGAACCAGGAGGCGGTAGCGTCTGGTGGCCCTCGGGCGGGTCAATAACTGGTCCTGGTCCATGGCCGGCCATGGTAAACTAATCCCTCGACCGGGTCCATCCCCGGAGCGGGCCGGACCGCTCCCGGCAGGGGGCCCACAGGTCGTATCCCGGGTGCGGGGACGGATGGACGGAGCCAAGACCGCGGTTGTGCTGCTCAAGGCCTTTCTGGCCGGCTGCCTGGTGGGCGGCGGTCTTTTTACCGGGCTGGTCCTGGTCAAGGGCTGGGCCGTGGGCCTGGTCAACTCGCCCTACTGCGGGGCCTGCGCCGCCCTGACCAGCGGCCTGTTCATCACCCTCCGGATTAAGGGACCGTCGGGCTGGGCCTGGCTCCTGGCCGGGCTCATGGGCCTGGCAGTGGGGATGGGGCCCCCCCTGGCCGGATGGCTCCTGGCCCCCGCGGCCGGCTTCACCCCCGGTCCCTTCAAGGCCGGCCAGCAGGCCTTTCTGTCCCTGATCAGCGGCCTGGCCGGGGCCTACCTGGGCGGCCGCAGGAGCCGCTTTTCGGCCGGGACCAAGGGCCGGGGAAGCCCCCCGGCCGGAAAAAGCAGATCTTGGCGGAGGTAAAAGATGGAGCTTTCCCTGGGCGGGCTGGGACCCAACCGGTCCCTGGAGAAAAAGTCCGGGACCGGCGAGGACCTCAAGGTAGACCTGGACCTGACCTGGTTCTTCGACGCCCCCAACCAACCCACCCCCATCACCAAGGCCCAGGTGGAGGCCCTGGCCCCGGCCGCGGTCAAGGCCCTCCAGGACCTCAAGGCCGGCCGGGGGAGGAACAGGGACGGGGAGACGGTCATGCTGGGCTGGCAGGACCTCCCGGCCCGGCTGGACCGGGCCTACCTGGGAAGGATCACCTCCCTGGCCCGGGAGCTCTCGGAGAAGATAGACGCCTACGTCTCCCTGGGGATCGGCGGCTCCTACCTGGGCCTGGAGGCCACCGTCCGGGCCCTGAAGCACAACCGCCTCAACCAGCTCCCCCGGCAAAAGCGGCAAACCCCGGAGATCTACTTCCTGGGCCAGAACCTGGACCCGGACTACATCCGGGACACCCTGGACCTGCTGGAGGGAAAGCGGGTCGGGATCAACGTCATCTCCAAGTCGGGGACCACCACCGAGACCGCCCTGGCCTTCCGGATCATCCGCCGCCTCATGGAGGAGTCCTACGGGGAGAGGGCCGCCGAGCTGACCCTGGTCACCACCGACGCCGAGAAGGGGGCCCTCCGCCGCCTGGCCCTGGACAAGGGCTACCGGACCTTTGTCGTGCCCGAGAACGTGGGCGGCAGGTTCTCGGTCCTCTCCGAGGTGGGGCTGGTGGGCCTGGCCGTGGCCGGGGTGGACCTGGAGTCCCTGGCGGCCGGGTTCGAGGCCATGCGGCAAAGGACCGAGACCGAGGAGTTCTGGTCAAACCCGGCCCTGGTCCACGCCGCCTGCCGGTTCGCCGCCCACGCCGCGGGCAAGCAGATCGAGGTGGTGGTGGCCAACTCCACCGGCCTCTACCACGTGGCCCGCTGGATGGAGCAGCTCTTCCCCGAGTCCGAGGGGCACGAGGGCCAGGGGTTGTGGATCTCCCCGGCCCTGTTCTCGGAGAAGCTCCACGCCAACGGCCAGATGATCCAGGAGGGGCGGCGGAACCTGTTCGAGACCTTCCTCAACCTCCAACACCCGGACAACTCCCTGGCCATCCCCCCTGATCCGGAGGACTCGGACGGGCTGGGCTACCTCTCCGACCGGGGGGCAAAAGTGGAGGAGCTCAACAGCCTCATCATCCAGGGGCCGGCCTACGCCCACTTCCAGGCCGGCACGCCCTCCCTGGCCCTGAACATCCCCCGCCGCCACCCCTTTTGCCTGGGCCAGCTCTACTACCTGATGGAGAGGTCGGTGGCCGTCTCCGGGTACATGATGGGCCTCAACCCCTTTGTCCAGCCCGGGGTGGAGGCCTACAAGAAGGCGGTCTTCGCTCTGGCCGGCAAGCCCGGCTTCGAGGAGCAGAGAAGGGCCATGGAGTGCTCCCTCAAGGCCCGGGAGAGGATCATCGTCTGAGCTTAACCGGCCGGGCTCGGCCCCCTCCCCCCGGCCGGGTTAGCCCGGATATTTCACGAGTCGAGTTGGCCGCAGATGCAAGGCGCGGGACATGAGGCTATAGTCGCCCTATGCCGAGTGTTCCGCAATGCAGCAGATGCGGCCAAATCAGCTCGCCCGAAGGGTGAAGACCGCCAAAGATTTCCCATCAGGCAACCGGTACAAACTGTCACCATGTTAAATCGCCTCAAAAACAACATAAGAGATTGAATTACCTGTCTATTAACTCCACCTTTTGGCGATCTTCATGAAATATCCGGGTTGGGGAACCAACGAGGGAGTACCAGGTTGTCTTTGAGATAACTTGGCCTGGGGGCCCGGTTAAGCGGGCCGAGCTCGACAGGGCTCGTAAGGCCGGCAAAACCAAGCTATTGACGGCCGGGAGCTACAAAGCCATTAGACCGGTTGACAGAAATGGGTTACGTTTGCATGGTGAAAGGATCCGGAGCGACCAGCGGGAGCGACTCTAGATCCGGCCCAAAGCTCTGATAACCGCTCCAAGTAACTTTGATTGCCAAATCGATATGATAATAGAGCCATGAACCGCCCCCTCATCCTCCTCATCGACGACTCCAGGCTGGCCCCCTCCTACCTCCGCAAGGTCCTCCCCGAGTTCGAGATCATCGACGCCTCCAGCGGCGAGGAGGGCCTGATCCGGCTCCGGGAGTTGACCCCGGAGCTGGTCCTCCTGGACGTCATGATGCCGGGCCTGGACGGGTTCCAGGTCTGCCGCCTGATCAAGGCCCAGCCCAAGCACCGCGACCTGCCGGTGATCTTCCTGACCGCCCGGGACGACGTCCAGGCCAAGGTCAGCGGCCTGGAGCTGGGGGCGGCGGACTACATCACCAAGCCCTTCGACCCGGCCGAGGTCCAGGCCCGGGTCCGGATCCAGCTGGAGGTCCACCGCCTCAACCGCTCCCTCCAGGAGGCCAACGACAACCTGGCCCGGGCCCTGGGGGAGATCAGCCGCCAGAACAAGGCCATGAACCTGGAGATGGACGCCGCGGCGGCGGTCCAGCGGGCCCTTCTGCCCTCGGTCCCGCCGCCGGTGGAGAACCTGGAGTTCCAGTGGCGGTTTTTGCCCTCGGCCGTGGTGGCCGGGGACCTTTTCGACGTCTACAACCTGGACCGGAGCCACGTCGGGTTCTACCTCCTGGATGTTTCCGGCCACGGGGTGGCCTCCGGACTGCTGGCCGCCTCCGTCCACCAGGCCCTGGTCCCCCGCTCCCGCCAGTCCAGCCTGGTCAGGACCCTGAAAGCGGAGGGCAAGGGCTACCACCTCACCCCCCCCGAGCAGGTGGCCGCCGAGCTGGAGCGGAACTTCCCCTACGACCGGTTCGAGAAATTTTTCACCCTGGCCTACTTCGTCCTCGACCACCGCACCGGCCAGCTGGCCTACGCCAACGCCGGCCACCCCCGGCCGGTCATCCTCCGAAAGGACGGGACCCTGGAGGAGCTGGAGCCCACCGGACCGCCCATCGGCCTCAAGGCCGGCCTGGTGACCGGGGCCGCCTCCCGGCTGGAAGCCGGGGAGCGGCTGATCCTCTTCTCCGACGGGCTGACCGAGGCCGGCTCCAGGTCCGGCTCGGGCTTCGGCCGGGGCCGCCTCCTGGAGGCCCTGGAGGACGGCCGCCGGCAGCCCCTCTCCCGGGCCCTGGACCATCTCCTGGACCGGGTCCGGTCCTTTCTGGGCCGCAACCTGCTGGAGGATGACGCGGCCTGCCTGGGCCTGGAGCTGAAGGGCTCCTGACCTTTCCCCCGCCGCCCGGAGGGAATCAAGCCTTGAAAGGGGGTTGTTGTTGAAGTATACTCGGCCCCCGAAAAGGATGACCAAGGTCCTGGGAGTCGAGGTGATTATTTCCCCAAAAACCGCCCCTCTTTGGGCGGCCGGAGCCGTTTTTCTCTGGTCCGGGAGGGCCTGGGCCTACATCGATCCGGGAACCGGCGGCTACGTCTACTCCATGGTCGCCCCGCTCCTGGCCGTGGCCGGGGCCGCTCTGGCTTTTGTCTTCCGGCCGGTGAGGGCCCTGGTGGGGCGGCTGTTCGGTTTCCTCAGGCCCGCCAAAAGACGCCAAAAAGATCTCACCGACGACGAGGAAAGGTAACCGATGGCCGAGACAACATCCAAAAAGGGACGCCTCTTCTTTATCGGGCTGATCTGCTGCGCCCTGCTGATAACCTTCAGCGGACTGGCCCTCCGCTCCCTGGAAGTCCTCCATTAAGGGCCTCCCGGCCCCAGGCCGGCGGGCCCGGACAAGAGGCCGGCCCTGATTAAACCGCCTTCCCGGAGACGATTCATCCAAACAGCCGGACTGGCCGGAGCGGGTCTCCTCTGCGGTCCGTTCTCCGGCCCGGCCTCCGCGGCCGGGCCGTCCCGGGAGAGGAGCATGCCCCCCGCCAAGTTCAAGAAAGTCATCGTCCTGGGGATCGACGGCCTGGACCCGGGGATCTGCCGGGAGCTCATGGCCCAGGGCCGGATGCCCAACCTGGCCGGGCTGGCCGAGGCCGGCTCCTTCTCCCCCCTGGCCACGGTCAACCCGCCCCAGTCGCCGGTGGCCTGGTCCGGGATGGCCACCGGGACCAACCCCGGCCACCACGGCATCTACGACTTCATCATCCGCAACCCCAAGACCTATCTCCCCGACCTCTCCCTGGTCAAGCTGGAGTCATCCCTCTTCGGCGGCGGGAAGTACGTCAACCCGGTCCAGGGGACGACCTTCTGGCAGGCCGCGGCCCAGGACGGGCTGGGCTCCACCGTGGTCCGCTGGCCGGTCACCTTTCCGGCCCAGGGCCAGGGGGTCCGGATGCTGGCCGGCCTGGGAACCCCGGACGTAAGGGGGACCCTGGGGCGCTACACCTTCTACACCGACCAAAAGGAGGAGGACGACTCCCAAGCCCGGGGGGAGGTGATCCGCCTTGACTTCCAGGGCGGCTGGGCCGAGACGGCCGTCCACGGCCCCCTGACCTCCTCCCTGGGCCGGAGGTCCACGGCCAAGCTCAAGCTCCGGCTCAAACGCCAGGGGGACCGGCTGGTCTTCCAGGGCGCCACCCAGTTGAGCCTCAAGGAAGGGGAGTGGTCGGAGTGGCAGCGCTTCACCTTTGACCTGGGCCTGACCGGGGGCAAGGTCAGGGGGCTGGGCCGCTTCCACCTGACCTCCCTGCGGCCCCTGGGCCTCTACCTGACCCCCATCCAGTTGGACCCGGACAAGCCCTCCTTCCCCCTGAGCCACCCCGAGGGCTACGCCGCCGAGCTGGCCCGGGTCCTGGGCGGCCCCTACGCCACCTTGGGCATGCCCGAGGAGACCAAGGGCTTAAGCGAGGGGCGAATAACCGACGAGGCCTTTCTGGAGATGTGCCGCTCCATCTCCTCGGAGCGGGAGAGGATGTTCGACTACGAGCTGGGCCGGTTCAAGGAAGGGCTCCTGGCCTTTGTCTTCGACACCTCGGACCGGATCCAGCACATGTTCTGGCGGCTGCGCCAGCCCGACCACCCCCTCTTCGATCCTAAGCTGGCGGAGAAGATGGGCCGGGTGATCGACGACCACTACGGCCGGATGGACCAGGTCATCGGCCGGGCGCTCCAGGCCAAGGACGACCGGACGGCCCTCATCGTCTGCTCCGACCACGGCTTCGGGTCCTACACCCGCTCGGTCAACCTCAACCGCTTCCTGGCCCAGGCCGGCTACCTGAGCCTCAAGGACCACGACCCCAAGGATCCCGGTGAGCTCTTCAAGCACGTCGACTGGCCCCGGACCAAGGCCTACGCCCTGGGGTTCGGCTCCATCTACCTTAACTTGAGCGGCCGGGAGAAGCAGGGCCTGGTCAAGCCGGGCCAGGAGGCCCAGGAGCTGACCGCCAAGCTGGCCGCCGATCTCCTCCGGCTCAAGGACAACGGGGCCCCGGTCATCCACCAGGTCCACCCCAAGGCCGAGGTCTACTCCGGCCCCCTGGCCGGTCAGGCCCCGGAGCTGGTGGTCGGCTACCACCAGCCCTACCGGGTCTCCTGGTCCACGGCCATCGGGGGGCAGGGCCCGTCCGTGTTCGAGGACAACGACCAGAAGTGGTCGGGGGACCATTGCATCGACGCGGTCCTGGTGCCCGGCACCCTGGCCGCCTCCTTTAAGATCAACCCCTCCGCCCCTCCCAGGCAGACCCAGTTGGCGGCCACCGTGCTGGAGCTCCTGGGCTTGGACAAAGGCCCGGAGATGGAGCCCGGCCTGGCCTGATCCCTCCGGCCGTGGACAGGGCCCCCAAGACCGTGGTAAATAGCTGACATGAGTTCCAATACCGCCAAGTCCTTCCAGGTCTGGCCCTCGGACCCGATCCGGGACGCGGCCTGGTACGCCATCTACACCAAGTCCCGCCACGAGAAGCTGGCCGGCGACCAGCTGGCGGCCAAGGGCCTGGAGGTCTTCCTGCCCACCTTCGAGACCTGGTCCAGGCGGACCGACCGGCGGCTCAGGATCGAGCTGCCCATGTTTCCCGGCTATCTTTTCGTCAGGACCACCCTCCACCCGGAGAGGCACCTCTCGGTCCTGAGAACGGTCGGGGTGGTCAAGATGATCGACTTCAAGGGACGGCCCATGCCCGTGGATCCGGAGGAGATCCGCTCCCTGAAGATCCTCATCGACTCCGGGGTGGCCATCCATCCCACGGAGAACATCCGGACCGGGGACCGGGTCAGGATCGTCGAAGGCCTCTTCAAGGGCGCGGTGGGGCGGCTGCTGGGCCGCAAGTCGGCCCAGAGGCTGATCGTGGCCGTGGAGACCATCAACCGGGCCGTCCAGGTGGAGGTGGACGATCACCTGGTGGTCAAGGTCGAGACCATCTGAGCCGGCCCCGGAAGGCACCTTGTCACTCCCCCTCATGCCCCTCAAGCAGGACATAGAAAGGCAGGTCGGACCAACGATGAACCAGAGGGAGATGGAAGAGCTGAAGCAACGGGCCCGCGAGCTGGGCTTCACCTACGAGATCGAGTACCGGGGCTGCGGCCAGTGCCTGGTGGGGGCGGTCCAGGACGCCCTGGGTATTAAAAACGACGAGGTTTTCAAGGCGGCCACCGGCTTCGCCGGCGGGATCGGGCTCAACCAGGACAGCGCCTGCGGGGGTTACGCCGGCGGGGTGATGATCTTAAGCTCCTTCCTGGGCCGGGAGAAGGGCAACTTCGGCGATCCGGAGAACGTCCGGTTCAAGTCCTTTGCCCTGGCCAAGAAGCTCCACGACCGGTTCATCCAGGAGTACGGGGCGGTCAACTGCCACGGCATCCACCTCAAGATCTTCGGCCGGCCCTTCTATCTCTGGGACCCGGACCAGATGGCCAAGTTCGACCTGGCCGGGGGCCACTCGGACAAGTGCCCCGGGGTGGTGGGCCGGGCCGCCGAATGGACGGTGGAGCTCCTGGCCCAAGAGGGGCTGATCTGAGGCCTGGGGGTTGGGTTGGCCAAGCGTAACCCAACATCCCTATCTCCCTCAGCGGTTTTCATGAAGATCTCGGTTTATCCGTTCCCCTCCCCTCAATAGAGGCACTTTCCGGCCCCCTCGCCCCGCTTCGGGGGAGAGGGTTGGGGTGAGGGGCCTGGTTCTATTTTTCACCATCTTGGAGGCAGTGCCAACCCCGCACCTCTGGCGCCGCTTCCCGGTCATTTACCCCACCCCGACCCCAGGGCGTCCTCTTGACTTCAGCCCGGTTTAAGCCATAACTAGCCCCTGGAGGTGGATCTTTGGTCGCCGGCTGGAGAATGGTCGAGGTCGATCTGACCGCGGGGCGGATCCAAACCCAGGACCTCGACGAGTCCCTCAAGGCCCGTTTCCTGGGCGGCCGGGGCTTGAACGCCTGGCTCGTCAGCCGCCTCCTGGACCCGGAGACGGAGCCCCTGGAGCCGGACAACCTCCTCCTTTTCTCGGCCGGGTTGCTGGCCGGAACCGCCGCCCCCGGGGCCTCCCGCCTCCACGTCACCGCCCGCTCGCCCCAGACCGGCCTCCTGGGCAGCTCCAACGCCGGCGGCTTCTTCGCCGCCGGGCTGAGGGGGTTGGGGCTGACCACCCTCCTCATCCGGGGTCGTTCGCCGCGGCCGGTCATCCTCCTCCTGGACCAGGAGAGGGTTGAGCTGAGAGAGGCCGGACACCTCTGGGGCCTGGACACCTGGCAGACCGAGGAGGCCCTCAGCCGGGAGCTGGGCCGGCCCAAGCCCAGGGTCATCGCCATCGGTCCGGCCGGGGAGAACCTGGTCCCCATGGCCTGCCTCATCGTCGGCCGCCACAGCGCCGCCGGCCGGACCGGCATGGGCGCGGTCATGGGCTCCAAGAACCTCAAGGCGATCGTCCTGGAGGCCAAGCCGCCCAGGCCGGAGATCACCGGCCGGGGACGCAAGGCGGTGGCCGATTACGTCGAGCTGATGAAAAGCTCGCCGGAGTACCAGACCATGTCCCTGGACGGGCAGTCCGGCTACCTGACCTGGGCCAACGAGATGGGGCTCTTGGCCACCCGCAACTACCGCCGGACCCGGTTCGAGGCGGTCGACCGGATCAACGGCCGGGCCGTCAGGCCCCACGTGGTCAACCGCCGGGCCTGCCACCGCTGCCCGGTCCACTGCAAGGCCGACTACCGGCTCAACCAGGGTCCCCGGAAGGGGCTGGCCGGCCCACGGCCGGAGTTCGAGTCCCTGGCCGCCCTGGGCTCCAAGTGCGGCCTGGGCGACCTGGATGAGCTCCTCTTTCTCAACAACCTCTGCTCCCGGCTGGGGCTGGACACCGTCTCGGCCGGCTCGACCCTGGCCTTTGCCATGGACCTCTTTGAGGCGGGGCTCATCTCCCCAGAGGATACCGACGGGCTTGACTTAAACTGGGGCAACGCTTCCGCCATGTCGGCCCTCCTTGAAAAAATGGCCCATGGAGAAGGCTTCGGGGCGGTCCTGGCCCGGGGGGTCAGGTCGGCCGCCCGGGAGATCGGCCGGGGGGCGGAGGCCTTCGCCCACCAGGTCAAGGGGTTGGAGCTGTCCGCCTACGACCCCCGGGCGGCCAAGGCCACCGGCCTGGGCTACGCCGTCTCCAGCCGGGGGGGCGACTTCGGCCACATCTTCGCCTCCCCCGAGTACCGCTGGACCCCGGAGCGGGCCCTGGAGCAGTTCGGCGATCCCCGGGCGGCCGACCGGCTGGTGGAGGGGGGCAAGGGGGCCGTGGTCCGGCGGTCGGCCATGGTCAGCGCCGCCCTGGACTCCCTGGGCCTGTGCAAGGTCGGCTCCCTGGGGCTCATCGGCCGCTTCGACCTGGTCGCCGAGGCCGACCTGGCCTCGGCCCTGACCGGCCTGGGGCTCGACCCCGGAGCCCTCTTTCAGGCCGCGGAGAGGATTTTGAACCTGGAGAGGGTTCTCAATTACCGGTTCGGGGCCGGGGGCGAGGAGGACACCCTGCCCTCCTTCTTCCAAGAGGCCCCGGCCCCGGAAGGGCCGGCCGTGGGGAGGGTGGTCCACCTGGAGACCATGCTCCAGCAGTTCTATCAGGTCATGGGCTGGGACAAGCACGGCCTCCCCGACGAGGACCTCCTGGGGGACCTGGGGCTCCTGGAGGAGGCGGCCCGGGCCGGGGGACGGCCGGCCGGAGAGGTCGGCCGGGAGGATCGAACCTCCACGGCCGCCCGCTCCTCCCGGGGCCGGAAGGGGCCTTCGGGCCGGGACTGAGAAGCCTCGCCGGCCGCCCGGGGCCGGGCGCCAGCGGCCCGGAAACCCCCTCCCCTGGAAAGGATCAGCCGGGCCCTTCGAGTCGTCATCCTGCCCTGACCGTTCCGACCCCACAACACAACATTTGGGATCTATCTTTCCCCTTACCTCAATATTATGTTGGGTTAGGCCCCTCGGGAGTGGTATGCTGGCCTCTACGGCGGTTGACCGATGTGGTCGGAGCAGATGTCGAAACCTCTGCCGAAGCTGTTTCAGGACCAAGGGAAAGGCCTCGAGATCGTGGTGGCCCGGGAAGCCCGGCCCGGGAACCGGTCGAGGATGCCTCCAGGCTCGCCCTCCAGCCCCGAGCCGAAGATCGAGGTCCGGGACGGCCCCTGAAACGGGTCCCAGGTAAGGGAATGATAAAGACCTACGTTCTGGACACCAACGTCCTTCTCCATGACCCCGAGTCAATGTTCGCCTTCCAAGACAATGAGGTGGTCCTGCCCCTCCTGGTCATCGAGGAGCTCGACGAGCACAAGCGGCGGCCGGACGAGGTCGGCCGGAACGCCCGCGTGGTCGCCCGCCGGTTGGACGACCTGCGGTCCAAGGGCCCCATCTCCCAGGGAGTGCCCAACGACCAGGGGGGGGCCATCAGGATCGAGCTCAACCACCACGACCTGACCAATCTTCCGGCCGGGGTGGATCCCCACAAGCCCGACAACCTCATCCTGGCCGTGGCCCTCAACCTCCACCGGAGGTCCGGGCGGAACGTGATCCTGGTCACCAAGGACCTCAACCTCAGGATCAAGGCCGACGTCATCGGGGTCAAGACCCAGGACTACTTCAACGACAAGGTCGACTACACCGATCTCTACTCCGGGGTGAAGGAGCTCCTCCTGACCTCGGCCGACCTGGAGGCCTTCTACCGGGATAAGAGCCTCACGCTCGACAGCCCCGCCGGGCTGGTGGAGAACCAGTTCCTGATCCTCAAGAGCGGCGAGAACCCCTCCCAGTCGGCCCTGGCCAGGTTCCGCGGCGGCCTTCTCCAGCCCCTGACCTACTCCTCCAACATCGCCCCCTCCTCCATCCGGGCCAGGAACAAGGAGCAGCAGTTCGCCTTGGATCTCCTCCTGGACGACGACGTCTCCCTGGTGACCCTCTCCGGCCCGGCCGGAACCGGCAAGACCCTCCTGGCCGTGGCCGCCGGCCTGGAGAAGGTCCTGGAGGAGGGGATCTACTCCCGGCTCCTGATCACCCGGCCGGTGACCCCCATGGGCGAGGACCTGGGCTTCCTGCCGGGCAACAAGGAGGAGAAGCTCAGGCCCTGGATGCAGCCCATCCACGACAACCTGGAGTTCATCTTCCACCAGGCCGACGACCCCCGGGGGATCCAGGCCGAGCTGAGGGAGCAGGGGCTTTTGGAGATGGAGGCCCTGACCTATATCAGGGGCCGCTCCATCCCGGGCCAGTTCATCATCTGCGACGAGGCCCAGAACCTGACCCCCCACATGGTCAAGACCCTGGTCACCAGGGCCGGGGAGGGGACCAAGATCGTCTTCACCGGCGACCCGGAGCAGATCGACCACCCCTACCTGGACTCCTCCTCCAACGGGCTGACCACCCTGGTGGAGAAGCTCAAGGGCCAGACCCTGGCCGGCCACGTCAGCCTGGTCAAGGGCGAGCGCTCGGCCGTGGCCGAGATGGGGGCCCGGCTCCTGTAGCCCCGATAATTCCCGCAATTGGAGGAGCATAAGGGCTGAACCGGCCGAAGCGGCCCTTCAACCGGGCTCCCGCCTTGGCCCCGGTCAGCCCCCCTTGGGAGGAGTAGGCCATGAAGATCGAACTTTTGGAGGCCGGCCTCTACAACGTCCCCCTCCAGGTCCCCCTCTCCGATTCCACCCACGGCCAAATGCCCCACTTCGAGCTGATCACCGTCCGCCTCGGCGACGACCAGGGGCTGACCGGCCTGGGCTACACCTACACCGTGGGCCGGGGCGGGGGGGCGATCCTGTCCCTCATCCGGAAGGACCTGGCCCCGGTCCTCCTGGGCCAGGACCCCCGCCGGATCGAGCGGCTCTGGCAGGCCATGTGGTGGGCCCTCCACTACTCCGGCCGGGGCGGCCAGGCCTCCCTGGCCCTCTCGGCCCTGGACGTGGCCCTCTGGGACCTGGCCGGGAAACGGACCGGCGAGCCCTGGTGGCGGCTCCTGGGCGGCTGCCGCGACCGGGTCAAGGTCTACGCCGGCGGGGTGGACCTCCACTTCAGCCTGGAGGAGCTCCTGGAGCAGCACCGGCGGTATCTGGAGCTGGGCTTCGGGGCGGTCAAGATGAAGGTCGGCCGGGAGAGCCTGGCCGAGGACCTGTCCCGGGTGGCCGCCCTCCGGGAGGCCATCGGGCCCGAGGTCCCCCTGATGGTGGACGCCAACATGGGCTGGTCGGTGGACCGGGCCGTCCGGGCCTCCCGGGCCCTGGCCGAGCTGGACGTCTACTGGCTGGAGGAGCCCACCGACCCCGACGACGTCAGGGGCCACCGGCGGATCGCCCAACGCGGCGCCCTGCCCCTGGCCCTGGGCGAGAACCTCCACACCGTGGCCGAGTTCCAGCGGTACATCGCCGCCGGGGCGGTGGATTTTCCGGAGCCGGACCTGTCCAACTGCGGCGGGGTGACGGCCTGGCTCAAGATCGCCCGCCTGGCCGAGGCCTTCAACCTCCCGGTCACCTCCCACGGGGTCCACGACCTCCATGTCCACCTCCTGGCCGCGGTGCCCAACGCCAGCTACCTGGAGGGGCACGGCTTCGGCCTGGAGGCCTACCTGGCCGAGCCGCTCCGGATCGAGGCCGGCTTCGCCTATCCCCCCCTCCGGCCCGGCCACGGGGTGGAGCTGGACTGGGACAGGCTCTCCGCCTGCCGGGAGGACTGAATCCGCCCCTTCCGGCGGTCGAATTAAGGGGCTTTCGGCTCGACCCCCCAGGGGGCGAACTTGAACAGGAGGGCCAGTCCGGGGAGGGCGATGAGGGTACAGAAGATGAAGAAGGGCCCCCAGCCCAACCCCTGGGCCAGGTACCCGGAGGGGGCCGAGACCAGGACCCTGGGGATGCCCATCAGGGAGCTCAGGAGGGCGTACTGGGTGGCGGTGAAGCGCTTGTTGGTCAGGGAGGCCATGAAGGCCACGTAGGCGCTGGTCCCCATCCCGGCCGAGAGGTTCTCAAAGGCCACCACCGCGGCCAGGCCCCAGACCACGGAGCCAAGCTGGGCCAGGAGGGCAAAGCCGGCCGTGGAGACCATCTGGAGAAATCCGAAGATCCACAGGGACCGGTTGATTCCCAGCTTGAGCATGGCCACCCCGCCGGCGAACCCCCCGGCCAGGGTGGCCCAGAACCCGAAGAGCTTGACCACCGCCCCGATCTGGCTCTTGGTGAAGCCGATGTCCAGGTAGAAGGGGGTGGTCATGGTCGAGGCCATCTGGTCGCCGACCTTGTAAAGGAGGACGAAGGCCAGCATGATCAGGGCCCCCCTCCGGGAGAAGTACTCCACAAAGGGGGCCACCACCGCCTCCTTGAGGGAGGCCGGGGTTCCCGCCTCGGCCTTGGGCTCCGGGGTGAGCAAGGTCGTCGCCAGCCCCACGGCCATGCAGCCGGCCATGACCAGGTAGACCGCCTGGAAGGAGATCTGGTCGGCCAGGATCAACCCCCCTCCCGAGGCCAGGAGCATTCCCACCCGGTAGCCGTTGACGTAGAGGGAGGAGCCCAGCCCCAGCTCCTCCTCGGCCAGGTCCTCCCGGCGGTAGGCGTCGACCACGATGTCCTGGGAGGCGGAGAAGAAGGTCACCAGCAAGGCGGCCAGGGCCACCAGCCAGGGCTGGCGGCCGGGGTCGGTCATCCCCAGGCCGGCGATGGCCCCGGCCAGGAGGAGCTGGGCGATCAGGAGCCAGCCCCGGCGGCGGCCCAGAAAAGGCAGGGTGAAGCGGTCCAGGAGCGGGGACCAGAGGAACTTGAGGGTGTAGGGCAGGCCCACCAGGGCCATCAGCCCGATCACGGTCAGGTCCACCCCCTCCTCCCTCATCCAGGCCTGGAGGAGGGTGATGGTCAGCAGGAGGGGCAGGCCGCAGGAGAAGCCCATCAGGCCCGAGACCAGGATCCTGCGGCTGAAGATGGTCCTGAGAACCGGGTTCACCCTGGGCCCGCCCCATGAAAAAGGTCAGGGCAGGCCAACACCCCCTCCCGGCCGGGGCAGCTCCGGCCCGGTCGGGAACCTGAACCCCGGCTCATCCGACCTCGATCCGCTGGAACAGGCCGGGCTGGTAGGTGAATCTCTCCAGCAACTTGCCGGCCCTGGGCAGCCCCAGCATCTCCCTCAGGTCGTGCCTGGGCTCCACCGGTTGAACCCGTTCCAGGTGGTAATGGATCTCCTCCGGGGAGAGGTCCAGCTCCTTGGTCTGGCCGCTGGGCTTGATGGACATCCCGATGGGCTGGAAGAGGTTGTGGTAGTTGCCGCTCTCCGGGTCGAAGAGGTCGATGAAGATCCCGGTGAAGCTGGCGAAGGTGTAGGGGGCGAAGGTCTGGTCCCGGACCGCGTCGGTCAGGCGGTTGTGCTCCAGGTTGGTGTTGATGATGGCCGCCTTGAGGGCGGGCGGGGAGTGCTGGGCCCCGACGATGTACTTCATGTAGAGGAGAAGCTTCTCCTTGGGCAGCCCCTCCTCGTCCAGCTCGGCCCCCTCGTTGAAGATGGTGAAGTACTCCGACCGCAGGTGGCGGCCGATGGGGGTCGGCGTCCGGGTCCTGAAGGCGGCCGCCTCCTCTTCCCCCAGGCTGGCCAGGAACTCCGGGGAGGCGTGGAAAAGGGACCTGGCGATGGGGGTGTGGGTGTGGGGCAGGTCGTCCTGGTAGGCCACCTCGTTCTCGGTCAGGGTCTCCAGGTCGACCATCAGCTTGATATGGTGGGCGGACCAGTTGGGCTGGAGGAACTCGTTGGGAATGCTGACCAGGACTCCCTCTCCGGTGGGGCTGTAGAGGAGGATGTTCCTGCAGGCGTCGTTGTAGACCGAGATAAAGGGCTGGAGGACGTGGATCAGGTGGCCGCAGTCGGAGGAGAAGCCTCCCCGCTGGGGCCGCCAGATGCGGCCGAAGGACCCCCCCCCGCTGCCGGGATGGTAGCCCACGTGGGAGCCGCCGAAATCGATGTTGATCGAGCCGTGGTGGACCGCCGCTCCCAGCGAGCCCGCGTTGAAGAAGCCCCCGATAAGCCCCTTGTTGAAGGGGTTGAGACCGGTAAAGGCGTAAAGGGACAGGTCCACCTGGAAGACCGACTCGTCGGCGCACTTCCACTTGCAGGGCAGAACCGCCTTCTTGTCGTAGTTGAAGCCCATCTTCCGGGCCTCGGGTGATTGGAGGAAGCGCAGCGCCCGTCCCACGAAGTCGGCGAAGAGGTAGGGCCGGTGGCTGAAGAGGACCCTGGTCTCCTGGATCCTGGGCAGGAACCGGTGGGGTTGGGCGTAGGGCGGCAGCCAGTCCCGGTTGGTCTTTCTCATGGCTCTTTCCTCCGCTGGGGCCTGATAGCCGGGGCTTATTCTATAGGGATTGAGGCTTTATACCAAGTTGCCCTGGAAATGCAACTTGGCCCAGCCCACCTCGACGATTTCACCCGTCTTCTCTCCAATAGGACGACTATAGCCTCATGTCCCGCGCCTTGCATCTGCGGCCAACTCGACTCGTGAAATATCCGGGTTAGCGAAGCGTAACCCAACGTTTCCGGCCTCCTTCAGCGTTCTTGACAGGGACACTGGTTGACTCGCGCTCTCCCTAGATACGGCCTCCCTCCGACCCCCCTCTCCCCTTCGGGGAGAGGGTCGGGGTGAGGGGGCTATCTCAATTTTTTCATATGGTTAAAGGTGGTGGCAGGGTCACGTGTGTGACCGGGCACATGGGTGACACTTTAGACCGGGCACATAGGTAACACATTTTG
>Ga0068714_10001522_pt1 | contig 33546 bp, 27 predicted proteins | sample MTBNYHSulfiMetaG_FD_62988 | JGI IMG/M metagenome (GOLD analysis project Ga0068714, IMG submission 62988) | Enrichment culture microbial communities from rom New York Harbor, USA that are MTBE-degrading - MTBE-NYH (New York Harbor Sulfidogenic)... | ecosystem: Environmental > Aquatic > Marine >...
AGCGCCGCTCTGCTCAGGATCAGATCCATCACTTTCCTTTCTTCGCGTAGCTCATGATTTCCTCGGGAGAGAAAGACCGATCGAGCACTTCGCTGACTTTGGAGGCCGCCCGCTGCCAGTCGTCGTCCCGGATAGAAGCCAGAACGTCGGAGTCCGCCAACTTTTCGAACAGCTTTTTGTTATGTTCCTGAGAAGAGCCGCTGGACAGGATGATCTCCCTGAGAGCACCCATGAGGTTCAAGAATGACTCAAATTCGCCGCCGAAGTGCTTCTCCAAATCCTCTCTGGTTTTCCGCGCAAAGGCAGGGCTCTTGCCTGACGTGGACACAGCCACCACCAGGTCTCCTCTTCTGAGCACCGAAGGGACGATGAAGTTGCATTCTGAAGGCTGGTCCACGGCATTGACGAGCAATCCCTTCTGCTGTGCCAGGTCGCTGACCAGGCGATTTAGGGATGCATCACTGGTTGCGGCAATGACGAGGAAAACCCCATCCAGGCAGCTTTCCGAAAAATCAGCGCCCCCGTACCGAATCAGGCCTTTTTCCACCATCGAGGCGATATGGGAGTCGATCTCCCTGGCGATGACCTGCACCAGTGCCCCGTGTTCGACCAGTGTATCGATCTTTCGACCGGCCACCTTACCACCGCCCACAACGAGCACCCTTTTCCCCCCCAGGTCCACCATAATCGGGTAGTACCGACGAAAACCGGGCATAACAGGCCTCTTTTCCTAGATGTACTGGTCCACCATACCTGTGATGAATCTTTCCACTTCCTCCGTCCCCCCTTTTCTCTTCAGTTCCACAATCAGATTTTTTATTTTCCGGTAGGTCGCAGGATCCCGTTCGAGGTCTTCCGTGGATCGATAGGCCCCGCCCCGCCTCCCCACGCGGTAGATGAGCCGCTCCGGATCAGGCAGCTTCTGGTACTTTTCCACGACTTCGATCATTTTCATTTTGTCTTCGGGCAGTTTTCCGTTCACTTCTTCCAGAAGATTCATGATATGATCGCTGGCAACAACGCTGGTTATTCCGGAAAGAGTCTCGATGAAGACCTTAATTTCCTCGGCCAGCATGTCGTCTGTCTGCATCTCGAAGGTGCCGTTCTTGAGGAGTTCGAAGAGAGGAATTCTCTCAGGGACTCTCAAGCTGCGGATCCGTATGAAGTGGGGATTGATCCGGTTGAGCACCTCGGCAGTGGCAACGGCGTGTTCTCTCCAGTGCTCCCGGCCTCCGAGACCGGGCATGACGTACTCGGACAGTTCAATCCCCGCGGAAACCACCTTCTGCCCGGCCTCCGCATGCTGGGCTCCTGTAACGCCCTTTTTCATCATCTTGAGCACCGGATCATATCCCGATTCCAGACCTACATGAATTCGATTCAGACCTGCCCCTCTCAGTCTCGTGAGAGCCTCAACCGACTTCCGGACTATGGTTCGCGACCGGGAGTACGTGGTTACCCGCTTGATCTCGGGAAATTTCTCTCTAAGAAACAGAAGCACCTCCACCAGGTCTTCCGTCGGCATGATCAGGTTGTCCGCATCCTGAAGGAAGCACGCGCCGGTGCCATAGTAGAGCCAGGCCGCGATGCTCCGATATGTTTCGCTGTAATCGGGGCTTGAAAAAACATGGCTAACCACCTGATCTGCAACCCGTCCGCTCATGCCTAGTTTCCAGGACAATGCTTTGATATCATCCGCAATGTCTCTGGCAGTCTGTATGTCTTTCTTTATCTCTTCAACGCTTCGCAGGGAAAACTTCCTCCCTTTGTAAACAGGGCAGAACATGCACTGGTTCCAGGGGCAGTTCCGCGTCAACCGAAGGAGAAGACTTCTCGCCTCATTGGGCGGTCGAATAGGACCCTGCTCAAAAATCAACTCTTCTCTCATATCCTTTGCTCCGCGCTTTGCAGATGTTTCAACTTCCGATTCGCTCTTAGAGAATCTAGAGCGCGCTTTCGATTCAATTATAGCATACCGGACATCTCGAGACCAGAGCACAGGCAAATATCCTTGACATGCTCGAATGCTTCTCTATAATGGTGCGCCGGTGCCTCGCTAACCACATCGTGGTCAATTCTGCTCGCTCACGGGACCCCAGAGACAGCATTTATGGACTACACACTGAGCTATAATGAATGGAAGAATCGTCACAGACGGATTCTCGAAACTCTTTGTGACAAGAGAACCATGATGTTCTTTTCCGGCGGAAAAGATTCCTCCTTGGTGCTCCATTTCCTTCAGAAAGCCGGTGAGGATTTTCGATTCTCCTTTGAAACCCATGCCGGGATTTTTCCTCACCACGTCTATTCTTCGAAAGACCGGGAAATCCTGGATCGTTACTGGAAGTCCCGCGGGGTCGAGATCAGCTGGCACGAGATCAAGGAGTCTGACGACAAACTGGCATCGGCACTTGCAGATGGGGTGAGTCCCTGCCTGATTTGCAACACGGCAAAGAAAAGGGATCTCATGGATTACATGAGAAAGCTTCCTCTGGAAGCGGGCACCCTGGTGATAGTCATGAGTTACTCTCTGTGGGATCTTGTCAGCGCCACCATTGAACACATTTTGGGTGCGGTTTATGCCGGTGACGAGACCTCTTCCCGTGTCCGCCACAAGCCCACCGAAGAGCGTTTTTACGAGACTGCCCAGCGTTTTCATCCCTTCTTGAAACTACAAGACGGGTTCTCGATATTCAAGCCTCTGGTCTATTACAACGATCAGGACATCAGCGGCGTACTTTCCGAGGAAGGGATCCCCCTTTTGGCGGCTACGTGTCATTACAAGCAATACCGGCCCAAGCGCCTTTTTGCGCAATACTATGAACAGACGGGCCTTCGATTCGATTTCGAAAAGGTCTTCCGTTTTGCTCGAACCGCGCTTCATGTGCCGGATGAGAGCTTCTTTACCCGAATGGGAGAAGACCTGTATTTAAGAAAACTCATTTGACCTTTTTACTACCTTCTTCTCTCATCCCCACTCTTTGAAGAATACCCCGGCTAAGTTTCGAGGGAATAGATTCGGCGACCCGTTTACGAATCGATGGACAAAGGACCGCCGTTCCCTATACTCTCTTTAGTCTTTGCAAGGGGATGAAATCCACCTTGAGACCGTTCTCCCCGAAGGAATGATCGATCAGGGGATTGAACCCGAAGGCTTCCAGTTTCTCCTTCTTTCCCCTGACTTTCTGCACTCCGAGATTGATGATCCTGGAATGCATGGGATGATCCATCAACCCTTCCCACACGCTCCTGCTCATGATGACCGGAAAGTTGCCGAAGTATTTCGTGAATTCCTGCAGCCTCGCCGCCGTATTCACCGTATCGCCGATGGCCGTGTATTCTATTTTCGTGCGGCAGCCGATGTTGCCCATTATCGCCCGGCCCGCGTGAAGGCCCACTCCGATCATCATGGGTTTTCCTTCAAGAATGAAAGTTCGTGACATCTCGAGAATCCGGCACGTGGCGTCGAAGGCAGGTGTAACATCTCTGACAAAGGGCTCGGCGGCCCTGAAGATCGCAAAGAAGCCGTCCCCCGTGTATTTATTGATGTGCCCCCCTTTCTCGCTGATGACGGCGGAACATCTCTCGAAGTAGTTGTTCAAAAAGGAGACCACATCCCTCGCTTCCATGCTTTCCGAACTGGAAGTGAAACCCCGGATGTCGAGGAACAGGGCGGTAAGAAAACATTCTTCACCTCGAAACAGATCCGCCTCACCCCATTCAACATAACGTTTGATCACAGGAGAGGGCACGTACCTCTCGAAGAGCCTTCTCAGCTCCTGCTCCCGGTGTTTGCCTTCCTGAAGTTCCTGATAAGATACGGCGTTGTGAATGCTGATTGCGATCTGGGTGGCAACGCCGCTCAAGAAGGACATGTCGCTCTGGCTCAAGGGTCTTTTCGATTCCACATTGTCTACCAACAGGACTCCTAAAGAGTCTCTTTCGTAAACGATAGGCACGCAAATGAATGAACGGGTTCCCAGTTTCCTGATGAATTCCAAGCTTCTCATGCTCAGATCCGCCCGGATTTGCTCTATGTCGTTCACCAGGAAAGGCCGTTGATGCCTGAATGCCTGGACGGCTACGCCCTTGGATGCGGGCTTGTCGAGATGAAAATCCGTAGCTCGCAGAAAGGCCTCCAGTTCCGGGCTGTAACCGAATCCGTTCATGTAAACAAGCCGGTTCTTCTCGCCGTCGGTCATCCAGATCCCGCCGCGGTCGAAATCGAGCCGCTTTTCAACAGAATCCATGACTGAGCGAAGGAGGTCGTTTGTATCCAATAGCCTGGAAGCAGTCTGGCCGATCTCCATGATCAACTGCGCGTCGTTGTACCTGATGTTTATTTGATCCAGAAGGGCCTTGACGGCTTCCTGCTGGCATTGCACGTTTCTGCTCAATTCATCCTTTTCCAGACGCTCGAAGTAGTAGGAAACCCCCAAAAAGACGGCCGCAAACAGAAGACCCAGGGCGCTCCAGGACAGTGAAGGCATGACGAAGTGAAGAGCGGCGAAAACCGCAAGCGCGGATAAAGCTGCAAAGGGGCGAAGGCTGCGCCACACAAGTACGGGGGTCTTCTCGATGGTAATGACGTACTCGCAGACCTCTCCCCCTTTATGAATGCACTCGGGATGATCGACCTTCGGAAGTTTCCCGGTAAATAACTTGGACAGGGCCTCCAGTTGCCCGATCAAGTTCTCACACTGATGAGGCTGGTGGACGACGCCGGGGTTCGGGCTGCAGATGATTTGAAATTTGCCGGCCTTCAGCCTCCGGCTCCTGAAGGTCATCGATCGAGTCATGTAAGGAGCGATTTTTTCGAACAACCAGTAGGCCGCGGCGGGCGTCATGAACCCGAGAGCATAGTTCTTCAGGGTTCCGACAGCTTCCGAAGAGGCGGCATATTGACCGACTTTCCTGGCAAGTCTTGCGTCCCCTGTCTTCTGCATCAGACGAGCGTAAAAGCGGTCCACCTGCCATTGGCTGAACCAGTGACCCTGATCTTCGAGTTCGTAGTCTCTGATCCAGGAGTAGCGAAGAACGTCTTCCATATCTACGGCAGGGTGGAATTTCTTTGTGTACTCTGTGTAGTTCTTGATCAAGCGGCTGTTGTAAAGAGGATCATGGATGCAACTGTGCTTCTCTGGGGGGGACTCCATGGGGGCCGCTCCTTGGGGGTTCAAAGTATTCAAAAACGCCTTCTTCCGGAAAAGGAGTGTATTTTACCCGAAAATTTTAATGATTGTCAATAATTATGGACGGCGGGTGACGAATCGGATCCTGGACCGGCGGATATTCGAAAGGGGGAGGATCCGACCTATTTGTAGGAAATGCGAAATCGTCTCTGGACATACTCCATGTACTCATTTCCCCACTGAACATTCAATATCCACATCTGGTAGTACTTCTCGTAAGGGATATCTTTTCCTTCCACGTAATGGGTGGGATGGAAGAGGATCGGAATGCGCTCCAATTGGTAGTCACCCGTAAGTTGCGCAATGGCCACGGAAAGAACGCTCCACGGCAGTTCTTCGGGTTTTGCAACGAGGACCTTGATCCCGTTCAAAAGTTCCGAAAGATTGAAACCCAGATCCGACCGGTTGGCTACCAGGAGGGCGCACAATTCACCCCAACGGCACAAAGAAAAAACGCTGCATTTCCTCGTGAGTCCGAGACGTTCGTACACTGCTTCGAGAGACGCGTGTCCCGTCAAGGGAGGAACCAGGCCCAGGGCATCCATGAGCAATCCGCCTGATTGATTTCTGTAAATCCGCCCGTATTCCCACAGGTCAAGATCCGAGGCGGGACCGAGCGTCCAGCCCTCAGGCAGTTTGGGGCCAAGGGAAAGACGGGTATAGGGAAGGTATGCAAAAAGGTCCAGGGAACAACCTCGAGGGTTGTCGAGTTCGCGAGCAAAGCCTCCGAACACCCGATCAGGGAACTTGTTATCGTGTCTGAAATAGCACATGGCGAAATCCATGTTTGCCGAGGGCAGGCGGTGCATGTCGTTCAGATAATGCATGATCAGCTTCAACACCATGAAGCCCGTCCTGCGATTTTTCATGGTCCTCGCAGCATGATGATGAATCATCCATGCCCGGTCGTAGGCCCTTAGCATGGAGATATGCCCATATATGCGACCGTTTTTCTGGTATGTGAAATGACGGGCCACCTCGGAATTCTCCTGGTACAACTTCTTGTACGTTTCCTTGAACTTCGCACGCTGATGCTGAATGAGCCTGTACTTTTTCGGATAGATGAATCCCGTTTCAAAAAAGAACTCCCACAGGGCATCCATGTCGACATCACTGGAAACATTGGCGTGCGGGTCCAGGGCGCTTGCGAGCATGTGAGTGAGTGTGCTGTAGGTCTGGATGTCCATGTCGAGGATCACCAATCCGCATCGATATCCTTTGCCGTCCATGGGCTTCGAATAGATGACCTGGACGGAGCATCTCATCTTCAAGAAGCCTGCGAAGTTGATCGTCACGTCGGGAAGCACGAGTCCCGGCAAAAGGACGCGATCATCCGCCTCTTCACATACCGAAAAACCCGAGGTAGAAATGTCGGTGATCTCCAGGTCCCTCTTTTTCTTCAGAAGGGGATGGTCGAAAACCATTCGCGGCGACGGGTTAAGCCGCTGGCGCAGATTGCGACATTCCCTTTTCTTGTACCGCCTGATTTCATGGTCCAGAGGGGAAAGAACGATTTCTCTCTCCCCGGTCAAGCCGGACTGGCGAACCAGGCCGCAGGATCCGGAAAAGAGGAGCCTCCCCTCCCGCTTGAGCTGAACCATCGCGGTTTCCTCGAGGTTGAGCCATCGGAACGAAGAGCAAGGTTCAGGCCTGAGTCGAAGGCGAAAGCCACAGGGGCTGAAGTCCACCATATCTCCCTTGGCGTGAAAACCACTTTGCAGAAGTTCCGCCTCGACCCCTTCGGAGGCGTACCTTCGAGCCTGTCGCTCGCGCAGAGAAAAGCTCTTTTGCGGCAAGTCGACGACCAGATGATCCCGGGTCATCTCCTTGAGGGTTCCCGGCACCAGCGTCATGGAACCTCCGTCGTCAATGAGAAGGCAGAGGAATTCGAGGTTTTCCAGGTTCAGGGCCGCACGGTCTCGATCTCGCCACAAACATGTGACGGTGCTGCCCATGCAGGGTTGGGGCGAAGCGTAAACCATGACGGTTTGTTTGTGTTGAGACTGGGCCATCAGAACGCCCAGGAATCCGTCGCTGAAATGGATGTGGTTGATCAGATTGGTAAGGGCCGGCTGATCGATCACATGGGATGTTTCCAGGGTATTGATCAATTCCTTGTGTCGGAACACGGGCGGGGCAGGACAGTGGAGATCGGACAGGTCTTTCCTGTGGGAGTCCAGGCTGTCATGAACAACTTCAACGCTTCTACCGAGGTCCATATTTCGCTCCTTGCAGCATCGCTTTGATTCCAGATCCTTTTCCAAGTTCAGCATGCATCGGTCCGTCTCGGAAACTCATCCGGACTGAGATTCATCGGGAAGATCCGCGTCACCAGGATCGGCAGCCGGAGACAGGGAAAGTAACTGATCCTATTATCAATTTCCGTGCCAAATCCTGCGGAGAGTTCCGCAGCCCCTGTCCTCGGCCCTGCGACCCCCGAATCTTCGCTCCCATGGCCCATCTGGACGGTTCGGAGCCTTCGGGTTCAATTGATTTTCCCGCTTCGGGAAAAAACCAGCTCGTGGCGCCTGCACACGGATTTGTGCAGCCTGCACAGAATACAGTGCCGGCTGATTGAAAGCATTGAATGAGCGTGCGCCGCTTTTGGGGAAGGTTCCGGTAACCCGGTAGAGCGGACAGGTGAGGGGACGATCAGTCCCGGTCCGCGCTGTAAAAGGGAAGGTCTTTCCTGGGGATCTGGGACTTGAGCCTCCCCCTGATCAGGAGGCCGAGGCCCAGGACGTATTCTCCGAAACGGAGAATGAGATAACCGTCTTCGAACCCTCGTTCCGGGAAATCCACGATGCCGTCTCTCACCAGCGCGCGAAGTTCCACTTCCTCGAGGTTCCAGGTGGACTTTGACGCCTTGCGCCCGAAAACCTGGACGAGCCGGGTGGTCGGCTTCACGAAGGAGCCCACTCTTTGGAAAGCCTTCAATCCCACCATCTCAACCTTGAGGGCGCGGGGCACATCGGCGGGGGATCGCCTCCTTAGTATCCACCAGCTTTGCCTGTGCCTGAAAAAGAGGCAATCGTCGAAAACGGAAGCAGGAATGGCGAAGCGTTGCTCCATAAAGGAGACAAGGTAATCCCGCTCAGCTTCTTCTGCCGATTCTGGCCATGAAGAATCCCACCGTGTCGACGAATTGGGGATATAATCGTACCGCTTTTTGGACGTCCCTGGCATAGGTCTCCTCTCTCCACCCGGAAAGCCCCGGTAAAAGCGGCAGGGGGCTCTCGATGTCGAGCATTTCCGCATCCCTCTCCTTGAGCAGATGATTTATGACCGACTCGTTCTCTTCCGGATTGTAAGTGCATGTGGCATAAACCATCCGCCCCCCTTTTTTCAGCAGGTCGAACCCTCTCAGGACAATCCGCTTCTGAGTATCGGAAAGCCTGCCGCTTCCCATCCGCAATCGCTGCCACGAATGCTCGTGGCCGTGCCTGAAGCTTCCCTCCCCTGAACAGGGCACATCGGCCAATACAAAGTCGAATTGCCCTCTAAAGGGAAATTCCTGGGCCGGATAGGAGGTCAAGATCGCATTCATTACCCCCAGTCTGGCCATGGTGTTAGAAAGCGCCCTGTGCCTCTTCCGATGAAGCTCGTTGGCTACGATCAGCCCCTCCCCGCCCATAAGCTGAGCGATATGGGATGTCTTTCCGCCGGGGGAAGCGCACATGTCCAGGACGTATGATCCGGGAGCGGGCGACAGAACGAGAGAAGCCAAGCAGGAGCTCAAAGCCTGAGGGTGGATATAACCCAGCGCGTACTCAAGCCACTTTCCGGGGGACGAATCGGCAGGGGCCGCAAACAAGGTATCATCGGAATCCATCACCCTCTCGGGACAGATTCCCTTACTTTGGAGGGTCCTAAAAAGCGCCGGCGCTTCTATTTTGAGCGTGTTCACCCGGAGATTTTGGGGAAGGGGCGAGTGAAGGCAGGCTTGAAAGGCTTCAAATGCCGGGATGATGTCGGCGTAACGTTCAAAGATCCTCTTCATTTCTCAGGAATGCCCTCGGCTCCTGTGCTACCTTCCAAGCAGGCTGTCCGAAATGACCTTTCGCTGGATTTCGGAAGTTCCTTCGTAGAGGGTGAAGACCCTGGCGTCACGATAGTACCTTTCCACCGGGAAGTCCCTCATATAGCCGTATCCGCCGTGAATCTGCAGCGCACGGTAGGCTGTCCGGTTTGCCATTTCAGAAGCATAGACCTTGGCCATGGAGGCGGCCGAGGAAAAGTTCTCTCTCCGGTCTTTCATGGCCGCGGCGTTGAATGTCAGGAGCCTCGCGGCCTCGATTTCCGTCGCCATGTCCGCGATCATCCACCGGAGGCCCTGGAACTGGGCAATAGCGCGTCCGAACTGAACCCGCTCCTTTGCGTAGCTGATGGAAGCGTCGAGACAGGCTTGCGCCACTCCCACCGACTGGGAGGCGATGCCGATCCTTCCTCCGTCCAGAGACGTCATGGCAATGACGAAGCCGTCCCCTTCCTTTCCTAAAAGGTTTTCTTTCGGCACCCGGCAATCCTCGAAAATAAGTTCCACCGTGTCCGAGGCGAGAAGACCCATCTTGTCTTCCTCCTTCCCCACGTAGAATCCGGGAGTTCCCTTTTCCACCACAAAGGCGCTGATGCCCCGATGCTTTTTCTCCCTGGTGGTGAAAGCGGTCACCACAGTCAGGTCGGAGTTCTTGCCGGTGGTGATGAATATCTTGTTTCCGTTGATGACGTAATGATCCCCGTCCTTTACCGCCTTCGATCGCTGGCTGGCAGGGTCGGACCCGGCTTCCGGCTCGGTGAGAGCGAAAGAACCGATCATTTGGCCTGCAGCCAGCCGTTTCAGGTATTTCTCCCTGAGATAGTCCGAACCGAAGAGGTAAATGGGCCCGCACGCGACCGAGTTGTGGACCGACATGATCACCGCCGTGGATGCGCAGGCATAGGCGATTTCCATCAGGGCCAGAGAGTAGCTTACCGAGTCGACTCCCGCACCGTTGTATTCCTGGGGAACGTTCATGCCCATGAGCCCGAGTTCCCCCATCTTTCGAAGTATCTCGCCGGGAAACTCCTTGGTTCGATCCCTCTCGGCCGCCCGGGGAAGGACCTCTTCCCTTGCAAATTGACGCACCATGGCCCTGATCATCTTCTGTTCTTCGGTCAGCTCAAAGCCCATCTCTTTCCTCTCGTTCCCCCTTGCCTCACTTTGTGCCGTGCGACTCGCGAGTTCACTCCACTCTCTTCCCGGTGGCACTTGAATCTGAAATTCGAATTTCGATGTTCGGATTTCCGGTTTGGCCGGATCAGGGCGTATACAGAACCACGAGCAGTTCCGCTCTCTCGGAGCTGATGTTGCGCAGCTTGTGCACGATGGACGAGTCGAAGTGGATGCACTCGTTCGGGGCAAGGATGTTTTTGTTTTCCCCTACCATCACCTCTATCTTCCCCTTTAGCACGTAGATGAACTCCTCCCCCTGGTGCTGATAGCTCACGCCCTTGTGCTCCGCCTTGGGATCTATAAACACGCCAAAGGCTTTCAAATGCTTGTGCGCCGCGTCGGGGGTCAGGGTCTGATATGTGTAATCCTCGGTCCTTTTCTTGTACCCGAGCGCTGATTCTCTTCCCGCTTTGGCCTGCTCCTCCCTAAGGAGGATGCTGGAGTCGATCCCGAGAGCCCTTGAAAGCTGGAGGATGACGGAGACAGGAGCGATGACCTCTCCCTTTTCGATCTGGGACAGGGTGCCGGTGCCGAGGCCTGTTTCATTGGCGAGATTCTTGAGGGTCATACCCTTTTCTTTTCTTAGGCGCGACACCCTCTCTCCAAAAGACAAGAGGCGTTTCTTTGCGGGCATAGTATACATCCCTCCTGTTATTTTTCTCTGCTCCCCTGAGACTTCAACAGCCTGATCAGGAACCCGGCGACGCCGGCGCCGCTGATGAGAATGATGAGGTTTGAGGCGAAAAAAGCCATGACAAAGGAAAAGGGATCTTTCAGTCGATATGACGCGATCAGGAGGTGGATCCCGAAAACCAGAAACATGATGCTTACAATAACGAGAAGTCCGTACTTGATCCTGTCAAACATGAGCGATCCGCATTCCACCCAAGTGCCTTCCCTATTTCAGGAAGGCGTCGAGTTTGGAAAGGAGCAGATCATCGCAAGCACTGTAGGGATCCGTTTCCCCCGAGGCAACGGCATCCACCGCTTTGTCGAACCGGCCGCTCTCCAGCAATCGCTCCATCACCTCCTGGACGAGCCGGTTCTTGAGCATTTCGGCCAGTTCTTCACGAACTCGCTCTCTTTTTCTCCGAAAGCCTTTTGGGTCTTCCGATTTCATGAGGTGCCTGCGGTGGTCCTCGATCGTCTCCAGCAACTCCTTCACGCCTCGATCAAAAGCCGCCTCGGCCTTCAGGATCGGGGGTTTCCATCCCTCATTGTATTTATTGTGCCCCATGTCGATCATCTGACGAAGGTCGTTGAATGTCTTGTCCGCCCCTTCCCTGTCCGCCTTGTTGATAAGGAAAATGTCGCCCGCCTCAAGAATTCCCGCCTTTATGGCCTGGATGTCGTCCCCCATGCCGGGAATCACGATAATGACCGTGGTTTGGGCGCTCTTGACTACGTCCACCTCATCCTGCCCCACACCCACGGTTTCCACGATAATGTAGTCCTTTCCCATGGCGTCCAGCACGTCGATGGCGCTCCGAGTCGACTGTGTGAGCCCTCCGAAGTGTCCTCGCGTCGCAAGAGAGCGGATGAACACTCCGTCATCCAGGCTGTGTCTTTGCATCCTGATCCGGTCGCCGAGAATCGCTCCACCGCTGAAAGGACTGGTGGGATCTACCGCAAGTACTCCCACCGTTTTCTCCTGTTTGCGATAGTGATTCACCATCTGATCCACCAGAGTGCTCTTTCCCACCCCCGGCGCGCCCGTTATGCCGATCACGTAAGCTTTCCCCGTATGGGGATAAAGATCTTTCAGAACTTCTCTGACCTCGGGGATCTTGTCGTCAATGTCCCGGATCAGGCGGGCCACCGTTCGAACGTCCCCTGCAATCACCTTTTCAGCGGCACTTTTCATGGCGTTTATCATTTTTCATCTTTCATCGGTCATCGAGCAAAACGAACAATGTCGAATGTTCAATATATGACTTGTCCCAAAATTGAATTGACACGAACCGTAAAATCTTCCCCCGACCCATCGGGAGGTCTCTTCAGCGCCTCAACCGGAAATGGGCTCATCGGCCTTAACCGCCCCCGAGGCACTGAAGTCTTTTTCTGGGTAGGCGCATACGTCCAAGCCTGCCGGAGCCGGCTTCCTTTGGGGCTGCCGCCATGACCCACTGACTTTTCGGCGCCGGTTGATACCTCGGCAAAAGTGGTTGCGGCTCTGAAGAGACCTCCCGATGGGTCGTCTGCCGGCGAACTCTTGGAGTGTCAATTCAATTAGGGGACCGTTAATAAATGATGCCCAACCTTCAATCATGACCTCGGTTTCACGTTTTCCCTGACCCACGTCACAATGTCGTCGAGCCTTGCGCCGGGAGTGAAAATCTCGGCCACTCCCTTCGACTTCAGCCGGGGGATATCTTCCTCCGGAATGATGCCCCCGCCCACCACCACGATGTCTTCCACACCCTTCTCTTTCAGCAGCCTGACCACCTCGGAAAACAGGTACATGTGAGCACCTGCCAAACTGGACAGACCGACCATGTCCACGTCCTCCTGGACGGCGGCCAGGACGATGGATTCAGGCGTCTGATGAAGCCCGGTGTACACCACCTCGAAACCGGCGTCCCTGAAAGCTCTGGCAATGATCCTTGCCCCCCGGTCATGTCCGTCCAATCCCGGCTTCGCCACCATGAGCCTCAATTTTCGCTCTTTCACCTCATTCCTCCGGTTGCTGCCGTCGGGTTATCAAGTCTTTGCGCCGGCGCATCGATCCTCATCGTGTCCTTGCGATTTTCCTTGTACCGCGCGCCTTGCGCTCTGTGCCTTTCGCCCCTAATATATCCCCGGGTCTCTATACTCGCCGAAAACTCTGCGAAAAACATCGCAGACCTCTTGCAGACTTGCATAGGCCTTGACCGCGTCCACGATAGGGTTCATAACATTTGTGCCGGACACGCATGCCTCTGCCAGCTTGTCGAGGCATTCCCCGACCTTCTCGTTGTCGCGCTCCGTCTTGATCCGGCGCGTTTTTTCGACCTGAATCTTCTCGAGTGCTTCATCGAGTTCAAGGATTTCCACCGGAAGCCTTTCTTCCGTCGTGTACTTGTTCACTCCGACCACCGTCTTCACGCCCTCATCCACCTGTCTCTGATAGTGATAGGCTGAGTCCGCGATCTCTCTCTGTGGATAGCTCTTTTCTATCGCGGCGAGCATTCCTCCCATGTCATCGATCTTCTGTATGATGGCGAGAGCCTCGTCTTCCATCCGATTGGTCATGGCCTCCACGAAGTAGGCTCCTCCCAGAGGATCGATGGTGTTGGCGACTCCCGACTCTTCCGCGATGATTTGCTGGGTCCTGAGAGCAATCGTGGCGGCCTCTTCAGTCGGCAAAGCAAGGACCTCGTCCAGAGAATTAGTATGAAGGGATTGGGTCCCGCCGAGAACCGCGGCCAGCCCTTCCAAGGCGGTCCTCACGATGTTGTTGTAGGGCTGCTGGGCCGTAAGAGAGCATCCCGCGGTCTGAGTGTGAAATCGCAGCCACCACGACCGCGGGTCCCGGGCCTTGAACCGCTCCTTCATGATCTTTGCCCACAGGCGGCGGGCGGCCCGGAACTTCGCGATCTCCTCGAAAAAGTCCAAATGGGAATTGAAAAAGAAAGAGAACCGTGGAGCGAATTCGTCAACGTTGAGCCCCCGCTCGACAGCGGCCTGCGTGTACGCTATTCCGTCGGCCAGGGTAAAAGCAAGTTCCTGCACCGCGGTGGACCCGGCTTCCCTGATATGATAGCCGCTGATGCTGATGGTGTTCCACCTGGGAACTTCCCGGGTACCAAATTCCACGGTGTCCGTTATCAGGCGAAGGGAGGGAACGGGGGGGCACATGAAAGTCTTCTGGGCGATGAACTCCTTCAGCATGTCGTTCTGGATGGTGCCTCCAATCACCCGCCTGTCTATGCCTCGGTTCTCCGCCACCGCGATGTACATGGCCCAGATGACCGGCGCCGGCGGATTAATGGTCATCGAGGTGGTGATCTTGTCGACCGGAAGCCCTTCGAAGAGCTTCTCCATGTCCGCGATCGTGTCGATGGCGACGCCGCACCTGCCTATCTCTCCCCGGGCCCTCGGAGAATCAGAGTCGTACCCCATCAGTGTAGGCATGTCGAAAGCGGTGGAGAGCCCTGTCTGTCCGGCATTCACGAGATGGTGGAACCGCTTGTTCGTATCTTCCGCCGTGCCCAGACCCGCGAACATGCGCATGGTCCACAGCCGGCCTCGATACATTGACGGCTGTACCCCCCTCGTGAAGGGGTACTCGCCCGGGAACCCCATGTCTCTCTGAAAATCATGCTCCGCCACGTCCTCGGGAGTGTAGATGCGTTTGATCTCCCAGTCCGACACGGTGGAAAATCGATCGAGCCGCTCAGGGGCGGAGGAGAAGATTTTCTCCAGCTTGCTTTCCCACTTGTCGCGCTCCTTCTTTATCTCGCCCATGATCTTCTGATTATAGGTCAAAGACATCGCTTCCCCTCGTCATGAATCGGTGATCGTTCCGCGGCCCATATGTTCGGCCACCACCAAATCCAGATGTTCCCGGGTGCCGTAATAAACCTGGCAGGCTTCAGCGTCTCTCATGCGCTTTTCGATGGAAACCCGCGTTCCCGGACCCCTGTTCCCGAAAATCTGAAGTCCCTCCACGGCCCCTCTGACAGCCGCCCTGGCCGAAAAAGCCTTTGCGGCCGCAGCCTCTTTCTCGTACGGCTTTCCCTTGTCCTTCAGCCACGAGGCCTTCAGGACCAGGAGTTCGGAAGCGTCGAGTTCGACGCTCATGTCCGCCATCTTCCACTCCGCGACCTGGGATACCCTGCCGGAGTCCTTCTCCCTCCTCGCGAAATCCACCACATCTTCGAGCGTCCCCCGCCCTATACCTGCGGCAAGAGCTCCCATGCCCAGCCACGACTCCTGCAAAATGCATTGAATCGGGTCGCTGCCGTCGTCCTCGCCGCAGAGAATCGCGTCATCCGCGACCCGGGCATTTTCAAAGCTTATTTCTTCGACCCCTGACGAGAAAATCCCGTCGCTGTCGAAGATTTCCCCTCTGCGCAGGCCTTCCATGTTCTCCGTGTCGATGATCATAAGCGACAAGGCTTTTCTCTCATGAGAAAGAGCAGCGACAATCGCGTGAGGGATACCGGAGGGCAAATAACACCCTCCTTCCACTATGCGCCAATCACCCCCGTCAGCCGAAACCCTGGTAGCGATATCAGCGGATGCGCGGCTCCCAATCAGGACAAGGCACCCCGGTTTTTCCCCTCCCACAGAGAGGGAAAGGTACTTCTTCTTCTGCTCCTCGCTTCCGTATCTCAAAACAGAGAAGCAGAACAGGGAATTGTTCCAAACCAAGAGACCGCCGGCCGCCGCGCTTTTTCTGGAAATCTCCATGAGGGTAAGGACATGACTTACTTCATCCCGGCCGCCTCCAACGTATCGCACGGGCACGGTCATCCCCATGAGCCCATGAGACGTCAAACTCCTGACGATTCCATGCAATGCCCGGCCGCCACTGGGCTCTCCGGGCTCAAGCTCCTGCCGGGCCAGTGCACGAGCCGCTTCTCTCGATGAGATCTGTTCTTCGGTGAGTGAAAAGTTCACATTTTTCCAAGCAGTCCGCTCGCGATGGTGTTCTTCTGAATTTCTCTTGTACCCTCGTAAATCTCCATGATCTTGGCGTCCCGGTAAAAGCGCTCAACCTCGTATTCGAGCATGTAGCCGTACCCTCCGTGAAGCTGAATCGCCTCGTCCGCCACTTCAACGGCCACCCGGCCTGCGTACATCTTGGCGATGGAGGTGAGTTTGGGATCTATGGTGCCCTGATCGAAGTTCCACGCCGACTTGTAAACAACCAGCCTAGCCGTCTCGATCTTCGTGATCATGTCCGCAAGCTTGTGCTGGGTTACCTGGAACTGGGCGATCTTTTTCCCGAACTGGCTTCGCTCCTTCACGTAAGCCAGAGCCCGGTCAAAAGCGCCCTGGGCGATACCCAGGGCCTGGGACGCAATCTCGACGCGACTCTCGTCGAAAAACTCCAGGACCTGGTAGAACCCCCTGTTTTCGCTTCCTACCAGATTTGACAGGGGGACTTTAACGTTGTTGAAGGAAAGCTCTCCCGTGGAGGTCATTTTGATGCCCATCTTCTCCCCCACGTCCGCCTGCGTGTATCCTGCCTCACCCCTTTCAACGATGATGGTGGACTGGCCCCGGTACGACGGCTTGGCTTCCGGGTCGGTCTGGCACAGAAGGATGACAAAATTTCCGATAGTGCCGTTGGTTATGAAGGTCTTCACACCGTTGATCACGTAATTGTTCCCGTCTTTCACCGCGCCGGTGTTCATAAGAGTTATGTCGCTGCCGTGATCCGGTTCCGTGAAGCCTCCGCTGCTCAAGGCTTCGCCCTTGGTGATGGGAAGAAGGTACTTCTCCTTCTGCGCTTCGGTGCCGTGTCTCAGGATGATCTCAGAAGAGAAGTCGGACAGGGTGACCGCAATCCCGATGCTGGAATCCTGCCGGCAGAACTCCTCCACCACGAGGGCATTCTCCAGGACGCCGTAATCCTGGCCTCCGTATTTCTCGGGGAAATGGATTCCCACGAAACCCAGTTCGCAGGCTTTCTTCCATATCGACCTGGGAAAGGTATGAGTGCGCTCATGTTCCAGAGCGATTTCCTTGTCGAACTCCCCTTTCGCAAACTCCCGCGCCGCCTTCTGAATCGCTTCTTGCTCTTTGCTCAAGCGAAAATCCATAGGACAACCTCCAAGCTCTTCCCCGTAAATAACAAAGAAGTTCGGCTCTAGATCAATTCTCCTTTGAAATCCGGTTTCCTTTTTTCCAGAAAAGCGCTCATACCTTCTTTCGCGTCAGGACTGCTCTTGCAGAGCCCGAAGTGATCGCTCTCCATCTGGCACCCCCGCCGCAGGTCCATGTCATACCCCCGGTCAATGCACTGCTTCACGGACCTCAGGGACACTTTTCCTTTGGACGCGATGACCTGGGCCGTCTTCATGGTCTCCTCCCAGAGCTTGTCCTGCGGGAAGACCTTGTTGACCAACCCGATCGCCTTGGCTTCCTGGGCGCTGATCATTCCGCCGGTCATGCAAAGCTCCTTGGCCATGGCTTTGCCCACGAGCCGGGACAGTCTCTGGGTTCCTCCAAAGCCGGGAATGACTCCCAGGTTGATTTCAGGCTGTCCGAATTTGGCATTCTCGGAAGCGTAGATGAAATCACAGGCCATTGCCATTTCCGCGCCTCCGCCCAGGGCAAACCCATTGACGCACGCGATGACCGGCAGAGGAAAGTTCTCGATGCGAAAACCGAGATCATGGCCTTCCTCTGAGAATTTTCTGGCGCTCAGGGGGGGCAGGTCCACCATGTAAGAGATGTCCGCCCCTGCGATGAAGGCTTTTTCCCCTGCCCCGGTCATGACCACGACCCGGAGAGACCGGTCTTTTTCGATCTCATCCAGAGCCTGGTGAACCTCGGCGTTCACTTGAGGGTTGATGGCATTCAGGGCCTTGGGTCTGTTGAATTTGATGATCGCAACAGGAGCCTGTTTTTCCAAGATGATAGTTTCATAAGCCATGATGCTCTCCTCCTACACTCTTTCCAGAACCGTCGCCATACCCTGCCCGCCGCCTATGCAGAGTGTGGCGAGCCCCAAGTCATTGCCTTTGCGGAGCATTTCATGGGTCAGAGTGAGAAGGATGCGCGCGCCGGTGCAGCCGATGGGGTGGCCGATGGAGATACCGCTTCCCTGGGGATTGGTTTTTTCCATGTCGCACTTGAGTTCTCTCAGGCAGGCGATAGCCTGGGAGGCAAAAGCCTCGTTCAGTTCCACGGTGCCGAAGTCGTTGATGGTGAGTTTTTCCCTGTGAAGGATCTTCTTCACGGCAGGGATGGGACCGAGCCCCATGTAGGCCGGATCAACGCCGCCCGCAGCGTATGCCCTGATTCTCGCGAGGGGCTTGAGCCCAAGGTCCTTTGCTTTTTTATCGGACATCAGCAGAAGGGCGGCCGCTGCATCATTTATGCCCGAGGCGTTGCCGGCAGTCACGGTGCCGTTTTTCTTGAAGGCCGGCGGCAGCTTTGCCATCTTTTCCGCGCTGGTATCCATGGGCCTTTCGTCCGTCTCGAAAACCATAGGGTCCCCCTTCCTCTGCGGTATCACCACCGGGACGATTTCTTCCTTGAAAAGACCCTCCGAAATGGCCCTTCTCGCTCTGTGGTGGCTCACAGCGCCGAGTTCGTCCTGCTCTTCTCTGGAGATTCCGTATTTCTCGGCAATGTTCTCCGCGGTTATCCCCATGTGATACCCGTAAAATATCTCGAAGAGACCGTCGAAAACCATGAGGTCCACGATATCCACGTTGTTCATTCTCGCTCCCCACCTTGCCGCAGGCAGGGCATAGGGGATGAGACTCATGTTCTCCATGCCCCCTGCAAGGATGACCTCCGCTTCCCCGGCCCGAACGGCCTGAGCCCCCAAAGCCACCGCTTTCATCCCCGAAGCGCACACTTTGTTGATCGTAAAGGCGTTGGTCTCTTTGCTTATCCCTGCCCTTATCGTAGCCTGCCTGGCCACGTTCTGCCCCTGGCCGGCGCCCACCACGTTGCCCATGATCACTTCGTCGATCTGAATCGGCTGGAACGAGTCGGGATAGTCGTAGGCCGATTTTTCCAGATCCACCATGCCCGTTTCCTGAAAAGGCTCGGGTGCGAACCGGGTCAACTCCTTTGTCGCCGCAGGTCTCAGGCCCGCTTTCTTAAGTGTCTCCTTAAGGACAAGGGCGCCCAGTTGAACAACGGGCGTCCCTTTCAAGCTTCCACCGAAAGCCCCCACAGGCGTTCTCGCGCCGGAAACAATCACCACATCCACCATAGCACTTTCTCCTTTTCTAGTTTGAGTGTTCGGCGTTCAGCGTTCAGGAACAGGTCCCAAAAAGTCTTTTCTGAAAACCGAACACTGAACACTTCGTGTCATCCCTCACTCGCCACTTCTTATACAAAGGGGGCGCTTTTTAAGTCAAGATTTAAAAGATCCGCCCGATGAACCAAAAAATGTCTTGAATCCAAGTCTTGCCGCACCGGCGTCCCCGTGCCGGCCCGGAGGGAGGGCAGGATTTTCCCTTGACCTTTTCCCATGACCCGGCTAAATGGAACTCGTATTCCGTATTGTTTTCACCCAAATCGAGCGATTCCATGGGGGTATCCTTTCCCGCCCGTCGTTGCGAGCGACCGAAGGGAGCGCGGCAATCCCGTGCAAAGGGAGATTGCCTTTCGGCCGTGAGTTCAAGGCCCGAAGACTTCGGCCCCGCCGCGCGGTGACGCAAGGGCGGAAAGAGGGGGATTGAAAGCCCTTCGATCTGGGCTCTATCAACTTTATCGTGAGGATCATGACGATGAATCCACTTGCGGTCGAATTGAACGAGATCATCAGGAACGAAAACAATCACCTTTACGAGATGCTCTCAGAGGTGGGGAAGAACCTTTTCTTCCCAAAAGGCATTCTCACCCAGGGCGCCGAAGCCAAGGAAAAAGCGCACAGGTTCAATGCCACTATCGGAATGGCCACGGAAAAAGGCAGGACCATGTATCTCCCCTCGGTCATGTCTCTCATCAAGGGCCTCGAGCCGGAGGAAACTCTCACCTATGCCCCCTCTTTCGGGATCATGCCCCTGCGCAAGGAATGGAAAGCGCATATGACGGAAAAGAACCCGTCTCTTTCTTCGGCCCGCATCAGTCATCCTGTGGTGACCCATGCTCTGACTCACGGACTCAGCGTTTTCGCCGACATGTGGGTGGACCCCGGAGACGTCATCATCCTCCCCGACAAGAACTGGGGGAATTACAATCTCATCTTCTCCGTTCGCCGGGGAGCGAAAATAGTCCACTACCCCCTGTTCGACGAAGCATGGAAATTCAATATCCGGGGCCTCGAACAGTGCCTCCATGATCAATCGAGGGGACGGGCCAAGGTGATCGTGCTCCTCAACTTTCCCAACAATCCCACGGGGTACACCGTGAGTTCCAGGGAAGCGGTCGAAATCGCAGACATCCTGACCGCGGCAGCCAAGTCGGGGACCCGCGTGATTGCAGTGACGGACGATGCCTACTTCGGCCTTTTCTACGACGATCACGCCGCCAGAGAATCCATCTTCTGCCGCCTTCTTGACCGGGATCCCCGACTGCTCGCCGTCAAAGTGGACGGCGCGACAAAAGAGAACTATGTGTGGGGATTGAGGGTGGGGTTCATCACTTACGGCGCCTGTCTTGAAAAGAACCACGAGCAGGTCTATAATGCTCTGGAAAGAAAAACAGCGGGGGAGGTGAGGGGTTCCATTTCCAGCGCTTCCCATCTGAGCCAGTCCATTACTCTCCACTCTTTGAGAGATCCGTCGTACGAGACGGAAAAAAAAGACAAATACCGGATCATGAAGGAAAGAGCCCTGGAAGTGAAAAGAGTGCTGGATAACAGTAAGTACAGGGACGCCTGGGACGTGTACCCCTTCAATTCCGGGTATTTCATGTGCCTGAAACTCAAAACGGTGGAAGCGGAGCCCCTGAGAGTTCATCTGCTGGAAAAGTACGGCGTCGGTCTGATTTCTCTCGGTAAACATGACTTGAGGGTGGCTTTTTCATGCGTCGAGCGGGAAGACGTTCAAGAGCTGTTCGACACGATTTTCCGGGGTGTCGAGGACTTGCGTCCTTGATGCAGTCCTACCCTGGATTCAGGGAAATGAATGTGGAATATTCCTGAGCACTTCATTCGATCCATCCGGGACCTATCCTGGGCTCGTGACTGTGAAGGACAGGAATTCTGGGAATCCCTGCTGCAATGGATCAGGAACGTCCTTCTGCCCGACTTTCTCGGAGAAGTCTCCGGGCAGGTGGATGAGGTAACCGAAATAGATCCCGACTTTTCGGACAAGGAAATCTTTTCCATCGTAACCCGCCACATGGTCGATTTTCTCGGGGCCGCATGGGCCTCGGTGAGAATATACGATCCAGCCACCGGAAAGATGCTCTCTTACGGGTCCTACCCTCTCGAGGAGGAGTCGAGGGAAACCTATGTTCCCCTTGACGGCACGATCGCCGGGGAAGTGGTGAGAACCGGCAGGCACTACGTGGTTCCCAACATCCTCCAGGAAGACCGCTACAAGGACAAGGAAAGGATTCAGAAAAGGGGGGCTTCCTCCATCCTGGCCGTTCCCGTTTCGCTGCCCCGTTTTTCCCCGCACGAACCCGAGATGGCGGGAGTGATCCAACTATATTACCTGGAAAAGGACAGGGTTTTTCCGCCTCTCGAAATCAAGATGGCGGAACTGATGGCTCGCCGGCTCAGCTTTGTCATGGCCCGGAAGAGGATCCTTTCCCTCCAAAGGCTCAATGAAAAAAAGGCGACTATAGTCCGGAAAATATTTCTCAAGCTCGGGTCCCGGGAAGGCGTTAAAATGAAGGATGTCTTTAACAGGGTCATGCCGGAACTCGCAGACATCATCAGCCTTCAGAGCTGCGCCCTTTTTTCAGTCACGGAGGATGAAAAAAACGTCTTCCTCGAGGCAGGATACCCTGAAGTGTCAGGGTATCACGGCATCGGAAAGTCTTTCCCCATCGAGAGCGAACCGGCCTTCGAACTCGTGCTGAAGCGCGAGGAGCTCGATTCCGAATCCCCTTACGAGATCGTGACGCCGTCTTACGTGCTGATCACGGATCCTTTAAAGAGCATGCACATTTCCAGAAACATGAAATCGTTTGCCGCAGCCCACAACATTAACTCGATCCTCTACGTGCCTCTCACATCGGGCGAAGACATCACTCACTTCATGACTTTCGACGCCCTCGATCAGAGGCAGCGGTACACGGAAGAGGAAATAGAGATATTCGTCTTTCTGGGCCGCGAACTGATGAAGGCCCAGCGCATGGAACGTCTTGACGACATTCTCCATGACTTCAAGAATCCCGCGATTGCAACGGCCGGCTTTGCACGCAGACTGAAGCGGCTTATCGAGAACCAGCCGTCCCTGAGTGACTCGGAAACCATAAGAAAGTACCTGGACATCCTGCTCGAGGAGACGAGCCGCCTTCAGGAAATGGCTTTGAGCATCTACCACGTGGGAAAAGAACAGTTGGTCAACCTCACGAGCATCGTCCTGAACCGTTTCGAGATCAACAAGGAAGCGATCAAGGAGATGCTCAAGCAAAACGTCGTGCTCGAGGAAGGCCCATTCCATGATCCCCTCTACGTGAGATGCTACCCCCTTCATTTGGAACGGATACTGGACAATCTCCTGAACAATGCCACGAACGCCATCCCGCTCAAGGGGGGAGTGCTCTCCATCCAGACGTTCCGGGAAGACAACTGGGCTTGCGTGGAGCTCGCCAACTCCGGCATCATCCCTGAGGAAGAGCGTCAGCGGCTCCTGGAAGGGGAAGGCAGGGGAAGGGGCATATACATCACCCACCGCATTATCCGGCTGCTGAAGGGCCAGATCGGCATCAGGGTGGAAAAAAACAGGACCAAGGTGACAGTGAGGCTGCCGGTGGTCGAAAAAGAGCGAGAAGCGGCAGGCAGCAAGGAGTAAGCAGCACTGATCACCGGCTCGACGTCCCTTCCGTGATCTCCAGGTCAAACTGCGAAAAATGCCCGGCCTTTGCCTCCTCCGGCCTGGGCGTGTATTGCAGAGGCTCCGTTCCAGCCGCAAAGGCCTGCAGGACCGTCGCTTCCGAGTGGGGACCGGCGAGCAAACCTGTCCTGGCATCTATCTTCCAGAAAGCCACCCCTTCCGGGACCGGAAAATCTTCCACCGGCCGGCCCTCCAACACCTCGCTCATGAAATAAAGCCAGATCGGGTTGGCGGCCCTTGATCCCGTTTCGTCTGCGCCCAGGGGTTTGGGATCGTCGTAGCCCACCCACACGCCGGTAACGAGCCGGGGCGTAAAGCCCAGGAACCATGCGTCACGCAAATCATTGGTCGTCCCTGTCTTGCCGGCAGCCGGTCGTTTCAGGGCCTTCGCCCTCCAGCCTGTCCCCTCCTGGATCACGCCCTTCAGAATGTCGGTCATGACGTAGGCCGTCTCCCTGGAGATACAATCCCTTGCAACAGGGTGGTTTTCTTCAAGGACGACCCCATTCCGGTCCAGAACCTTGTGGACGAAAATAGGATCCACGAGCATTCCCCCATTGGCGAAAACAGCGTATGCTCCCGTCAACTCGGCAAGGGAGACTCCCGAAGAACCCAAGGCCAGCGAAAGGTCGGGGCTCAGATCGGATGCCACTCCCATCTTTTTCGCATACTCGGTCGCGTAGGAAAGACCGATTTGCTTGAGGATCTTCACCGTGATGACGTTCCTTGACTGAATAAGCGCGGTGCGCAGAAGCGTGGGGCCATGGAATTTCTCCTTGAAGTTCTTCGGCCTCCAGATTTCCTCGTCCGGGTTCAGAGAAGAAACATAGGGTGCATCCAAGATGATCGTCGACGGCGTCATTCCCCAGTCGAGTGCCGCCGCATAAATGATGGGCTTGAACGCCGATCCGGGCTGACGCCTGGCCTGGGTCGCCCGGTTGAACTGGCTCGCCGAGAAATCCATTCCCCCCACCATGGCCACGACTCGGCCCGTGGCGGGCTCCGTGCAGAAGAGCGCCGCCTGAGCCACCGGCTCCTGCTCCAGGGATAGGCGCCACGCCGGCTTGGCGTCAGTGATCCGCACCAGGATCACGTCCCCCTCTTTCAGCACCTGACCCGGGCTCTTGACGCTCGTGGCATGGGAAGGAACATCCGGATTGGGTTTTCTTGCCCACTTCATCTCCGAAAGGGGAAGGGTCCCTTCCCTGTCCCCCAGCAAAACCCTGACCTCCTTGTTCTCGTTATCCACCTTCACGACGAGACCTTCGATCACATCGCCGACCTGCGGAGGTTTCTCTTTCAGGATTTCCTCCCGCTCCTGTTTGTAATGTTCCCGTTCTTCCGGTGCGAGGCTTCGCAAAGGCCCCCTGTAGCCCTCTCTCTTATCGAGTTCCAGAAGACCCTTCCTCACCGCGGAGTCGGCCGCCCTCTGCATGTCCAGCCTCACGGTGGTGTAAACCCTAAGCCCTTCCCTGTAAAGTCTGTCCCTGCCGTACTTGCTCTCCAGGTACCTCCTGACGTGTTCGGTAAAATAAGGGGCCTTTAAAAAAGGATTCTCCTGGTCCCTTGCGAGGACGGTGTCCGCGGCGAACGCCTCCTTCTCCTCCCCTGGTGTGATATAGCCCTCTTCGCGCATCCTCTGCAGAACGTACCGCTGCCGTCCTTTCGCTCTGTCGAAATTCGTGAAAAGCGAATACCTGCTCGGCGCCTGAGTGAGGCCGGCCAGCATCGCGGATTCAGCCACGGTCAGGGCCGATGCGCTCTTGTTGAAATAGGTCCGGGCAGCGGCTTCGACACCATAAGCACCATGCCCCATGTAGATTTCGTTGAGATAGAGGAAAAGAATAGTCTCCTTGTCGAACTCCTTCTCGATCTGGAGGGAGAGGGTCGCCTCCCTGACTTTTCTCCTGTAAGTCTTCTCCGGGTTTTTTAGCAGCAGGGCCTTGGCCACCTGCTGGGTGATTGTGCTGCCTCCCTGCTCGATCCTCCTTGCCATCATGTTCTTCAGGAACGCTCTCGTGATACTGAGCAAGTCCACGCCCTCGTGTTCATAGAACCTGGCGTCCTCGGCGGCTATAAATGCCTGAATTAAATGGTCGGGAAGGGCGTCGAGGGGAACCACAATCCTCTTCTCATCCCAGAGCCTGCCGATCACCTCTCCTTCGTCGCTGTAAATCTCCGTTATGATAGGCGGGTTATAGTCCTGAAGAGCACCGATGTATGGAAGATTGGCAGACCAGGTGTACCAGAGAACGCCCAAGCCCCCCAGAGCCGTGAATACAATAAGAAAAGCAAGGGCGATGCATAATTTCAACAGTTTCTTCACCGAAACATTCTCCTGTCGAGAGTGCGGTACTGGATGGCTTCGGCCACATGGGAGGACCGGATCTCCTCGCACCCTGCCAGATCAGCTATCGTTCGGGAAATCTTCAGAATTCTCGAGTGGGCCCTTGCGCTCAGGCCGAACTTGTCCATGGCCCTTTCCAGCAGGTCTTCGGACTGGGAATCAAGGGTGCAGAATTTTCTGATCTGACGGCTGTTCATGCCCGCGTTTGTATGCACTTTCATCCTTTGAAAACGCTCCTCCTGGATCTTTCTTGCCCTGCTCACTCTTTGGAGCATTGTGGAGGAACTCTCGCCGGACTGATCGCCCGCAAGATCCCTGTAATGCACGGGGGGGACTTCGATATGGATATCGATTCGGTCCAGAAGGGGGCCTGAGATCTTGGACCGATAGCGCTGGATCTGGAGATGGGTGCAGGAGCACTCACGCTTCGGATCTCCCAGAAAACCGCACGGGCAGGGGTTCATAGCCGCCACGAGCATGAAGTTGGCCGGATAGGTGATCGAGGAGCTGGCTCTTGAGATCGTCACATGACCTTCTTCCATCGGCTGCCTGAGCACCTCCAGCACATTCTTCCTGAATTCAGGAAGTTCGTCGAGGAACAGTACGCCGTTGTGGGCGAGGCTCACCTCTCCCGGTTTGGGGATTTGCCCGCCGCCGATCAGGCCGGCGTCCGAGACCGTGTGGTGAGGAGAGCGGAACGGTCTTGTCGTCATTAGACCCATGCCCTTGGGCATCATGCCCATGACACTATACACCTTGGAGGTCTCGAGAGCTTCATGGAAGGTGAACTCAGGCAGAATGGTGTGGAGTCTTCTGGCGAGCATGGTTTTCCCGGCCCCGGGCGGTCCGATCATGAGCATATTGTGCCCGCCGGAGGCGGCGATTTCAATCGCCCTTTTCACGTTTTCCTGTCCACGCACGTCACCGAAGTCGTACTGGTACTCCGGGTCCGCCCAGGCTTTTCCGGCGTCCATGTGATATGCCGACAAGGTGGAAAGGCCGTACAGACCGTCAACGAGCTGCCCCAGGCTCTTCAGAGGAAAAACTGCGATTCCCTCCACCACGGCTGCCTCGGGCGCATTCTCTTCCGGAAGGAATATGCCCTTCAGCCCCTCCTCTTTGGCCTTGATGGCAATTGGCAGCGTACCCTTGACGGGCCGAAGGAGGCCGTCAAGGGAAAGTTCGCCGACAAAGAGGTGATCCAGGCACGATTCCTTTGGTGCAAGACCCGTCGCCGCGAGGATTCCCATCGCCATGGGCAGGTCAAAGGCCGAACCTTCTTTCTTGACGTCCGCAGGAGCGAGATTGACGGTGATACGGTCCGGCGGAAAACGGTATCCCGAGTTCTTGACCGCCGCCTTCACCCTCTCCTTGCTTTCCCGTACGGCGCCCTCTGCAAGGCCCACGGTGGAAAAAGACGGAAGGCCCTGAGATATGTCCACCTCAACCTCGACAACATAGGCATCGATTCCGATGACGGCACTGCTCAAGACCTTGGCAAGCATGGATTCGGCCTTTCTCCGAGAAGCCCTTTCAGTTCTCCTTCCCCTTCGCGGTTCGGAAGGGGAAACAGCGGAACAACATTGAATTTACACGAAAAAGAATTAAAATAAAAGAGCTTTACATTAAATATGAGAAATGCTAAAAAGTAAAGTTTATTTCACGAGGACGGCCGCCCGGATGCGCTCCGCGAGGTCTTCCCGTCGATAAAATCCGCCTTCAGGAAGGTTGAGGAGATCATTATGGCTCGCATCACCGTAGAAGACTGTCTACAGAAGGTCAACAATCGCTTCGCTCTGATCCATTCGGCGGCAAAACGGGTCAGGCAACTTCGCAAAGGGGCTGAACCTACACTCGCATCCAAGAACAAGGACATCGTTGTCGCCCTTCGCGAAATTGCCGCCGGAACGGTGGCAGTTTCTCACAGGTCGAGGGAAGGGACGAGAGACTTGCCGACGGAAGAATTCCTCACCCGGGGGTTAGAGGAGAAAACGGAGGAGAATTCGGCTGCAGAGGTTGACTAGAAGGATGTCCAAGAGGGATTATTACGAAGTTCTGGGGCTTCACCGGACGGCCCAGGATGAGGAAATCAAGAAGGCCTACCGAAAGCTGGCCATGAAATATCATCCCGATCGCAACCAGGGGGACAAGGACGCGGAAGAACGATTCAAGGAAGCCGCGGAAGCCTATGAGGTTCTGAGAGACGCTGAAAAGAGGGAGATTTACGATCGCTTCGGCCATGACGGCCTCGCGGGAACAGGCTTCAGAGGATTCAGCGGTTTTGAGGACATCTTCACCAGCTTCGGTGATATCTTCGAAGACTTTTTCGGTTTCGGAACCCGAGGGGGCAGAAGAACCAGGCAGAAAAAGGGCCCCAGTCTCCGTTACGATCTGGAGCTGAACCTGGAAGAGGCTTTCAGCGGCAAGGAGCAGGAAATAGCCTTCAAGAAATGGGCTTCCTGCCCCGGCTGCGGGGGGTCGGGGATGACCCCGGGCAGCGAACGTAAGATATGCAGTTCCTGCCAGGGGAGGGGCCAGATATACAGGTCGCAGGGGTTTTTTCAGATCGGCACCACCTGCCCTGTCTGCCGGGGTGAAGGCCGCATCGTGACCGACCCGTGCCAGGAGTGCAGAGGCCGGGGAAAAGTGCGGGTCGACCGAAAGATCACCCTTAAGATTCCGCCGGGAGTGGACACCGGTAGCCAGCTCAGACTTCAGGGCGAAGGGGAACCGGGAGAATCCGGAGGTCCGCCGGGGGACCTTTTCGTGATGATCCACTGCAAGGAGCACAACTTCTTCAAGAGAGAGGGAGCCCATCTGATATGTGAGATCCCCGTCTCTTTTGTTCAGGCCGCCCTGGGAAAAAAGATTCCCATCCCCGTTCTCGACAAGAAGGGGACTCATGATCTTGAAATACCCCCGGGCACCCAGCCGGGCGATGTCCTGACCCTTCCGGGTATGGGCATGCCGGGGCTGCAGAACGACAGGAGGGGTGACCTGTTCGTAAGGGTCAACGTCAGGATTCCCTCCAAGCTCACGGCGCGTCAAAAAGCACTGCTGGAGGAGTTCGCGGAAACCGAAAGGCACAGAGATTCGAGGAACCAGAAGAGTTTCTGGAAAAAGATAACCAAGTCCTAGTCCCTCGACCCGCGGGCTGGGCGACAACCTTGCTCTCTCTGTTGCGAATCCAAAATTTGGCGAGGTAGAGATTAGGTTATGTTGTCGAAACAAAAGCTTGAACAATTCAGAAAGCTGCTCAACGAGAGGTTGGGAGAGCTCTTGGACGAAGCGAACAAGACCGTCAGCGGCATGACCGACTTCGATGACAATCTCCCCGATCCTGCTGACAGGGCCGCCCTGGAATCCGACCGCAACTTCGAACTCAGGATCAGAGACAGGGAGAGGAAGCTTATCGGCAAGATCAAAGAAGCTCTCGAAAGAATCGACGGAGGCGGTTACGGGATCTGCGAGGTGTGCGGGGAGGAGATTTCCGAGGCCAGGCTGAAAGCGAGACCGGTGACTACCCTCTGCATCGAATGCAAACGAAAGCAGGAAATGGTGGAGAAGCTCAAGGGGACTTGATCCGGTTGCGCGAGTTCCCCCGCCTTCCGCCTCTGAAAGGACTCGAGACCTCTCCTGCGCAGGACCCTTGTGTCTTTTGTATCCTTCCATCAGGAATATCCGGATGCTTCGCGAGAATTCCCTGAATCATCCTCCTGATCACTGCTCCGGGAACAGAACCCGGAGCTTGAAGGAATCCCGCCTCGACCCTCGGCCTTGTGCCCTGCGCCTTCTTGTTATACTCCCCTTCTTCATTGTGCTATGATTTTGTCATGGAAATCATGGACCGCGAAAAAACTGAATCCGCAAATTCGCCGGAAAACTCAGGCGAGGAAGTCATCACGACTCACGTCAATGCCGATTTCGACGCACTGGCTTCCATGATCGCAGCCAAGCGACTGTACCCCGGGGCAATCCTGGCTTTTCCCGGCTCCCAGGAACGCAGCCTGAGGAACTTCTTTCTCCATTCCACCTCCTATCTCTTCAATTTTACCAAGATCAAGCACGTGGATTTCAACGCCGTCAAACGTCTCGTCCTCGTCGATACCCGCCAGAAAAGCCGGATCGGACGGTTTGCCGATCTGGCGGAAAAAGGGGACGTGGAAATTCACGTTTATGATCATCACCACGACTCCGAAGACGACGTTCGCGGCCGGGTGGAAGTGATCAGGGAAGTGGGCGCCACCACCACGATTCTTACGGAACTCATAAGGGAGCGTGGCATTTCTCTGTCTCCGGATGAAGCGACCATCATGTGCCTCGGAATTCATGAGGACACGGGCTCCTTCACATTTTCCTCCACCAGGCCTGAGGACTACCGGGCCGCTGCGTGGCTCGCTGAACAGGGCGCCAACCCCAATCTCATTTCAGACATGCTCACCCGCGAGTTGACCGCCGAGCAGGTCTGGCTGCTGAGCGACCTGACCAGGTCCGCCACGTCCCAGGTGATCAACGGCATCGAGGTAGTAATCTGCAAGGTAATGCGCGAGGAATACATCGGGGATTTTGCCGTGCTGGTGCACAAATTCATGGAAATGGAAAACCTGAATGTCATCCTCGCCCTGGCCCAGATGGAGGACAAGATTTACCTGGTGGCCAGGAGCCGGCTGGAGGAGGTAAATGCCGCGGAAATCGCCCTGGCCTTCGGAGGCGGAGGCCACCCTCAGGCTGCCTCCGCGACCATCAGGAACATGACCTTGATCCAGGTGGAAAAGAGCCTTCAGGCCCTTCTCCGGAGCCGCGTCATCCCGCAGAAGAAGGCTCGGGACATGATGTCTTCTCCCGTTATCCACGTCTCTTCTCATGCCACGATTCAGGAAGCGGCCACGCAGATGACGAAGTTCAACATCAATGTGCTCCTCGTGATAGATGAAGCCGGGGCCCTCCTGGGGTACGTCACACGGCAGATAGTGGAGAAGGCGGTCTATTTCGGCCTCGGGCACATCAACATTCAAGAGTACACCAACATCGAATTCCCCACCGTGACCCCCGAGGCCTCGCTCAAGGAGGTCCAGGAGAGGATAATCGAAGACAAGGTGCGGATCCTCCCGGTGGTCGACAACGGCAAGGTAGCGGGCGTGATCACGAGAACCGATTTGTTGAACATTCTCGTCGGCGGACCGGTCATCCCGGATTTCTTCTATGAGACTCGTCATGCCTCTCATTTCGAGCGCAAGAAGAACTTGGCCGCCATGCTGGAAGAGCGAATACCGGAAAGGCTGATCGCGCTGCTCAAGGAGTTCGGAAAGGTGGCCGACGAGATGGGATATCAGGCATATCTCGTCGGCGGGCTTGTAAGGGACGTTTTTCTCCGGAGGGAGAATCTCGATGTGGACATCGTGATAGAAGGGGATGCAATCAAGTTCGCGCATGAATTTGCCGCAACTCACCCGGTAAGAGTGAGAAGCCACAAGAAATTCGGCACAGTGGTGATGGTTTTTCCTGACGGCTTCAAGGTGGACGTGGCCACGGCCCGCATCGAGTACTACGACTTTCCTGCGGCTCCGCCCAGCGTCGAAGTGAGTTCCCTGAAGATGGACCTTTACAGGCGTGACTTCACCATCAATACTCTGGCTGTCAGGCTCAACAGGAGGGACTACGGGAGCTTGGTGGACTACTTCGGCGCCCAGAGGGACATCCGGGACAAGGTGATCCGGGTACTCCACAATTTGAGCTTCGTCGAGGACCCTACGCGGGTGCTGAGGGCGATTCGCTTCGAGCAGCGATTCGGCTTCAAGATCGGCAAACTTACGCTCGCCCTAATGAAGAACGCTGTGGCTATAAACTGTTTCAAGGGCCTTTCGGGAAAGAGGCTTTTCATGGAGATCAAGCTCCTGCTCATGGAACCGGAGCCCCTCAAAGCCGTCGAACGAATGAACGAGTTCGATTTGCTCCCGGTCATCTCCCCGGAAATCGAGTTCACGCCGGAGTTGAAGAGCCTGATGGAAGAAGTCCGGGGCATCCTGTCCTGGTTTGACCTTCTGTATCTGGAAGAGCACTACGAAGCATGGAAGGTATACTTTCTCGCCTTCACATCGTTCATGGGTGCGGAGCCCTTACGGGCCGTGGCGGAGAGGCTGCAGATGGTCGACGGACAGGGCCGCAGAATGATCACCCAGCGGCTTGAAAGAGACGGCCTGCTTGATCGGCTTTACAAATTTCAGGGAGAGAGCAATTATGCACTCTACAAATTGCTTTCCCAATATGATACAGAGGTCCTGCTTTACATAATGGCCAGGGCCAACAACAGAACCATCAAGCGCCTCTTCTCCCGTTATTTTACTAAATTGAAGGGCGCCAAGACCCTTTTGAAAGGCAAAGATTTGAAAGCCATGGGCTTTCCCCCGGGACCTCTTTACAGGGATATCCTGCAGGCACTGCTGGAAGCGAGGCTCAACAACGTGGTGACCAGCAGGGAGGACGAGATTGCCTTCGTGAGGGAGCGTTTCGGGGCATGAGACCCATTGACACTCGGGATTGAATCTTTCGTGAGCGCCTGATTGAGTATCATATTCTTAGCCGAGGATTGTCCGATACCATGGACTACGAAGTGAGACTGGACATTTTCGAGGGTCCCCTTGACCTTCTCATTCACCTTATTCGCAAGAACGAAGTGGACATTTTCGACATCCCCATCGCCACGATCACCGACCAGTACCTCGGGTACATCGATCTCATGGAAGCGCTTAATATCACTGTGGCAGGCGACTTCCTCGTCATGGCCTCCACGCTGATCCACATCAAGTCCAGGATGCTTCTTCCCGGTTCCGATGACGAAAATGCCGAAGACCCGAGGTTGGAAATCACGCGTCCGCTCATGGAATACCTCCGTTTCAAGGAATTGGCCGATGATCTGTCCGGAAGGGACGTTCTTGACAGGGATGTTTTCGCCCGCCGGCTGTCTTCCGATTATAAGAGCCGGATTCTGAATGAAGAGCCCCTCATCGAGGTCAGCCTCTTCCAGCTCATCGACGCTTTCAAGCGGGTGATGGAGCAGAAGCTTCCGGGGGTACAGCTCAAATTCCAGGTGGAACCTTGGTCGCTCAAGGACAGGACCACCTCCATCATGGATCAACTCAAGGAGCGGGGAGGACTGTTCTTTTCCGAACTTTTCGAACAGGGAAGGACCCTCGCGGAATTGATCATCACCTTCCTCGCGGTGCTTGAGCTGGCTCAAATGGGCGTCTTGAGGATTTTTCAGACCGGACCGGACAAGGACTTCAGGCTGGAGCCCCGCTTTAAGGAGGAGGAAGAGGAACCACATGGCGAAGTCGCTTAAACTGATTGTGGAGGCGCTCCTGTTTGCCTCGGAAAAGCCGATGACCCCGAAGGACATCCATGCGGTGCTCACAGATACGAAGCCGGCCGATATTGCGAGCGCGCTGAGAGTGTTGAAGTACGAATACGAGGCCATGGGCCGCAGTTACTCGCTACAGGAGGTTGCAGACGGTTATCAGTTCAGGACAAGATCCGAATTCGGGGTCTACGTGTTGAAAATGATGCAGGCATCCCCTGCCCGGCTTTCCCGGGCCACGATGGAAACCCTGGCTATCATCGCCTACAAGCAGCCCATCATGCGCCAGGAGATCGAACGGATCAGGGGCGTGGACGTTGGAGGAATCCTCAGGACCTTGCTGGAAAAGGGTCTCATAAAGATCATGGGGAGGGAAAACCTTCCCGGCAGACCCCTTGTCTACGGAACCACGAGGAAATTCCTGGAGGTTTTCGACTTGAAAAGCATCGACTCTCTGCCCAAGCTGAAAGAGCTCAAAGCGCTAGGTGTTGAAGACAATGACATCCAGGAGCAACAAGAAAGAGCCCCGGAAAGCCCGGCTCAAGCCCCCGGCAACGGTGGCTCCCCTGAGCCGGAGAATTAACCGCATCCTTTCCGCATCGGGCATCACCTCGCGGCGCAAGGCTGACGAACTGATCAAGGCTGGACGGGTCAGCGTCAACGGTCGCGTCGTGAAGGAACCGGGGTCCCAGGCGGTCTGGGGCGTGGACCGGATCGAGGTGGACGGACGTCCCGTGCCCGACCCTGACGAAAGGGTGTACATCATGCTTAACAAGCCTTTCGGGTACGTCTCCACCCTCAGCGACCCGGAC
>Ga0068714_10001524_pt1 | contig 33543 bp, 29 predicted proteins | sample MTBNYHSulfiMetaG_FD_62988 | JGI IMG/M metagenome (GOLD analysis project Ga0068714, IMG submission 62988) | Enrichment culture microbial communities from rom New York Harbor, USA that are MTBE-degrading - MTBE-NYH (New York Harbor Sulfidogenic)... | ecosystem: Environmental > Aquatic > Marine >...
TCGCGGTTCCGCCCTTGCCTTCGGCTAGTACTTATGCAAATGTCGAAAAGGACACTTGCAGGATTCACATACAGGGGACTTTCACCCCATAAGTTCACGCCCATGCCGGGCGTACACAAAATCTTGAACCGGACGCAAAAAGACGCGCCGGTTAAGGATGGGGGTTATACGCGAGACCAGGCTACAGCACTACCGTCGACCCTGAAGAAGGAGGAACGCAATGGTGAGGTGGGATGTTGTGCTGCTGAGAATCATCAATTCCAGGCGTGGCCGTGCATACACACATCAGATCTACGCAGATCTCGAACGTGGTCTTTTTGTCACTCTCAGTGAGGCCCACCTGCGAGAGACTGTCTATGGAGGCCGTCCAGCATACCAGCATGAAGTAAGGAGCTTTCTTTCCAACCTGAGCAAAACCGGAGATCTCCGACGCGTGTCTCGGGGTGAGTATGTTCTCACAGTAATATAAGGGACGCTGGTTCTAAAACAACTTGTTTCTCGCTTCCTCGGGGTTTAATGTCGAAGTATGCCTAGGAAACCAAGAATGGATGCGCCGGGCACTCTCCACCATATCATGGGGAGAGGGATCGAGCGGACAAAGCTATTTCGTAAGCAGATAGACCGGGAAGATTTTCTCGCCCGGTTGGATGATCTTTGTCTGCAGGGAATCCGGCTGTCTATGCTTGGGCTCTCATGTCCAACCACTTTCACATCCTGGCCGGAACCGGAAGCCAACCGCTTTCAACGAGTATGCGGCGACTCCTTACCGGTTATGCGGTCAACTTTAACAAACGACACCGACGTGCCGGCCATCTATTCCAGAACCGGTACAAGTCAATTGTGTGTGAGGACGATCCATACCTGCTGGAATTGACCCGATATATTCACTTGAACCCGGTGCGGGCCGGCATGGTTGCCGGGATCTCAGGGCTGAACAAATATCTCTGGTCGGGTCATTCCGCGTTGATGGGAACAGTGCTCGGAGAGTGGCAGGATCGGAAGACGGTTCCGGACTATTTCGGATCGGAGCTCGCCAAGGCGAGAAAAGGCTACGAGAGTTTTGTAGAAGAAGGAGTGGCACCGGGCAGACGTCCCGCACTGGTTGGCGGCGGTCTCGTCCGTAGTCTTGGAGACCGGCTCCGGGTTGTGTCGATGCGGCGCAAAGGTGCAACTATCAGTTCCGATGCCAGGATATCGGGCGGCAGCGACTTTGTTGACCGAATGTCGTCCGAAGCGAAAAAACAGGAAAAAGAGACGTTGCGGGTCGCTTCCAGTGAATATACTTGCGCCTCCAACAGGATGCCCGAAGAGGAGTTAAAGGCTGTTCGAATCGGCTCCGCTTTCACTTAAAGATACCAAGCTGCTTCATCTCCGTCATTACCTCGTTGAGATCAAGCCATTTTACCCCATACTCCAACCTGCAGAGTTGCCTTGTCGCCATTAGATTCCCATATCCTTGTTCGTTGCCGACAGCCTGAGATCCATTGCGCGAAGCGGTTTAGTGCAACTCGACTTGTTGCGTCGGCTACGCTCCGCAAAAACTCTTATTCGTTGGACCTCTGCCCGCACCAAAGTCTTGACATACACACTCCCATGATGTTTAATGTGTATAATAATATCGCCTGGAGTGTGAGTCATGAACAAACGTACGAACGTGGTACTTGATGAAGATTTGGTTGAAGCAGGCTTGGAAATCACCGGCCTCAAGAGCCGTCGAGCTTTGATCGACCATGCCCTGCGGGAGCTCTTACGAAGAGAGTCTCAGAGGAAGATCCTTGCACTCAAGGGTAAGATCCACTGGGAAGGTGATCTTCCTTCCATGCGTCAGAAAAGAGAATTTTAATGATGCTGGTGGATACTTCCGTATGGATCGATTTCTTTGCTGCTCGAAATACTGCGCAGGTAGTGGCCCTTGAATCCTCCATAGATCAAAGGGAGGATCTATGCCTATGTGGGGTCATCCTTACGGAAGTACTTCAGGGTATTCGGGATGACAGGCAGTACAAGCAGACTGAATCCTTACTTTCAAATCTCATCTACCTCCCGATGGATCGGAGCACATTCCTTCTTGCAGCCAATATCTACCGTACTCTCCGCTCCCGTGGGATCACCATCAGGAATTCAGTCGACTGCATGATCGCAGCTGTATGCATCGAGCATGAAGCCAATTTGCTCCATAACGATAGAGACTTTGACCATATTGCCGATATCTTTGGCCTTCGGGTGGGCGAGTAGTCCTACTGTACAGTAAGTCCTTAATGTTTTTGGGCTTTCGAAAAGGGGACGCTGGTTCTAAAACAACTTGTTTTTGCTTCCTTGGGGTTTAATGTCGAAGTATGCCAAGGAACCCAAGAATGGATGCGCCGGGCACTCTCCACCATATGATGGGGAGAGGGATCGAGCGGACAAAGATATTCGTAAGCAGAAATCGTTGGAGAACCGGAGCGTGCTAAAATCATTGCATTTACTGCTGGCAATACTCTGATAGGACCTGGTTCTATACCTTGGGAAATTGGCAATGCGTTCTCGGCAATGTTTAAGCAGGATCGGTTGTCGCTCGATGATGCCAAAAAAGGGATGGAAATATTTCAAAGCATCCCCATCAGGTATGTCGAAACGGACATTGCAAATGCATTGCGACTATCAAAAGAGATAAATATGTATGCCTATGATACATACCTATTGGATTGCGCTATACGGTACAAGTCGCCCCTTTTGACTTTGGATTCAAAATTGAAGGCAGCTGCCCAAAGCATCAAGATTGATGCATTGGAGGTTTGAAATGCAAGTCTATACGTATTCAGAAGCCAGACAAAAACTTGCGGCGGTACTTGAGCAGGCAGAAAGCACCGGCAAGGTATTAATTCGCAGAAAAGATGGTCGAACCTTTGCACTGATTCCTGAACAAACTGCATCTTCTCCTTTAGATGTTCCTTCTATAAAGGCAGATATCACCACAGAAGAAATTGTTAATGTCGTAAGAAAAGGAAGAGAAAGGTGAACCTATGTGGTCACCTTGACATGAGACATTTTCCCCAACCTCAGCTTCCACCGGGCCGCGCGGGATAGGGTGTTTCTTTCATTGGGTTTTTTGGCGCGCGGCCGGTGAAGCTCCTGTTGAACGGGAGCTGCAGGCATAACAAATTTCTCGAACTGGCAATAAGTGGCGATGCTACCTGCATCGTGAGCGGTGACAGCGATCTATTGGTTCTAAATGCATTCCGTGGGGTGGCGATCCCGACGGCATCCCGAAAGTCGGGCTAATTTCTAAGCAGGCGGCTCTCCCCGCTCATTCCAGCCTCGTGCCCGATAGTAATCTTTCAGCATCTGCGCCATCTGCTCTGCAGTGATCACCTTGCCGGTCTCGGGCAGGGGCTCGGTGTGAAAGCGGCCGGGCAGAAGATCGTCTTGCATGGTGAGACCTTCACGCAGATTGAATCGCCGGGCATCGTCGGTCACAGCCGAAGCAATACGGCGCATGGCTGCTACATCCAGATCCAGTCCGGTTGCACCCTTGATCATTTCAGAGAGCTGCTCCCATTGATAAAGATCTCGATAGAAACGGCACAGAACGAGCGTATCAAAGATGGTGAGGCGATCTTCCCATGCGGTGAATAGTTCGCCCTTGCCTTCGATTGTATCGCGATCCACCATGCCGCTCAGCTCCGGCTTATAGAAGGTAGCGCGCAGATGGCACGCGCCGCGGTCGGATGTCCCATAGGCGAGCCCCATTCCTTTAAGAATGCGCGGATCGTAACCGGCCGGCTCAAGCCCTTTGACATGAATGGCCTGATCCTCCATGCCCCACTCCTTTGCGGCGTGCTTGATGCCGTGTGCCAGAGTGTCGCCGATGCCGCGGCGGTAGGCAATGTCTTGCAGGAGCTGCGCCACCTCATCCACCTGGCCGTAGTCGATCGAGGTATCGATTTTTCCTTGTCGAGCGGCCTCGATCGCCAGGCCGGCAAGATTTCCGGCGGTAATGGTGTCGATACCGAGCCGGTCGCATAGGTCGTTAAGATAGGCGATTTCTTCAATGCTTGAAATTTCGCACAGACCACCAAAAGCGAAAATGGTTTCGTACTCCGGCCCTTCGATCTTGAGGCCCTTGTGGCGTCCCGACTTTACCGTTGAAAGTCGGCCGCAGGCCATGAAGCATTTGAGGCAGGCGTGCGGTTCTACCTCGCACCGGGTGTGCAAGGCGGTCGTGTTGAACTCTTCGCGGTGCTCTGATCTTCCTTTGCGCCAATAACGAGTGGGAAATCCTCCCGCTTCGTTCATGATGTCGACCAGCATGGAAGTTCCCATGCTCTTGTAGGCTTTGACTCCGGCGTTCTCCTTGCCGATCTGGGCCAGCGATCTGGCAAACCTTTTCAGCAGCTCGGGATCGGCAAATTCTTTCCTGCTGTTTCCCCAAAAAGCGATCGCCTTGATCTTCTTCGATCCCATGACGGCACCGACACCGGTTCTGCCCGCACTACGCCAGTAATCGTTTTCAATCACCGCAAAGGCGACCTGATTCTCGCCGCCAGGCCCAATGCAAGCCACTCCGCATTTACCTGCTTCGGGGCGATTCCGTCCAATCCACTCCTTTACGCGATCTTCAGTGGCATAGGAATCCAGGCCCCAGAGATTCTCGGCAGAATGAAACTGAGCCCCCTGCGGACTGATTTCGAGCCACACCGGTCGATCGGCGGCGCCCCCAATCATCAGTGCATCGAAGCCGCTCCCGCTTAGATGCTCGGCAACGGTGCCGCCGGAATAGGATTCGGAAATAAAGCCCGTTTGTGGCGACTTGGTGTATACGCCGTGTCGGCAGCAGCCCCATACGGGACTGCCCGAAATGGGACCGTTGGCAAAGATCAGGTGATTTTCGGGGCTCAAGGGTTCGACCCGCGGCGGGTTGTGGGCGAGCAAAAGCTGAATGGCCAGTCCTTTGCCCCCGAGTCCGCGGCGCAGCACCGCATCTTCCGGCTGCTGGACGGTAGAGGTTTTTGCACCCGCATCTACTCTAAGAATTTTATTGTAAAACCCGTACATGGCATCGGTCTCCTTTCAATCTTCTCCTACAGCCCCAAGTACGCTGTCTTGATGTGGGGATTGTCCAAAAGATCCATGGCCGCTCCTTCCAGGACGATTCGTCCGTGCTCCAGGACATAACCGCGATCGCTCAATCCCAGGGAATGCTTCACATCCTGCTCGACCAGAAGAACCGTTGTGCCGTGCTCGGCAATGACGCGCACCGTTTCGAAAATCATTTTGATGAGGATCGGAGCCAGCCCCAGGGATGGCTCGTCCAGCATCAAAATCTTGGGCATGGCCATAAGTCCGCGGGCAATCGCCACCATTTGCTGCTCGCCCCCCGAGAGGGTCATGGCCATCTGTGCCTCCCGTTCCCGCAGGCGGGGGAACATTTCATAGACCTCTTCGAGAGTCTTTTCCTTTTGCTTGTCTGCTCGGCTGTTATAGGCGCCGACGATAAGATTGTCCTTCACGGACATAAGTGAAAAGAGACGCCGCCCCTCGGGAACCTGAACTATGCCGAGCTCCACGATATCTTCAGGAGGAGAGCTGTGGATCGGATGCTCATCGAACAGGATCTCGCCCTGAGAAGGGGCCAAGAGCCCGGAGATGGTCTTCAGCAGGGTGGATTTGCCGGCCCCGTTGCCGCCGATGATGCTGACCACCTCACCTTTCTCCACCCGCAGGGAAAGGTCGAAGATGACCTGAACGTCGCCGTAGAAGACATCAATGTTTTTAACTTCCAGAAACGACATATTCATCTCCAAGATAGGCCTTGATCACTTTCTCGTCGGAAGCTACCTGCCGGGGGGTACCCTCTGCGATCTTCTGGCCGAAGTGCAATACGACCACAAAATCGGACAACGCCATGATGGCGCGCATGATATGCTCAATAACAAATATCGTGATGCCCCGGTTGCGAAGCTTCTTGATGATCTCCACCATATCGTCCACTTCGGAAGGCCTCAGTCCCGCCATGACCTCATCGAGCAACAGCAGCTTCGGTTCCGTGGCCAGAGCGCGGGCGATTTCAAGCCTTTTTCGATCTGCTATGGTCAAATTGCCGGCACGCATATCTTTTTGTTTGACGAACTGGAGATACTCAAGGACTTCCATCGCCTTCTCTTCGGCCAATGATCTATTGCCGGTCTTGGCAAAGCTCCCCACCATAACGTTGTACAACACACTCTTGGTGGCAAACGGCTTGACGATCTGAAAGGTCCTGGCGATGCCCTTCCTGCACAGATTCCACGGCTTTTCCCCGTTGATCCGGTGCCCGTTGAAGAAAATGTTGCCTGCGCTCGGCGCGTATACACCGGCGATACAGTTGAACGCGGTCGATTTCCCCGCTCCGTTCGGCCCGATGAGCCCGAAGATCTGCCCCTGTTCGATGGTAAGGCTCAAGTTGTTGAGCGCCCGCAATCCGCCGAAGTCCTTCGAGAGCTCCTTAATCTCCAGAATGTTCATGCCTGCACTTCCCCGGCTTTTCGCCTCAAAAGTCGATCTACCAGCTGGTCGTAGAGACGGGTCAGCGGTTCCTGAAGACCGCGCGGCTGATAGATCATCACCAGAATCAAAACCACCCCGAAAATGACCAGGTGCAGCCCGGGCAGAGTATCTCCAAAATAGATCCTGGAAAAATCACTGACCGGCCTCAACAACAGCGCTCCCAGGACCGGGCCGGCAATGGAGCCGCGGCCGCCGATCAGGGCGATGAAAGCAATTTCAAAGGAAAGGTCGAGGGAGACGACACTCTTGGGATGGATATAGAGGGTGAATTGAGCGTAAAAAGTGCCGGCAAGGGCGGTCAGGAAGGAACTGATCGCCATGGCGATCAGCTTGGCCCTTGCCACATTCACCCCCAGGGCCATTGCAGCTTCAGGCTCTTCCCCGCCGGCGTTGAGGTAGTAGCCCAGCTTCGAGCGTGAAATGGAATAGGTCAGCATCAGGACTGCCGCCAGCATAAAAAGGATGATGTAGTAATACGGCTCTTTTCCGGCAAAAAGAAAGTTGCCAAGGCCCAGGTTGAGCGGGGGGATCTGCAGGCCGCGCGGCCCATTGAGGACAAAGGGGCCCAGTCGGTCGATGTTTTCGATCATGACCCGAATGCCTTCGGCAAAGGCGATGGTGGCCAGGGCAAAATAGGCTCCCCGCATCTTGAAGGTTGGAAGACCGATAAGGATCCCCACGATAGTGGCCAAAATCCCTCCCACAATCATTCCGATCCAGGGGCTGATGCCGTATTGCAGAAACAAGACCGTGGAGGCATAGGCGCCGATGCCCACAAAAGCCGCATGACCGAGCGGCAGCACACCGGCAAAACCGCCCACCAGGTTCCAGCTGGTGGTGAGATAGGCGTAGAAATAGAGGAGGACAAGAATGTGCAGATAAGTAGCGCTGCGAATCACCAGCGGCAAGCCGAGGGCAATGATTGCGGCCAGTATGCAAGCTGTTTTGTTGATCGTCTGATGCGTCATTCGCTTACCAGTCGTATTTTACGCCGAACAACCCGGCGGGCTTGACAAACAGAAAAATGAGGAACAGTCCGTACACGATGGCTTCCGTCCAGGTTGCAGCCATAAATTGAGGGCCGACCGATTCGATCAGCCCGATGATGATGCCTCCCAGCAGCGCCCCGCCGATGCTGCCCAGCCCCCCGAGCACGACGATGATGAAGCCTTTGATGTCGAACAGCACCCCGACGGTTGGAAAAACATTGTAAAACGGGATCAGCGTGACCGCGGCAATACCCGCTGTGGCCGTACCGATCCCGAAGGCCACGTTGTATACTTTATAGGGACTGATTCCCATCAGACTGGACGCTTGTCGATCCAGGCTGGTTGCCCGAATGGCCCGGCCCAACCGCGTGGTCTGCAAGAACCAGTAGAGCAGCGCTGCAGTCATCAGGGTGGTCACAAACCCCCAAAGCTTGGGAACCGAAATGAGCATGTCGCCGAGCGCCAGCATTTTCCCTTTGAGAGGGTTGTCCGGCAGGTTGCGATACTGCGGTCCGAAAATGAGCAGCGTCAGGTTGTCCAGAATGTACCACACGCCGGTGGTTACGATGATGACCGTGATCGGCTCGCGCACTTCCTTTTCGGCCTTGAAGATCGGCTTAATGACTATGTCCTGAAGGTAGTAGCCGAACAGGAACATCACCGGCACCACGACGACCAGGGAAAGGTAGGGATGGACGCCTGAGAGCGCCACTGTCCAGTAGGTCACATACATGCCGACCATGAGCAGCGAGCCGTGGGCGAAATTGATGACTTTGAGGACTCCGAAGATGACGGTCAGCCCCAACGCGGTGAGCCCGTAGATCGAGCCCATCAGGATACCGTTGATGGTGTCTTCTAGAAGGTAGATCATAACTGCCTCTCAGGAAGTCAGGCATTTCGGTCAACGAGTTGAAGGCCGTGTTACCCGTCGATGGTGCCGAAGCTACGTGTCCAGGTTGAACATGGAAAGTTGCTTTTTCCCGCGGAGACCCGGACTCAAAGATTGATTTCATTGCAGGCTGGGTTTCGCAGCGCTCAACCCAACCTACTCCGCTACCCTGCCAACCCCGTTCACCGCGTACCCGCGTCTCCTCACTCCCCGCTATTTCCCCGGCATGGGGAAAACCGGGTTATAACCGGCTCGACGCGCCCCCTTGGGCCATACGGTGATCCTCTCGGGCCCGTTGCCCAGATCGTTCACCTGCACGATCACCAGCGATGCGTTTTTGTTCTGCCCGGTTTCATCGAACTGCACCGCATCGTATCCGACAATCATTCCGGGGCCGTCGGTCAGATTGGTGGCCGCCAGCGCTTCTCTTATCTTAGCCGGTTCCAGAGAGCCCGCGCGCTCCAGAGTATCCTTGAGCACATACATCGCCACATACGCATCCACCGCTTCACCGGTCAGGTTTTCGCCGTACTTGGCTTTGTATTTCTCATTGGCTTCCTTGGCTCCGGGCTTGTTGACGTCGGTTTCCCATTCAACAATGTCGAAAAGATATTTGGAATTTTCACCGGTCGCCTTCAGGAAGGACGGATCGGCATGTCCACCGCCGCTGGCAATGATCGCCTTAAGATCCACCTTGTATTCGGCCAGAGTGTTGGTCAATAGAATCGCATCGGCTGCATTGGAGACGAGCAGCAGCACATCGGGCTTGGCCCGCTTGATCTTCTGCACCACAGGGCTCAAGTCGGTGCTGGTTGAAGGATAGGGCTCGTCCAGAACCACTTCGTAGCCGCCTTCCCGGGCCAGCTTCTTCCACTGCTCGGCAAATCCTTTACCCCAGTCGCCGTTTTCATAAACGAAGGCAAGGCGACTCACCTTCACCCCGAACTCGTCCTGCACGTCTTTTAAAAAGGCGAACTGGTCGCGAGTCCACCAGCTATCCTTGGCGGCAATGCGGAAAGTATTCTTGAATCCCTGCTCGGTAATTTTGTCAGCCACCGAGACCGGAACAATGAACGGCACGCCATAGCGCTCGGCAACGGCGGTGACCGGATAGGTGACGGCCGAATTCCAGCAGCCGGTGAGCACATCGACTTTTTCAGTATTGATCATCCGTTCGGCCTCGGCCACCCCCTTTTCCGGTTTGGATTCGGAGTCGGCGTAGAGGAGCTGGAGCTTTGCTCCACCAAGGGATTTGATGCCGCCTGCCGCGTTGATCTCCTCCACCGCCATTTCGCGTGCATTTTTCCCCTGCTGTCCGACTGATGCCGACGGACCCGAAAGCGGTTCAATGTTGCCCACCTTAACGACTTTATCTTCCGCTTGAGCGGGCTGCCCGAAGGCAAAAGCAAGCGATAGCACAACAAAGATCACCAAAAAGCATGTGAGGCCACTCTTTTCTTTAATTCTTTGCTTCATGTTCTCCTCCCTTGTCATCTCGATTGACTTGTTTTCGGTAAACAACGCATTGTCTTCAACGCAGCATTCTGCGGATCCAACCAGGGGGTGAGACAAAACCTGCCCCTATTAAAACTTCCTATTTTGGGCCCGTTCAAAGCTTTTAAGGCAGGTTACCGTACAGGTAAACCTGCGCATTGCGCGGCAGCCGAGGATGCAGCAGAATCCGCTGCAGCTTGTGAGCCTGCTGCGGATCGACCTCGATCACCATGAACAACCTGCCCGAAATCTCATCGTAATAGAGATCCTCTCTAACAATGCCGGCCCGGCAAGGCTCAAGCAATTCATCGACTTCGAAAAGCTCGGTTCGGCTGCCGGGATTGGCGGCCTTTTCGAAAATCAGGTAAACGCAGCGCGGATCGAGCTGACTTTTGATCTGCTGAAAGCTGCACAATTTCGGTTCGGATTCCGAAGCCATGTCATTTTCCGAGAACGCTCAGCCCTTCCTCCAGAATAGCCAGGCCTTTGTCCAATTGCTCGTCTTCGACCACCAGCGGCATCAGCAGGCGGATCACGTTGCCGTAGCCTCCACAAGCCAAAACGATCAGTCCCCGCTCGAAGCAATATCGCAGCAGGGCTTTGGCCTCATCAGTCGCAGGAGTCTTTGCAGCACGGTCCTTGACCAGCTCCATGGCCAACATCGGACCGATTCCCCGAACATCGCCGACGATCTCGTAGCTCTCCTTGAATCGGTCCAAACGACTTCGCAGTTTTGTGCCGAGCTGCTGAGCCCTTTCCAGAAGGTTCTCGCTTTCAAATATCTCCATTACCGCCAAAGCAGCACTGGCGGCCACCGGATTACCCCCGTAGGTGCCGCCGATGCCGCCGGGATGAACCGAGTCCATGATTTCTTGCTTGCCAACTACGGCACTGAGCGGCATGCCTGCCGCAAGGCTTTTGGCAACTGTGGTCTGATCGGCTTCAATGCCGCAATGCTCCATGGCAAACATGGTGCCGGTGCGGCCCATGCCCGTCTGGATTTCATCGGCGATGAAAAGAATGCCGTTCTCTTCGCAGATCTTTTTGATTTTCGGGAAGAATTCCGGGGGTGGAGTGATAAAGCCGCCCTCGCCCTGGATCGGCTCGGCAATCACGGCGGCTGTGCATTCGGGTGCCACATAACTCAGGAAGAGCTCTTTGAGGTAATCCGCGCAGCTCACGCCGCAGCCGGGGTATTCGAGGTGGAACGGACAGCGGTAACAGTAGGCGAACGGCATGTGATAGATTTCCGGCACAAACGGGCCGAACCCGAACTTGTAAGGCTTCACCTTGCCGGTCAGAGTCATGGTCAAATTGGTGCGCCCGTGGAAGCTGTGGTCGAAGGCTATAACGGCCGGTCTTTTGGTGTAGTAGCGAGCAATCTTGACCGCATTCTCCACCGCTTCAGCGCCACTATTGACAAACAGGGCCGACTTGGGAGTCTCGCCCGGCAGCAGGGCGGTCAGCTTCTCCGCCAGCTTGACGAGATGCTCGTAGGGTAGCACCATGAAACAGGTATGAGTGAATTTCTCCGCCTGATCCTTGATGGCCGCCACAACTTTCGGGTGCGAATGGCCAACGTTCATCACTGCAATTCCGCCGGCAAAATCGATATATTCCCGCCCCTCCACATCGAAGACCAGCGCTCCTTTGGCCGACTGGATGTAGCAGTTCGTCAGACTGGCGTGCCCCTTCGGGATAACCGCGCCCCGGCGTTCACTCAATTGATCGTTGCTCAATGGCTGTCGCATAATTTCTCCTTACGTGTTTCAGCAGTAGTTCCTGTCCGTTCACCGCTGCGGAGCAATATTCGAGCCAGCCGTGCGAATGCCGATTCCGCGGCGAGCCATGCGGGTTGAGCTTCAGCAGAGCGGTCAGGAGACCAGTTTTTGAGTCGAATTTGAATCAGTAAACTCAAAACCATCTGGAATGGCAACGAAAAAATTGGGATACATGGATGGATCAGGTGTTTTTTTGACGATAGCAGAATGATCTGAGCAGGTTAGGTAAAGTATCGATTCATTGTTGAATCGAATGGATGGTGAAACACTTCATTGGAAGGCAAGGCCGTGCTTTTTCATCTTCCTAACCACGGTCGGCTGACTCATTCCCAACCGGGCCGCCAGCTGCCGCGTGCTCTTGCAGCTTTCCATCGCACTCTTCAAGATCTCTTTTTCAACCTTCAGCAGCTCATCGTTCAGGCACTTTCCACCCAGACTCTGCCGGTTCGCCTCAAACGATCTGCCGGTGCCCTTGAGGGCCGAGCGCAAAAAATCATCCAGAACTTCTTGCTCGCTCATGACCACCGCTTTTTTTACCAGGTTTTTCAGCTCCCGGATATTGCCCGGAAAAGAATAAGACTGCAGCATGTCCAGGGCGATCGGCCGAATCCATTTTCTCATGCCGTAGCTCTTGTTGTACTTTTCCAGAAAATGATTGATCAGCTCGAAGATGTCGTCGCCGCGCTCCCGCAAAGGAGGAATCTTAATGGTGAACGTATTGAGCCGGTAGTAGAGATCCTGACGAAAGCGCTTTCTTCGCACCTGCTCTTCCAGATCTTGGTTGGTGGCGGCAATGATCAGGCAGTCGATCCGCTTTGATTTCGTCGCCCCAAGGCGCATGATTTCATGATCGTCGAGGCACTTGAGCAGTTTGGCCTGCAACAGCAGCGGCAGATCGCCAATCTCGTCCAAAAACAGCGTCCCCTCATGAGCCAGCTCGAAGAGGCCCGCTTTCCCCTGTTCCCGCGCGCCTGTAAATGCCCCCCTTTCATACCCGAACAGCTCCGCTTCCAGCAGATTCTCCGGCAGGGCGGCGCAATTGATCTGGATGAACGGGTTCCCGCGCCTCTCGCTGCTTTGATGGATGAACTTGGCGAGCAGTCCCTTGCCGGTTCCCGATTCCCCGAGCAGCAGTATGTTGGACGCACCGATGCGGGCCAGTTTCAATGCCATTCTCAAGATCTGCTGCATTTCCCGACTCTCGGCTACCAACTGCTGACCTTTCAGCTCGAGCATGCTCAATTCGGCCAGCTCGTCTTTGAACTTCTCGGTTATCATTTGAGTTTGCTCGAGCTCTTCGCGCATCGCGTTCAGATCGGTCATGTCCCGTTCGTTGACCACCACCAGGTAAATCTGTCCATGTTCATCAAATGCCGGCGTTCCGGTGGCCAGCAGAAAGCGGCCGGTCTTGCGGATGTACTGCATCAGGCTGACCTGCCGCTTGGTTTCAAGCACCTCGATGGTAACCGAGCGGTCGAACAAGCCGTCCGTGGCCAGCTTCGCAACGTTTTTGCCGACCACATCAGCGGCTTTGATCCCGTTGAGTCGTTCGGAGGCTTCGTTGATGCTGATCACCATACCTTCTCCATTGCACACCCAGATGCCGTCAAATGAGGCCTTGAATATGGTCTCCAGCTGCTTGTTGAGTCGCTTGTATAATTCCAATTTCTTGGCCGTATGCTCAAATGCCCGCATTTCCTGAAAACTGCAAACCGCGCCCTGGATCGACCCTTCATGTTCGATAAGGCCAATATCGAGCACCAGGTCCACCTGCTTGCCGATGATGTGATGCCCCAGCTTGGGTTTGCCCGTTTTCAGACACGCCAGCACCTGGGGACCGGTGAGCGGCAGTACGGTCGGTATGAATCTTCCGATGTGCCTGGCGGCGCTGAAGCCAAGGATTTTCTCACCCTGCTTGTTGATATGAACAATGATTCCGGCGGCGTCGGTGACCACAACACCGTTGCTGGTAGAATGAAAAATCTGCTCATAGGTGATCGGTGGAAACACTTTACTCATAGCTGTCCATTTGCCTGATGGCCGCTGTCAGTCAAAATCCTTTGCGAAAGCCAACCCGAGAGCTCGTCCGAGAATGTCCCCGGCTTTAAGTCATTCCCGCACGTATCTGCCTGGAATCATACCAAAAGCGCTTCTCTGGATTCCAGCCTGCGCGAAAGCATTCTCCGACAGTCTCCCAGTCAGGCCAAAATCAATCAATCTGTACCCCGCATGCCCCTGAAAAAATCGTCCATGAGCACTGAAGCGACTTCAGTGATGCAGAAGGACTGCCGATCAGAGAGCCAAATATCTATCAGACCAACCACAAAGGCTATCAGAGACAAGGCTGCATGGCTTGGATCAAGATCTGTTCGCACTGCTCCCCGGGACCTGAGCTGGCCAAACACTTCCTCTACTGTTCGGAGAAACTCTCTTTGAACTTCACGTTGCCTGGTGCGAACCGGCTCCAGCTCCTCGGTGTATTCGGTATTGTGATTCACCATCTCGTAGAAAATCGCATAACGATCATTTTTTTCAAAATGTGCCAGGAAATTCAGCACTTCCCTCTTGAGATCGTCCAAAGACTGCACCAGAAGCTTCTCCAGGTCATCCGGGCGAACGGCAGCCGCAGCCTCTATTTCCTCTGCAAGAGCCAAAAAGAGATCCAGTTTGTCTTTAAAGTGCCAGTAAATAGCACCGCGGGTAACTCCGGCTGCCGAAGCCACATTACTCAGGGTGGTACGCATGAAGCCCTTCCGGCTGAAAATATCGAAGGCGGCACGCAAGATATCTTGCCGTGTTTGTTCCGCTTCTTGCCTGGTTCGGCGTGCCAATCGATCCTCCTGCTCAGCAACCGGTCCGCTGCCCTCTTATTTTTCTCGACGAGGACGAAGCCATTCGCTGAATGTTTGTATCACCACATAAAAAACGGGCACAAAGACGACCATAAGGGCAGTGGCTGCAAACATCCCGCCGAGCACGGCGGTGCCCAGGGCCTGGCGGCTGGCGGCGCCCGCTCCCGAAGCGATCACCAGCGGGAAGACGCCGAGCATGAAGGTGAAGGCGGTCATCAAAATGGGGCGGAAGCGCAAGCGAGCGGCGGTCAGTGACGCTTCCTTGATGCTCTTCCCGAATTCCCGTTGGATTTTGGCAAACTCGACGATCAGAATGGCGGTCTTGCAGGCGAGACCGATGAGCAGAATAATGCCGATCTGGGTGTACAGGTTGACATCCATGCCGCGCACCATCAGGGCGGCCACTGTGCCAAAGAGTGCAAGGGGCACTACCAGGATTACGGCGAAGGAGATGGTCCAGCTTTCGTACTGGGCGCAAAGAACCAGGTAAACGAACACCACTGCGAGAGCGAAAAGCGGCAGCGCCTGACCGCCGGTCAGCTTCTCCTGAAAGGACATCCCCGTCCACTCGAATCCCATGGCGGGGGGCAATTCGGCAGCCGCCATCTCCTCCATTATTTTCAGTACTTCGCCGGAACTGTAGCCGGGAGCGGCCGAGCCGTTGACAGCGGCTGAAGGGTACATGTTGTAGCGACTAATGATCTGCGGTCCCAGACTCCTTTCCACCTTTACCACCGTGCCGAGTGGAACCATTTCGCCCTGGTTGTTGCGCACTTCCAGCTGGCGAATGTCTTCGACCCGCCTGCGAAAGGCTGAGTCGGCCTGCACATTGACCCGGTAGACTCGATCGAATTTATTGAAATCGTTGACGTAGACCGAGCCGAGATAGGCTTGCAGCGTGTCGAAGATAGCCGAGATGGGAATATCCAAAGTCTTAGCCTGGGTACGGTTTACATCTGCAAAGAGCTGCGGCACGTTGGCTCGAAACGTCGAGTAAACATTGCTCAGACCCGATTGCGCATTGGCATCCGCTACCATTGATTCCGCCATCTGCTGCAGCGCCGGCAGCCCGAGGCCGCCCCGATCCTGAAGTTGCATCTGAAAGCCGCCCGCCTCTCCGAGTCCGATGATCGCCGGCGGCGGAAAAGCAAATACATTGGCTTCTCTAATGGCAGCCGCTTCCTGCCACAGCCGTCCCACGATCGCCTCCAGACTCAGATGCGGCGCGGTGCGCTCATCCCACGGATCCAGAATGATCCAGTAGGCGGCCGCATTGGAAGCATTGGCTCCATCCAATAGCGAATAACCGGAAACCGCTACATAGCCGTCTACGCCCTCCATGGTGCCGAGCCTGTCGTTGATCTTCGCCACTACAGCATCGGTACGCGCCTTGGAAGCAGCATCGGGCAACTGGATGCTGAGCATGGCATAGCCCTGGTCCTCCATTGGCAAAAAGCCAGTCGGCAGCCTCGTAAAACCCCAATAGGCAGCGGCCATCAACACGAAAAAGAGCGGCAGCATCAGAACAGCGCGCCTCACCATGGTCGCTACCACAAGGATATAGAGGGCCTGCCCTTTATCGTATGCCCAATTGAAAAGTTTGAAAAACCAGTTGCTTCTCGGGCGTCGGTCTGAGCAAAAGAGCGCACAAGGCCGGACTCATGGTTAACGCGTTGATGGTGCTGAAAACCGTTGCGGTAGCGATGGTCAGTGCAAACTGGCGATACAGTCGACCGGTGATTCCGCCCAAAAATGCAGTGGGCACGAACACTGCCATGAGCACCAGGGTAGTGGCAATAACCGGACCGGTAACCTCGGCCATCGCCTTGATGGTCGCCTCCCTGGCACTCAGCCGGGATTCGTCGATATTGCGAACGGCGTTTTCCACTACCACGATGGCATCGTCCACCACAATTCCGATGGCGAGCACAATTCCGAAAAGAGAGATCATATTGAGGCTGAATCCCATCAGACCCATCACCGCAAAGGTACCGATCAGCGAGACTGGAATGGTTACCCCCGGAATAATGGAAGCCCGCCAATCTTCCAGGAATACAAAGATCGTCAAAAATACCAGCAGGGATGCGATGATGAGAGTCATGAGCACTTCGCGGATGGCCGAATTGACGAACTTAGTGGTGTCAAAGGGAATGGTATAATCGAGATCTTTCGGAAAACCTTTGCTGAGCTCCGCCATTTTGGCGTCCACCCGCCTCGACACATCCAGGGCATTAGCTCCGGGCAGCTGAAAAACAGCCAGGGCCGCCGACGGTTTTCCTTTGAAAAGACTGCCGACGTCATAGCTGGCAGATCCGAGCTCTACTCGCGCGACATCTTTAACCCGAGTTATGCGAGCCCCTGCGGCAGTCTTAATGATAATGTCCTCGAACTCTGCGACATCCGTGAGACGGCCCTGGGTATTGATGGTATACTGGAAGCTCTGGTCGGGCGGAACGGGCGGCTGGCCGATCTGCCCGGGAGCCACCTGGACGTTTTGCTCCCGAATGGCGTCAACCACGTCGTTTGTGGTCAGGCTGCGTGCTTTAAGCTTATCCGGGTCCAACCATACACGCATGCTGTAATTGCCGGCGCCGAACACGAGCACTTCGCCGACGCCATCGAGGCGGGAAAGCTCGTCCCGGATGTGCAAGGTGGCATAGTTGCTCAGATAGAGCTCGTCAAAGGTGTCGTTCGGCGAAACCAGCGATGCTATGAGCACGATATTCGATGATTGCTTTTGCACGGTGATGCCGAGGCGCCGCACCTCTTCGGGCAGCATCGGCTCGGCAACTGCCACCCGGTTTTGGGTACGCACCGCCGCCATGTCAAGATCGGTACCGGTTTCAAAGGTTACCGTCAGCTGATATTGCCCGTTGTTGGAACAGGTGCTCGACATGTAGAGCATCCCTTCCACGCCGTTCACCTGCTCTTCGATCGGCTGAGCCACGGTTTGCGCCACAACTTTGGCATTGGCTCCCGGGTAACTGGCCGAAACTACTACGGTGGGTGGCAGTACGTCCGGATATTGAGCGATGGGAAGCTTCCTGAAAGTGACCAGTCCGGCAATCACAATAATGATGGAGACGACAGCGGCAAAAATGGGACGATCGATAAAAAATCGGCTGAACATCTTCAATTACCTTGTTTGGGAGTTGCAGTCGGAACCTCGGGGCTCGCTTTCTCACCCGCGGGCTCGGGAGTGACCGTCAAATCGGGCCGGGCCCGCTGCAAACCCTCCACAATGATGAGGTCATCGGCGGCTATTCCATCTTCGATGACACGCATATTCCCTGACCGGGCGCCGGTTTTTACCGGGCGATATTCAACTTTATTCTGAACATTGACCACTAGAAGGTATTCGCCGCGCTGATCCGCCCCAAGCGCCAGATCGGGCACCAGTAGAGCGCTTTCCCGGGTACCGGTGGGTACCCGAATGCGGGCGAAAAGCCCAGGCCACAACAGGTGCTCGTGATTGTCAAACACGCCGCGCACCTGAATAGTGCCCGTACTTGGATCGAGCCGGTTGTCGACAAAATCGATGCGCCCTTCGAACGGATACCCCGCCTGATCGGAAAGCCCAAGGTAGACCGGGGTGCTTGCCTTTCCTTCTCTGGACGGTTTCAGACGCAAGGCATTCTGCTGGTAACGGAGCAGATCGCGTTCATTCACATTGAAATAGACGTATATCGGGTCATCTCTCACGATCGTGGTGAGCAGAGTGCGCTCGCTGGCACCCACCAGGTTGCCTTCGTCCACCAGTTCGCGCCCGATTCGGCCGCTGATGGGAGCGTGAATCCGGGTGTAAGCCAGATTCAACTCGGCCGTATCAATAGCGGCCAGCGCCGCCTGAATAGCTGCTTTTGCCACATCGCGGTCGGCCCGTCCCTGGATGACTTCAACTTCGCTGACCGCATTGGCTTTAAAAGCAAGCTCCTTTCTTTTGAGTGTCGCCTCGGCCTGTTTCAGCTCGGCCTTGCGGCGCTCCAGCTCCGCTTTGGCCTCGTCCAGCTTGGCCTGAAACGGTCGCGGATCGATCACAAACAGAAGATCGCCCGCTTTCACTCGGGCCCCGGGCTGAAAGTTGATGTTTTCAAGATAGCCCTCCACTCGAGCCCGTATTTCCACATAGTCGGTCGCTTCAGTCAGCCCGTTGAAATCGGCATAGTCGGTTACCGTCTTTTGAATTGGTTTGCTGACAGCCACCTGCGGAGGTGGAGGCGGCGCGTAAACGTTTTTTTCTTCGCAGCCGGCGAATGAAAAAAAGATCATCAACGCGGTCGCAGCCCAGCTCAGACTCCTGAGCGCTGATCTAGGAGCTTGCCAAGTCACAAAACCTCCTCCATGTTCATAAGACCTGTTGTTTCTGAAGAACTCCCGCAATTCACTCACCTGAAGCCCGCCCAACTACCGGCAGACTTTTAGTGTCATCCAAGAGGTCGCCCCACTCCCAACCTCCGCCAAGAGCTCGGTAAATTCCCACCAGATTGATCGCAATGTTCCCATGTGACTCGGCCAACTGATTCTCGACGTTAAAGACATTGCGCTCGGCATCGAGCACATTCTGAAAATCCCTGAGCCCGTCTTTGTACAGTTGAACGGCCAGGGTCAAGGTCCGTCGCGCCGCAGCGACTGAGCGCTCCAGAGCCTCCATCCGGTTGCGCTCCTCCAGATACGCGGTCATGGCGTTCTCGGCCTCGTTCAAGGCATTGAGCACCGTCTGTTCGTATTGCAGCACGGCCTGTTCGGTGCGGGCGTCCTCTACCTTGATTTGGCTGCGGATACGACCGCCGGCAAAAATATTCCAACGCACGCTCGGTCCAACGCTGTAGAACTGGCTGCCGCTTTTGAAGAGATCCCCAAAATCGGTCGCTTCAACACCGATTGTGCCGAACAACGAAAAGGTTGGATAAAGATCGGCGGTCGCGATTCCGATCCGAGCGGTTTGGGCGGCAATTTCGCGCTCCGCCCGACGAATATCCGGCCGCTGCCGCAAAAGATCGACGGGGAGCCCCACCGTAAGCTCAGCAGGCGGCATGGGAATGGACTTGACCGGCGCCAGTTCATCATGAACTGCTCCGGGCTGCAGTCCCAACAAAACCGCCATGGTATTGATGGCCTGAACCAGTGCGGAGCGCAAAATGGGCACCTGCGCCTCTGAATTGGCGAGCACGTCTTCAGCCTGAGCTACATCCAGGTCCGCGGCCAGTCCGTATTTGAACCGGGTTTGTGTCAAAGACAATATCTGCCGCTGAGACTGAATGTTTCCTTCGGTGGCGGCGAGGCGCGCCTGCAGAGCTCTGATAAGCAGGTAGGTGCGGGCTATCTCTGCAAACAGGCTCACCTGCACATCACGGCGATCCTCCAGGGTCGCCTGATAAGTAGCGGTCGCCGCCTCCACGGAGCGACGAATGCGACCGAAAAGATCTAACTCCCAACTCGAATCAAGACCTACGGCCACCCGGTTGGCTTCTACTCCAATCCCCACCAGGGCGTTTTCGCTGCTCCGCTGCCGGGCAAATTCACCGACCACGTCCACCTGCGGATAGAAAACACCGGCCGCAACACCGATTCGAGCTCTCGCCTCCTTGATCCTGGCAACCGCCGTTTTGAGATCCAGATTGCCGGCGGATCCTTCGGCAATGAGTCTGGTCAAGAGCGGATCGTTAAAGACAGTCCACCAGTCTTGAACCGCTTCCAAACCGGTGACCACAGCCGGATCGGATGCCGTCTGCCACTGCTCCGGCAGTTTTGCCGCCGGCGGCAGGTAATCCGGTCCCACCGCCGCACATCCGGTCACGATCCAAGCGAGCCACAGAAGAAGCATCGGCAATCGTGCGCAACGCGCCAGCGATCTATGCGAATTCGCCGCCGCGAGCGGCTGAAATGGAGATTTCATAGGAAGGCTCTTTCCTTCTGGCTTCGAGCTAAACATACTCGTATGTATCTAACGAAGCACTGCTGATATCACCGATCCGATCTGCCTGCAAGCGCATTTTGCTGACGCAGCCACGGCCTTTGATTATCCCCTTGCAAATGCGGCTCCAGCCAAAGGTCCCGACCAAAATCGGCCGCAAACATTACCAATTCCTGCAAGTGCCTAATAAGATGCTGCAATACCGCTAATTCTCTTTTAGAATGGAAACTTCTCATTAAAGAGTCTGCGAACGTGCACCGATGTCATCCGACAATAAAGAAAAGAGTGCAATGTACGCCGGGTCTGCGGGAGCTGAAATCTCAATCTGTGAATCTGGAGGAGATCATGACCATAGTCAAAGCTACAAATGTTGTCTGGCATAGCACTCATGTGCAGCGAAGCGAACGAGAACGAATTCTCAGGCAACAGGGGTGCACCATCTGGTTTACCGGCCTCCCATCGTCGGGGAAAAGCACCACTGCATTTACTCTGGAGCACGAGCTCGTCAAGCGAGGCTATCTGGCCTATGTCCTTGACGGCGACAACATACGGCACGGGCTGAATAAAAACCTCGGATTCTCAGTAGAGGATCGCGAGGAAAACATTCGAAGAATCGGAGAAGTGGCAAAGCTCTTCGCCGATTCGGGGGTGATCGTCATGACCAGCTTCATTTCGCCTTACGGGAAGGATCGAGAGTTGGCAAGAAGGCTCCACGAAGAGGCGGGCTTGAGATTTATCGAGGTGTTTGTCGATGCCCCCGTCGAGATCTGTGAAAGTCGAGATCCTAAGGGACTCTACAAAAAGGCGAGAAGAGGTGAAGTGAAGGGATTCACAGGCGTCGATGATCCTTACGAATCACCCTTGAGCCCAGAAATTGTGGTGAATACTTTCGAGTGCTCGCCGGAAGAGTGTGCGGGCCAGGTTTTGAGCTATCTCTTCGCCGCCGGTCTCATTAAAACTGAAGTCAAAGAAATATGCGAATAGGAGGTTAAAGCCCTACGGTTTATTACGCGCGGCTCCACGGTGTGACCACGGGGAGCAGCTGGAGGAATTCTTCGGCCGGTGCAGCTTCGGCGAGGTTCGCAACGTTACTTCGGAAGACCTACAAAGGCTCTATTTTAGAGGTCCCAAAGCCGGACGCGTGTCCGCTGTGGGCGTGGCGTTAATATCGTATCGGCCAAAGTGACAAGAGCCGGGTCGAGCATGATCAACTTGGCCTTCTTGCCGCCCCTGGTCGATGTCTTAGACTGTCGTTTTGCGCAGAGTTGCGATGATATGGGCTGGTAGGATGATATTCGATCCACTGTATCAGGGCACATTTTGGCGAAACTTAGGCAGGAATCTACCCTCAAACAAAACAAAAGGGATTGGCATAACTTTAACCAATCCCTTGATCTTTCCTGGTGCGCCCAGTAGGATTCGAACCTACGACCTACGGATTCGTAGTCCGGCACTCTATCCAGCTGAGCTATGGGCGCAGTTATTTGGACGCAGACTATGTAACAAACTTTGTTTTCCTTAGCAAGGGCAAAAACCGGACATTTCATTCGTCAGTAGACCGACCCTGGACTTGCAACCGACGGGGCATAAACCAGTCCGCAACGGACGATAGAGAGACCGAATCACAATATGGCATTCTGGAACCGGCAGCAGCAAATGGGATGGGCGGCCCTCATTATGGGAGCCAGCATACTCATCTCCCGTTTCATGGGGTTGATCCGCGACAAAACCATTTCCTACCTGTTTGGCGCCGGCAAAGAGTCGGATCTGTACTTTGCGGCCTTCGTCATACCCGATTTCATCAACTACCTTTTGGCCGGCGCCTATTTTTCAATCACTTTAATCCCTCTCTTGGCCGCTTATTTCGACCAGGACGAGGAGGAGGGCTGGAGGTTCTTTTCCGCTGTCTTCACCTGGGTTGCGCTGATCATCATTTTGCTTACGACAATCGCTATGGTGGCGGCCCCCCAGCTGGCTCATATTGCCGCTCCGGGGCTGGAGGAGCAGGCCCTGGCGCGACTGGCATTTTTTCTGCGCATAATTCTGCCCGCGCAGATCTGTTTCTTGCTCGGCTCCTGTCTATCCGCCATTCTTTATCTCAAGAAACAATTCACCGTGCCCGCCCTTACGCCTCTCATTTATAATTTGTTGATTATAACCGGCGGCATCCTGCTGCGGCACAGGGGCATAGTCGGCTTCTGCTGGGGTGTCCTGGCGGGCGCATTCATTGGAAATTTGTTGCTTCCCTACATCGCTGCCCGTCAATGCGAGCGGTTTAAAATTCATTTCAGGCTTTATCATCCGGGCCTGAAGAAGTTTGTTCTGCTTGCCCTGCCACTGATGCTGGGCCAGTCCATCGTGGTTCTTGACGAACAGCTGGTAAGAGTGTTCGGATCTTTGGCAGGGGTTGGAGCGATAAGCTGGTTGAGCTACGCGCGCCGCATTATGCTGGTTCCTGTTGGGGTAGTCGCGCAGGCCGCGGGCGTCGCCTCCTTTCCGTTTTTGGCCGAGCTCTTCGCTAAAAAGGATTATGCGCAGTTTTACAAAACATTGAATACAGCCCTGCGAGGGGTGATCACTCTGCTCATTCCCCTCTCGCTGTGGATGATGATCGTGGCAAAGCCCACCATCACCTTGATTTTCCAGCAGGGACACTTTGGCCCGGCAGACACCCGGCAAACCGCTCTGCTGTTGCAAATTCTTTTGCCGGTCGTCTTTTGCTGGGGAGTTCAGCAAGTCCTGGGGCGCGGCTTCTATGCCCGTCAGGATACTCTAACACCTGCGATTTTGGGGACTCTTGTTTTGTTCGTTTCCATCCCGCTATTCCATTTTATGACCCAACAATTTGAAGCCGTTGGTGTAGCGGCAGCCAGCGCCGCATCTATCGCCCTTTATACTTCCGCACTGACTTTCTGGTGGCGTCACCGATTCGGTAGAGCAACCTTCGCACAGCTCGGAACGGATTCTCTAAAAGTGATTGCAATATCCCTCGTTGCATGCGCCCCTGCTGCATTGATCGCCAATTTTCCGCCGCCGGTTTGGAACGGCCACCCCTATGTGCAGGCATTCTACTTAATCGCAGCAAGCGGATTCGTCTTCGCCGCCGCCTTCCTCTTTCTCGCCACCTATTTCATTTCATCAATGATCGAGCCATTTATCAGAAGACTGGGGCCTCTGGGCTGCAGGCTCATGAAATGAGCTGCATCGAAATTTGAGCTGTGCCTCCATTTGCACAAGCGAAAAGAGGCGCATCGGGACAAGGCAATGTAGCTCTTGTTCTTTGTCCGGGTTCATGCTAAGCAAAATCGATCTCATTGCCTGAGGCTCTCTCGTCTTATATTCCTAAAATAAGAACGTAATCTTGCGAACGGATAAATTTATCTGCAGGGAGGAAAGAAACGATGAAAAAGATGTGGATTCATTTGAAGCGCAATGCCGACATCAATGCTTTAACTCAACAACTCGGGGAGATCGGTCGGGTGGAAAAGGATCCAAACGATCAGCACCGGCTGACACTGACTTTCCATAATCAATCCGAAGGTGGAATACGCATGGCCGGGTTTCGGCTCTCACAGGATTTCATCAAGTTCTTTGAAGACTTCGACATGGTGGCGGATAAGTAGCTTTTTTTCGAGTAACGAGGGTAATCGATCCAAGATGACTTGACAAAGTGGGTGGCCGGAGCTAAGTTACGCTAGCACTCGAGGCGCAGGAGTGCTAATAAGACCCAAGGAGATTTCCCGTGATTGAGCTCACTTCTCGAGATGAAGAAGTCCTGGGAGCTGTGGTAACGGACTACATTAAGACTGGAGAGCCGGTTGGCTCAAGAACCATCGCCAAGCGTTACGGTCTTAAGGTCAGCTCTGCCACCATCCGCAACGTAATGGCCGATCTCGAGGAAATGGGATTGCTGCAACAGCCTCATACCTCCGCGGGCCGCGTTCCCACCGAAAAGGGCCTGCGCTTCTACCTCGATTCAATCATTCAGTTCAAGAAGCTGCAAGGCCAGGAACGGGCCATGATACGCAGGGCCTTTCAGGAAACCACAACCGATTTCAAAGACCTGTTGCGTAGAACCTCACGCATCCTATCGAGGTTCTGCCAGCAGGCTGGTGTGGTGTTGTGGCCCAAACTGACGGTGACCAGGTTTAAGCACATTGAATTCATTCGGATAAGGGCGCGCCAGATTCTGATGATTCTTATCTCGAAATCGGGTTTGGTCCATCACACTTCGATCGACTGGGAAGAAGACATTTCCCAGGATGAATTGGACAAATACAGCAGATATCTAAATGAACTGCTTGAGGATATACCGCTCGGTGAAGTCAAAGAGCGCATTCTGGAAGAGATGCGCAAGGAGAAAGTGCTCTTTGATCAGCTCTATTCCCGGGCACTCGAAATGACCCAACGGATATTCCAGTACAGCCTTGGCGACGCCGACATTTATATCGAGGGTCAGATCAACCTGCTGAAGAATCCCGAGTTCACCGACCTAGATCGGTTGCGCCGAATATTGGAAGCCTTCGAAGACAAGTCCAGAATAATCAGGCTGCTGGACATGACTCTTACCGCTTCCAGCGGCGTGCAGATTATCCTGGGTCCGGAAAGTGACCTCGCGGATCTAAGTGAAATAGGCCTGATATCATCGCCGTATCGCAGGGGAGACACCTTATTGGGAGTGCTCGGGGTTATCGGACCGCTGCGGATGGATTACTCCCGGATCATTCCGGTGGTGGAATTCACCGCCGACTTATTGAGTGAGCTTCTAGAAGATCCCGTCGAGGATTGATCGTTTCGCACGTGACCCGAGTGGCAAAGCCGACCGAAAACCTTATTGTTAGTTCAAGGTATTTCAGACCACTCGGAGGGAGGTTTTGTATCGATGGTAAATGAACAGAAGGAGAAGGAAGAAGTTAAATTGAATTTAGAAGGAGAAGAAATCGAAAAAGAGGGCGATTCGGCGGAATCCGATGCATCCGTTCAGGAGTGTGAAGAGCTTTTGAGCCAAAAGGAAGTTGAAATCAAGCAGCTTCAGGATCGCACTTTGCGCCTTGCAGCGGAAATGGAAAATACACGCAAGCGTTTGGAGCGCGAAAAAATAGAAGGCATTTGCTTTGCCAACGAGAGTCTGCTTCGGGAACTGTTATCCGTGGCTGATAATTTGGAGCGCGCAATTCAGCATGCAGAAGGTGGGGCAGACTTTGAAAGCCTTTTAGAAGGCATGCGCATGATCAACAAAGGTTTTCTGGATACGTTAGCCAAGTTTGGCTGCAAACCGTTTGAATCAAAAGGCAGCGATTTCGACCCAAATATTCATGAGGCCGTGATGCAGCAAGAGGTCGAAGGGGAAGTCGACAACAAAGTAATTCAGGAGCTGCAGAAAGGATTCAAACTGAACGATCGGCTGCTCCGACCCGCTATGGTCGTGGTATCCAAGGCTCCCTCTTAGAGAGTATTTACTACCTGTAAAACGCTCTGTTCCGTTTTACCGGGGAAATACAGAGCTGCTATGGAAAAATTGATATTGAAGATTTAGTTTTTAGATATCTTACGATCAAAGGAGGCAATCCATATGAGTAAAGTAATAGGCATTGATCTTGGAACTACCAATTCGGTGGTTGCTATCATGGAAGGCAAGGAAGCTAAAGTGTTGCCGAATTCCGAAGGAGGGCGTACCACTCCTTCCATGGTTGCTTTTACCGAAAGCGGGGAACGCCTGGTGGGTCAGGTTGCAAAACGGCAGGCAATCACCAATCCGGAAAATACCATCTTTGCCGTAAAACGCCTGATCGGTCGCAAGTACAATGCAGATGTAGTTCAAAAAGATTTGAAGATCCTGCCCTACAAGATCGTCAAGGCGGCAAACGATGATGCTCATATAAAGGTCCGAGGACGAGATTACAGCCCGACTGAAATATCAGCCTACGTTTTGATGAAGATGAAGCAATCGGCCGAAGATTATCTGGGCGAAAAGGTGACCGAGGCGGTTATCACGGTGCCGGCCTATTTCAATGACAGCCAGCGGCAGGCCACTAAAGACGCCGGCAAGATTGCCGGGTTGAATGTTTTGCGCATCATCAATGAGCCCACCGCTGCATCTCTGGCCTACGGTCTTGACAAGAAAAAGGACGAGAAGATAGCGGTATTCGATCTGGGTGGTGGCACCTACGACATCTCCATCCTGGAAATCGGCGAAGGAGTATTTGAAGTAAAGGCCACCAACGGCGATACGCACCTCGGCGGAGAGGATTTCGATCAGCGCGTTATGGATTGGCTCGCCGACGAGTTCAAAAAGGATTATGGGATCGATCTGCGCAATGACAAAATGGCTCTGCAGCGCTTGAAGGAAGGAGCCGAAAAGGCCAAGATCGAGCTTTCCACAACCATGGAGACGGAAATCAACCTGCCCTTCATCACTGCTGACGCTTCCGGTCCCAAGCATATGAACATCAAATTGACGCGGGCGAAATTCGAATCGCTTGTCGAGGATCTTATCGATCGCCTGGTGCATCCCATGGAGCAGGCATTGCGAGATGCCGGTCTATCCAGGAAGGAAATCGATGAGGTCATTCTGGTCGGTGGCATGACCCGGATGCCGCGGGTTCAGCAAAAGGTTCAGGAATTCTTTGCCAAGGAGCCGCACAAAGGTGTAAACCCGGATGAAGTGGTAGCCATTGGCGCGGCAATTCAGGCGGGTGTTCTAAAGGGTGACGTAAAAGATGTGCTGCTCCTGGATGTAACGCCCCTTTCACTCGGCATTGAAACTCTGGGCGGGGTGATGACCAAGCTTATAGAGCGCAACACGACGATTCCGACCCGCAAAAGCCAGATATTTTCGACAGCAGCAGACAATCAGACCGCGGTCTCGATTCATGTCCTGCAGGGTGAGCGCGAAATGGCAGCCAACAACAAGACCCTCGGACGTTTCGAGCTGGTTGGCATTCCAGCGGCCCCGCGGGGAATACCGCAGATCGAGGTGACCTTCGATATCGATGCTAACGGGATAGTGCACGTTTCGGCAAAAGATCTTGCTACTCAAAAGGAGCAATCTATTCAGATCACAGCTTCCAGCGGTCTTTCCGAACAGGAAATCAACAATCTGGTGAAAGAAGCCGAACTGCACGCCGAGGAAGACCACAAGAGACGTGAGCTGGTAGAAGCCAGGAATCAGGCGGACAGCCTTATATACAGCACGGAAAAAACGGTGCGCGAAATGGGCGACAAGCTGGATGCCCAAACCCGTCAAAACATTGAGGACCAGATAGCCAAGCTGCGAAAAACTATGGAAGGAGACGATCTACAGGCGATTCAGCAAGACATGGATCAACTAATGCAGATATCTCATAAACTTGCAGAAGAGGCTTACAAACGAGCTGCTGAACAGCAGGGTGCTGGTGCCGCCGGCGAGGCCGGTGCCGGTACCGCCGGCGGACGAGGCGCGGATGAGGACGTAGTGGACGCAGACTTTGAGGAAGTGAAAGAAAACAAAGAAAAATAGTTCCCGCGCAAATCGTTGGCTTGAAATAGAACGGCATTCTAAGGGCACATGAAATTTTCATGTGCCCTTATTACTTTTTTGAGGTATATGTAGTTTTTCGTCCGGTCTGCTGGATCTCAGTTCGCAATCGTCAGGAGCACTGAGTGCGGAGCAGGATGTGGGTAACCCCGAATACCGAAACTTGAGTACTTCTTATCCGTCGTTGCCACTGACAAGTCATGGAAGCTCCTATGAAGAGAAATGGCTGCTGGGTTTTAGTTGTCCTCGCCGTTGTCCTGCTTTCCAACTGTGCTCCGGTGCAGCGCACCGGTCCTGCGTTGATTCCCTCGAGCGAATTGCACAAACTCCCTCCGCCGGAAGCCAAGGCTTTGCTGGAGAAGGCCGAACAGCAGCAAAAGGCAGGCAATCTTAATGCCGCAATTGCTTCCTGGGAGCAGATTGCTCAGTCTTATCCCAACAATGCCGTAGCAGCCGAAGCGTTCTACCGTCTTGGAGATGCCTTTCTGCGCGAAGGAGATTCTGACCGCGCGCTGCAGTATTTCGATTATCTGCTCTACTCCTATCCTCAATGGCAAGACATCAATCTCGCCGCCGTCGGCCGACTGCAAGCTCTGTGGCTGCAGGGACAAAAAAGGCACATCGAAAAAGAGGCCATCGTCATCTGGAATGCTTCCCCGCAAAACCCTGAAGTTCAATTCAAAGTAAGTCAACTGATGGTCGCCGTCTCCAGGGATAAGGGCGACCTCGAAGAGGGCTTCGATTGGGCCGCCGCAGGATTTCGCACAGCCAAAACCGAGCAGCAAAAAAAGACGCTGACTAAAGCCACTGTCGAGCTGTTGCAAGGGGCGAAGGAATCCACAATCCAACGGCTTCTGCAAAGAAACCCGGACGATTTCATGCGCTTATTTTTGGATTACCGGATGGCGCAAATCCAGCTCGAGAAGCAACCCTCGGATGTCAACCGGGAAGCTCTCTATTCTCTTTTGCAGCGCAATCCAAAGCACCCTCTGGCAATGGAAATCCAAACAACTCTGCGTGGAACGACCTCAGAGGTGACCCTTCCGCTCAACGCCAACCGGATTGGCTCCCTCCTTCCTCTAAACGGTCCTTACCGAAAATATGGCAGCAGTGTTTTGCGCGGCATCGCTATGGCAGAACAGGAATGGAACCGGACCCACCCCGATCAGCAAGTCACCGTAATCGTAAAAGATACCCAGGCCGAACCGGAACTGGCCAGAAAGTCATTCGAGGGTTTGGCAAAAAACGAGGGAGTGCTGGCGATAGTCGGCCCACTGGGGGTCAAATCGGCAAAAGCGGTCTTCCCTGCTGCAAACAAGTGGAACATGCCGCTTCTGGCTCTGTCGCAAAAGGATGAGGATACCGGCAACAACCCTTATGTGCTGCATGCCTTTCTCGATAATCGGGAACTGGTCCAAACACTGGTGGATTTCTGCAGAGAAAGACTGAATTATACGAAGTTTGCCACCCTCTATCCGAATGACCGTTATGGGCAAAGACTCTCCAAGGACTTTGCAGAAGCGGTCCAGGAAAAGGGCGGAAACCTTCTGGCGAGCGTGGCTTATGAGCCCAACAGCAACGATTTTAAGGCTCCGATCCAAAACCTGATGGATGCCGCCAAGAAGAATTCGCCGCCTTCCGGACTGAACGTCACCCCATTTGAGGCCCTTTTTATACCGGATCAGGTGCAAACGGTAGCCTTGATTGCACCGCAACTGCCTTATTACAATGTCGTGGGAGCCACCTTACTGGGCACCAATCTGTGGGAGGAGGAATCCTTGGCTCAGGCCGGCGGAGCCTATGTGGAAAACGCTCTGTTCGCCACACCTTTTTTTGCGGACAGCAACGTCCGGGAAACCCAGTCGTTTCGTCAGAAATATGAAAGCATCTACCGTTCACCTCCAACATACCTCGAGGCTCAGGCCTACGACGCGCTGATGCTCTTGCTGCACGCGCGCTCCATGCTGCCTCCGTCTGCCATAGACAGGGCTTCGCTGTTGCAGAGCCTGCTGCAGATCTCAAACTACCCGGGAGTAACCGGAACCTACACAGTTACACCGGATGGGAAAATAAGCAGGAATTATCTAGTGCTGCAGATTACCAACGGCAGGACGATACAAGTTTATCCATGAGAGAAACACGCATTCAGAACGTCTGAAGCCCTAACGCTCATTCATTCAGGTTGATCAGTACCTCGCCGGAATCCTTCTTCGTTGTTCTTCTATCAAGATAAGATCTTGTTTCTTCCAGATCGGCTGTTAACTGAGGCCCGGCCAAACCTCGAAATTCTTCATACAGATTATTGGCTCTGGCATAAGTCGCAGAATCCAGAAGGAGCTCGCCATTTCGTTCGCTCATCAAGCGCAGAGTCGGTAAAGCATCTGCGACCAGACCGATCGTTTGCAGTACAAGGAAAAGATTTTCATTCAGGATATGATGAATCTCAGCTTCATGGCGATAATAGAGATCGCTGAAAATCTTACCTGCCCTTTGTGGAACTGTTATCGTCCCCAGCAGATCGCCCAGTATCACTGCCGTATCACTCTCTTGCTGCCGGGCCCGGGGTATCTCTTCGGAAGCACGCTGCTCATCGGCAATCAAGCCTGCCGCCGGATCTTTTGCGCTGCCCGCAGAAACAACTGTATTCATAACCAGCCACAGAGCCAACATAGGCACATAAAATTTCCATCTTTTGTTATTGCTGCTTCTCACCTCTCCCCTTTCTATGCGACTGCTTATTACGGTCGATATCCGTCATTTCCTTGTCCGACGTCGATTTTACGCTGCCGTTGCTTTCAAATCAAGACGCTGCTGCGCATGTTGACCGATGGCTGCACAGCCGACTGAGCCTTAAATCCTTTTCATCATAAATGCTTTCTGTTATTTATCTTGTCCATCCGGAGACATTGAAGAACAGAGCCCCACAGCCGATGGCGAACCACTTTTGCCGGACAAGGAGAAGGAAAGTTGATCGTTGTTGTGACCCGGAAACGATTCTGGTTTGCCGCATTCATCGGATTCCTCATTCTCTATTACACAATCAGGCAAGCTGATTTAAAGAAGCTGGTGGAGGACTTTCGCGATATTGACCTGCTGTGGGGGCTAATGGTTTTGATCACCAGTGCATTGAGTTATGGCTGCATCGCCGCGGTACTCCACCGGCTCCTGTACAATGTCGGCCGGGTACTCCCTTTCAGAGTGACTTTCCAGATCGCACTGCTTTCCTGCACCATGAATTACCTGATGGCGTTGGGCGGTCTAAGTGGGGTTGCAGCCAAAGTCTACCTCCTGTCGAGGGAAAAAATCCCGCCCAGCAACACATTGTCCATCTCCATAGTGCACGGGTTTCTCACCAACACCGTTGCCGTAGTCTTCATCTACTTGGGATTCTTCTTTCTTTACAGCGATTACAAGATGAATACGCGGCAGATGGAGTTTGGCATCTTCATTTTGCTGGTCGCTTTTGTTCTCACCTGGCTGACCATTCAGATACTGGTCCATGAGGCTTTTCGCAAGAAGCTCTGGCGGTGGTTTATGAAGGCCTCGGAAGCGTTGTCAAAGCGAATTCGAACACCCCGATGGATTCAACACGAGAGGGCGGAAGGATTTTTTGAGAATTTTAACGACAGTATGAATCTACTGGTAAAGAATACCAGAATGCTGATCGCTCCAGCGAGCTACGCTTTCCTGGACTGGCTGCTCATGTTCTTGTGTCTCAAATGCTCTTTCCTGGCTGCTCATTACCCCATTGACAATCGCTCTCTACTGGTTGGCTTCTCTGTAGGGATCTTCGCCAGTCTTTTTTCGCTGACCCCCGCCTCCATCGGGCTGATGGAGGGCTCCATGGCAGGCTCGTTCTACCTGATGGGGCTGGATTACGATCGAGCACTGCTGGCAACTTTGATCTACCGCGTCGCCTATTACTTGCTGCCGATCTTTTTGAGCTTGTTTTACTATAAAAGATTTTTCCCCGATCAGCGGGATCAGTCTGTCTGAACCCTGACTGGCAAACCGGCTTGCGGCGAAAAAGCTCTATAACCAACGCACCCCTTCATCCTGCTGCTCAAATACCGGTGGAGCATGCTATACGACCTGCGCCAGCTCCCACTTTCAGGTTTATGCGACCAGCTTGCTCGCCACCATACTCAAAGGCCACAACAAAATAGGCTGCCAGAAAGTATCCACCAGAAGGAAATCCCCTTGCTGGAACATTTCCTCTAGAGTCAGCTCTGGATTATTCTGCCATTTCAGCAGAGGTGATTCAGCCGAACCGACTGCCAGAAGCAATGGAGCAGACGTGCTGGCAGGCAGTATCTTTCCCCGCCAGGTAAACTCATAAGCCTCTTCGACAGGCTCGCCGCCGGGAAAAGCAACATAGCAGAAATGGAATCGACTCCACGGCATCACCGGTCGCACCAGAATAGTCCTGCCGTCAGGCCACGATTCAAACCGCGCGAAAGGGATCGGCAACAGCAGCAGACCGACGATAATGATTGTCACCCAGCGATCCCACGCTCTGGCTTTCTTTTGATAAAGCATATCTTTCATCAGATTTCCGAAAGCTCATTCTTACTGAATTGGCTCATTCTGCATCCGATCGCAGTCGATTTACCCTGCAACCGCAAAGCACTCCAAGGCCGATTATCGATGATAGCAAATGCAGGCACAATCAGACAACAAGAACAGCTCAAGAGCTTACGGCAACTGGCGAGTCCATGTTGACGAAGAACGCCCCACAAGCTATGAAAAGGGTCAAAATTTAATCTGCCAATATTGGGAGGAAAAGATATGGGCGAAAATCTGAACCGCGCCGCCGATCCTGTCGTATGGCTGCAAAACGAAATCGCAGAATTCACCTCTCGTTGGCGTCAGCAGGAGGGAACAGAAGATTATTGGCTGAATCCCTTGGCTGCGGTGCTGTCGGCAAAAAACCCGATGCTTGCCGAGCTCAGGCGCGTGGTGGACCCGGAACATGCCATGCCGCATGAAATTTTGGAGGGAGCGTGGTCGGTCATCGTTTTCTTTTTACCCTTTCAGCGCTGGCTGGGAGAGCAAAATGACCGTCATGGACTTTTTGCGGCCCGCAGCTGGGCCGAAGCATACACCACGACCAATCGACTCATCGTGGCCATCAACCAACACCTCAAAGAATGTCTGACCGAAAATGGGCATCAAGCGGCGACGACTCCACCGACTCACAACTTCGATGAGCAAAAGCTGGTCAGTCGCTGGTCCCACAAGCACCTTGCCTATATTGCAGGACTCGGCACATTCGGCCACAATCACTTGCTCATAACCGCCGCCGGATGCTGTGGCCGCCTGGGCAGCCTGGTTACCTCCATGCCCCTTCCGGCAGCGCAGCGGCCAAACGGGGAATGGTGTCTGCTAAAAGCCGGGTATCGCTGCCATGCATGTGTCAGCAGGTGCGTGTACGGTGCTCTGGAAAAGGCTCATTTCGATCGCCAGATCTGCTATCGGCAGTGCCTCGCCAACAACGCTCACTATGACGATCTGCCCCTGGTCGATGTGTGCGGCAAATGTGCCTGCGAGCTTCCCTGCAGTCATCAAATACCGAAAATT
>Ga0068714_10001526_pt1 | contig 33507 bp, 31 predicted proteins | sample MTBNYHSulfiMetaG_FD_62988 | JGI IMG/M metagenome (GOLD analysis project Ga0068714, IMG submission 62988) | Enrichment culture microbial communities from rom New York Harbor, USA that are MTBE-degrading - MTBE-NYH (New York Harbor Sulfidogenic)... | ecosystem: Environmental > Aquatic > Marine >...
TTGCCTGCAAGTCCTAGTTTTTCTCTCATCCTTGCTCACCTTTTGGAGTTACTGTACCCGGTCTCCTTCCTTTGCTTTTTCCATCCCTTCGACGATGATCCGGTCTCCATCATTAATTCCTGAAAGCACTTCAATCTGGTCGCCATAGGGTTTGCCGGTTTTAATCAGCCGCAGATGGACCGTGTTGGAGGAATCAACCACAAAGACACCCACCAACTGGCCTTGTTGGAGAATGATCTTTTGAGGAATCTGAATCACCTGTTTTTGTCCGATACTAAAACGGGCTTTTCCATAGAGACCGGAGCGCAGAGCCAAAGGGCTCCCGGGCTTTCCCTTTTCGTCGGAAAGATCGACCTTCACCGTCAAACTCCGGCTGGCCGGATCTGAGATGGGAACGATCTCTGTCACCTTGCCGGAAAATTCCTGCGGACCAAGGGCATCTATTGAAATCTTAACCGGAGTACCAACGCGAATCTTTTTCAGCATGGATTCTTCCACCGGAACCTCAAGACGGTAACGGAAATGATCCTCAAGGGTCAGTAAAGGCACCCCCGGGGCTGCAAGAAGTCCAATTTCAGCCTGTTTCGATACGACGATTCCATCTATCGGAGAGGTGATCCGGCCATACCCGACATAGATTTGGGCCCTGGCGATATCCGCCTTCACCTGTTCCATCTTTGCAAGCACCTGGCTCTTCTTGGCTGCGAGGGCTTGCAACATCCTTCCAGCCCGGTCCACCTCGGCCTCTGCCACTTTTAGCTTTGCCTGAACCTCGTCAAATTCCTGCTGACTGACCGATCTTTGTTCAAGGAGAGCCTGATAGCGGTTGAACGTGGCCAGAGCAAGGGTTTTTCCCGCCTCCACTGCCTCTTTTCCAGACTCTGCAGCCCGCATGTTCTGCTCAATTTCGATAAGGACGTCCTGTACCTCACGAAGCCCTGCCCGGGCCTTTTGAAGCTGGACCCGGCTGTCTCGATCATCAACCTCGATCAGCAACTGGCCTGTCTGGACTCGATCTCCTTCACGGACATGGACGGCCAGGATATTGCCCATGGTTTTGGAAGAAAGAACCGTGGTCGTCTTTGAGCGAACCGTTCCCACCGCTTCATAATCCTCTGGAACTGGAGAGGCTTTCACCGTTTCAATTTTTACGCCTTGAATAGAAACAGGGGCCGATTTGTGAACGACTGCCTCCTCCCTTTTCCCGCAAGAGATAATCATCGCAATAAGGAAAATCAGGCTAATCACCATCCCTATTCTTCTCATAGATTCCTCCGTCACCTAATTCCACAGAGCACATAGTGTATAGAGTACAAGGAACAGCATTCTTCTTGACTATTTGGCCATCCGACCCTTGACCGAAAGACTATTTTATCCGGCAAAAGGCTTAAGATCAATCAACTTTCCGATGGACAGAAGCACATGGGCATAGCTGATATAATGGTCGTAACGGGCTGCGATCAGGTTCAGTCGGGTCCGCACCAGGGCCGTTTCCGCTCTCAAAACCTCCGTGATGGTAGTGAGGCCCTCCCGATAGCGATTCTGGATGATGCGAAGGGTTTCCACTGCTTGGTCGATCGACTGCCCCGCCACTTCCAGCCGTTCACGGGCTGAAACATGCTGCTGATAGGCTCGGGCGACTTCGAGCCGGATCTGATTGGCCAGGTGTTCCTGCTCAGAGGTAGCCATAGATTCTGCCGCCCGGGCCTTGCCGATCCTTGCGCTTCGGCCATAATCAAAGAGGTTAAAGGTGAGGCTTGCGCCAAAGGCATAATCCGAACTTCCGCTTGACAGATCTTTTCCGCTGAGCCCGTAATTCCCGAAAAAGTCCAATCTCGGAAGATACTCCCTCTTGGCTCCATTGACCCCTTCTTTATTTAACTGAATATTAATGCCAGCCCGCATATAATCGGGGCGATGGATCAGGGCCAACCGGATCAGCTCTTCCCGCTGAAGTGCCTCAAAGCGTTTATCCACCAATTCCCCTGTCACCTTCTGGGATGTTTCAACTGGAAGACCCATCATGGTGTTGAGGGCTGCATAAGCTACAGCCACATCCCCATCCGCGTCGATCTGCTGTTGTCGAAATTCTGCAAGTTGAACCTCCGCAGCCAGGAGATCTGATCGAACGGCCAGCCCGTTCTGGAATCTGTCCCGGGTCCACTTCACAACCGATTCGGCCATCTTCACCGCCTCCTCCGCCACTCCCTTTTTGGCTTGGGCTACAAATACCCCGTAGTATGAACGAATGGTTTCAAAGCGGACCTGCTGCTCGACCATCACCTTTTGGAGATCGGCCTGCTGCTGCCCGAAGCGGGCCTGGCTCACCCGGGTGTACGTCTGAAGCTGATCAAAGACCGTTTGTCTGAGGGTGATGGTGGTGCGGAAATTACTGAGTGGTTCGGGGTTATTGATTGCAGAAATCTGAAAATTCTGTTGGCCGAATCGAGCCTGTTCCAGGAGAGATCCAAATACAAAGACAGGGTTGTTTCCTCTTGTAAAGGTTTCCCCGAACTGTAAAATTGGGAACCAGCCCGCCCGCGCTTCTCGGAGCTGCGCATCGGATATTTCGCGGCCTGCAAGAGTGATCCGAACGAGCGGGTTGTTCTTGAGAGCCTTTTCAACGGCTGATGGCAGAGTTAAAGCCTCTGACTCTTCAGCCTGCGCTGGGGAGGTGAATAATCGGTTGCCTCCATCCTGAAAAAAGAAAAAAGCAAGGATGAAAACCAGGGCTTTACGGATATAACAATGGCTATTCATATTGTCACCTCCCGGTCATTAAAACATCAGATGATAAAATTCATTATATCAAAACCCGATTGTTTGAAGAAGATAATGTTTCGTCGTTAAAACGAAATTTCATCTTGCTATATTACAGTTCATGATGGAGGGGAACGAGGAATAAGGGTATCCTCCTTTTTTGAAGCGGTTTATTCCGACCACAAACGAGGAGAAGACTACACTGAGAGGGCTGAGGGCGAGAATGGGAAAGGGGATGAAGGAAGGGGACCACTGACCGCGACGGTGGACATAGGCATTGCAGGCAACACAGGGGATTATACTACCCTGGACGGGAGAAGCACCAGGTCTTTCAGGAAGGCACAAAAATCCCCCTATTTCATTTTCCGGATGCGGACCTCGATCTCTGGAGTTGCTTTAAGCAGGCTCAGTAGCTTCGACGTATCCGTCTCACCAAAGTGATAGGGATAGAGGATCTTAGGTTTGAAGACCCTTGCCGCATCAGCCACCATCTCAGGTGTCATTGTGTAGGGGAGATTCATGGGCAGGAAGGCAATGTCAATGTTCTTCAGGCCTTTCATCTCCGGGATGTTCTCCGTATCGCCCGCCATATAGACCCGCTTGTCACCGAAGGTAATGATGTAGCCGTTGCCAACACCCTTCGGGTGGAAAGGCTGACCGGTATCCCGCTTATGGACGATATTATAGGCAGGCACAGCCTCGATCTTTAATCCTTCCCATGTGTTCACCCCACCGTTCATCATCACAATGCCTCCCTGCACCTGTTTTCCACAGGCCCCGGTCAACACCACCACCGTCTTTCCTGTTCGTATTGCCTTCAATGCCTTCAAATCGAGGTGGTCCGAGTGCTCGTGGGTCAGGAGGATCAGGTCGGCCTTGGGGAGGGTGTCATAATCGGCCAGATTGCTGTAGGGATCCACATGGATCACCTTTCCCCCAAAGTTGAACATCAGCGTACCGTGGCCGACGAAGGTGATCTGAAGGTCACCCACCGATGTCTTAATGATGTCAGTCTCGAATTTCTCCTGGGCAAGGGCAGAAACTACCATGGTCACGGTCAGCAGACTGCTTAACAATAAAAAGATATTCATCACACACCTCCCCAGGAATCTGAAGATATTTGAAACGCCCTGGATATTATAACGGGTCCGCCTCAGAAATCAAACACCGGGGCATTGCCTTTAATAGAAAGGAATTTTGTAAAGTCAGCAACGATTAAAAAATTGGATAATAAGGCCTGCAGAGATATTGATGCTGTCGAAATTCTGGGTCTTTCTCATAAAAGTTTCCTTCTCCGTGTCCTCTGCGTCTTGAAGGAGCCCCATCTTTTCGGGGCGAGTGGGCGGTAAAAATGATTTTTAATGTAACCTATTTATTCTCTCGGTAATAACTACTATGCTGCGGTGGAAAGTTGATGTGGGAGTTGATGATTACCGAAGGCCATAAACAAAAAAGGCAGGACCGACACTGATCCTGCCTTCGCCCTCCTCACACTTTATATTGATTTACTTTTTAACTTTCTGATGAGTTACGAAGAACGGAGTAGGCCGAAAAATGTTTCCCGTATCATCATTTATTGTTACCTCAATGAAATAAATATCTTGGTTACTTAACCCATTACCAAAAACATTTCCTGCCCAATTCATGACCGACTTCTGGGTTATTCTTGCAGGGTTCTTTCTCCTTTCCGGGAGTATCCCTAATAACTCGTTCCCCTTTACTGTGTCACGCAAGTAAAATTCATAGGCGATCATGCCTAATGTCTCTCTATCTGGTTGATACAAACTAAACCTAAAAAAATAGAGTAGAGCCATTTCTGTTTCTACTCTATTTTAATGGGATTTGAGTAGAGATTTAATTTTTAAATTTCCTCCTGAGTCCGACAAGCCCAAAAAGACCGGATCCCAACAGAATCAGGGTAGTGGGTTCAGGAACTGCTGCAGGGGAATTATCTGTGTAACTCCCTAAAAGTTCCAGTCCTGTAACGCCAAAAGTTCCGCCTGTCCCCACAATACTTACGACTAACTGATGATCGCCCACAATAGTAGCGTATATATCTGCTGTGAAAGTTAGAGTGCCAGAATCTATTTCAAGATTATCTGCTACTAATACACCATCGATGTAAATATCGGCATATTCTTTTGATGATGGTAAGAAGCAGTCTCGGTCTGTATCTGTAAAGGTTATCTCTAACGCTAGGGTGGTGGGATCCGATGTTGGGAGGATCGTATCCTCCGGGCCGATATCCCCCACGACGAGGACATCGGTATCCAAGTCAAAAGTCCAGGTCTGCGTTCCTGAATTAAACGACCAGCTACCGGTTATTACGTCAGAGAAAGGCAACGCATTGGCAAAACTAACCATCCCGAACACCATTAGAAAACATCCTGCGAGAATCAACAATTTTTTCATTTCTTTACCTCCTCCTTGAATTATAAGCCGTCTTTAATTGTTAGAAGACCGCTTTATTTCACCTCTCTTAAAAATAGGGATTTGATTTTATCAGATTTATAAAAATATTAATCATATATTACGCATTTCCCATGCCAAATTTAACTGCCGTCAGAATGATGTTGAAAAGCATTAATATTTCAAATAGATAGCAAATCTGGACCAACTATATTTGGAAACCGCCGTCGCTGGAAAGTGGAAACGATTTACCCAAAGGTTCTGAATTACTTCCAATAAAAGAGAAAAACTTTTCCCATGCGTTTTTATTGACTTCGATGTTAAATATTGTATTTAAAAATAAACATGCAGAAACTCGATTACAAAAAGTTATCAAGACTTAATTTTATAGGTATGTAAGCTTATATATATGTACTATCCGATTAAAGCCATACAACCTTAATTTCTTTCTCCACCAGTTTAAACTCTGAGTCTCCTGTATAAGGTTCCGCTTTTTTCAGGCGGGCGAGGGCAACTACAAAACAATCAGCATAAGCTCTCCGTTTTGTGGCCTTGATGCGCGCCGCCTGGCGGGTCTGTAATACTTTTAATCTAAAGTGTGCACGTTTGACATGAATCTTATGTTTTTGTTATGAAAACCTAAATGGGCGAGATGAAGAAGAGCTGGGAAGATGAATATTCTATCTCCTTTGATGAGGTGGATACGAAGAACGAAGTGTTCTTGCCGGCCCTCTGGAGTTTCATGCAGGAGACGGCATGGCATCATGCCGATCATCTGCGGGTGGGTTATTCTGATTTGTGGGAACGTCAGTTTTTTTGGGTTTTATCCCGTTTGTCCATTCAAATGGAGGAATATCCCCGGTGGGGGGATCGGATAAAAATAAAGACCTGGCTTGCAGGAATAGGTCGTCTATTTGCCCTCCGCCGTTTTTCAATCACTGATTCGAGGGGAAACCTCATCGGGAGTGCAAAGAGCGCCTGGTTGGTCCTCGACCTGAAAAGTCGCAGGCCTCAAAGGATTGAGCCGGTATTCAAACATATTCTGCATCTGTTCGATGACCCTGCATCCGCCGAAGAACCTGAAAAACTTCCTTCCCCTGTCCGGTCTAAGATGGAAAAGTCCTATACGGTCCACTACAGCGATATCGATATGCATCATCATGTAAACAACATAAAATATATTGAATGGATATTAGACAGTTACCCTTTTGAGATGAACCAGACACATCAAATCCATACCTTTGAAATCAACTTTCTTGCCGAATCCTCTTATGGGGATGCGATATCGGTCCATACGGACATACTTAAGGAGTCTCCCCCCACCTTTCTGCATCGTGTCCTTAGAAAAGAGGACAGCAAGGAATTATGCCGGGCACGATCAGGATGGAGAAGGAAGCAGGAGTCCAGATTCATTTAAATTTACCGGATTTATCCTTTTACGGGAATGACAAGATTGGGGAAATTATATCAATTTAGCTGTTTGAAATCGTCTTATAAAATCCCTCCCAACCTCCCTTTTCCAAAGGGAGGAGGAATGTATCCCCCTTTTGATAAAGGGGGATTAGATTAGTTTTTTTCAGAGTGATAGACTGTTACGAGAAATTACCTTTTTAAGAACCCATCACAGATTATTTCTTTTCTTTTTCACGAAGGGCTTCAAGAACCTTTTCCGGTGTCACCGGAAGGGTCTTAAATCGCACTCCGATAGCATCGTAAATGGCGTTGATGATCGCTGGGGCAGGGGCTAACTGAGTTCCCTCACCCGATTCTTTCGCACCAAAAGGACCCTCAGGATCGTTGGTTTCCACCTCGACGGAAATAATCGAAGGAACTTCCATGGCCGTCGGGATACCATAATCCAAGAAGGAGGGATTGAGAACTTGCCCTTTGTCCGTTATCACATCTTCATAAAGGGCCTGACCCATTCCTCCCACGACAGACCCTTCCAGCTGTCCTTCTACGAGCATGGGGTTGATCGCTTTTCCACAATCGTGACTGGCGACCATCTTTAATACTTTTACCCTGCCTGTTTTTGTGTCCACCTCCACCTCCGCCGCCTGAGTCATAAAGGAGTAGGCTGGAGAAAAATTTCCATCTTCTTTGAGTAACGTCGTGGGTTCTTTGGCCGGGGGGAAGTAAGAACCACGGCCGATAATTGGCATGGGCCGATCCGAATATTGATAGATTTTAATTGCTTCGAGGAGAGACATTCCCCTCTCAGGGCTGCCTTTTACATAGATCCGGCGATTCCTTGCCTCCAGATCTTTAGAATTTATTTCCATCTCTTCAGCCACCGCTTCAAAGAGTTTTTCTTTAGCCGCATAGGCAGCCATCTTAGCCGCATTGCCTGCTCTCAACGTAACACCACTCCCGAACGTCCCCGGATCAAGAGGAGTGATCTCGGTATCCGCCGCCGTAATTCGAATATCCTCAAGAGGAACCCCCAGTTCCTCGGCAACGATCTGGGAGATGACGGTCTCGGCACCCTGACCAATATCTGCGGCACCGGTCAACAACGTCACCGCACCATCCCGTTCGATCTTCACGATGGCGCCAGAGGAGATGTGGCTCATATTGCTCACGCCACTCGGGAAACTGGCACCTGCCAGTCCGACGCCTCGGCCAAAAGAAAGCTTTCCCCTTTTTTCCTTCCAGCCAATTCCCTCTGCGGCTTTCACCAGGGTGTCACTGAAGCCGCAACTCTGAACGAGCAGTTTTCCAGGATGAGGCTCTCCAGCCAGAAAGGCATTCTTCAGTCGGAGATCCAAAGGGTCGATTCCCAATTTCTCTGCGATGACGTCGAGTTGAGTCTCCACAGCAAATCGAACTTGAGGAATACCATGTCCTCTCATCGCCCCCCCAACCGGTTTGTTCGTGTAAACATGATATCCTTCAAAAAGAAGGTTTTCGAGTCGATACGGGAGCATAATAAAATAACAGGAAAGAGTGATCATCAAAGGGGCGGTGCTGTTATAGGCACCACCATCGGCAATGATTTTGAACTGCTGGGCTAAGAGGGTCCCATCTTTTTTCATCCCGGTCTTGAGTTGAATATGCATGGGATGTCGCTGTCTCGTTGAGGTGAACACCTCTTCACGTTCATAGACGAACTTAACGGGCTTTCCTGTCCTGATGGCGAAGAAGGCGGCACAGAAATCCTTTGCATAGAGATCGATCTTCTGACCGAATCCTCCCCCGACTTTCGGTTTAATCACACGAACTTTACTTTCAGGAATATCAAGGGTCGTCGCCAGATTCCTTCTAAGAAAGAAAGGGATCTGGGTGGAAGACCAAAGAGTGATTTTCCCGTGTGGATCCACGACCGCCAAGGCGGCCTGTGGCTCGAGAGGGCTGTGATTGATCGGCTGCGTCTCAAAGGTATCTTCAAAAACAAAGTCCGATTCGCCAAAGGCTTTGGCCACATTTCCAAATTCCTTTCGGATCGAGGCACTGACATTATTGGGGACTTTGCTGTGAAGGGTGGGGGCGCCTGGTTTCATGGCTTCCAAGGGATCAAAGACAGCAGGGAGCTCCTCATAATCCACCCGGATTTTTAAAATGGCCTCTTCGGCGGCTTCGATCGAAGTGGCGACTACCGCCGCGACTTCATCACCGATGTAACGGACTTTTTCAATGGCCAGAGCATATTCATCTTTCGCCATAGGAACGATCCCGTACATTTTCTTTGGGATATCTTTTCCGCTAATGGCATCTTTCACTCCTGGAACTTTCAGGGCCCCGGTCAGGTCCACCCGGAGGACTTTAGCATGAGCATATGGGCTTCTCAGAATTTTTCCGAACAACATGCCGGAAAGGGTGAAATCGTCCGTAAATTTTGCCTGGCCTGTAGCTTTGTCCCATGCATCGAGCATGACTTCTCTTTTTCCAACCACATCCAGTTTGTTCATGAAAGACTCCTTTTGAAAATTGAGGGTTCAAGGGGTCAAGGGTCCAAGGAATTAAAGCTTTTTTTCACTTGAATCCTTGAACCCTGGAACCCTTGGCCTCTCGCCCCTTACTGATTTTCACTTACTGATAAAATGGCTTCGACAATTTTCACATAGCCTGTGCAACGGCAGATGTTTCCGGAGATGGCTTCCTTCACCTCTCCTTCGGAGGGATGAGGATTTTCATCAAGAAAAGCTCCGGCTGTCAGGATCATCCCCGGTGTGCAGAATCCGCACTGAATGGCTCCTTTTTCAACGAATGCTTTCTGCAGGGGATGAAGTTTCCCTTCTCGAGCCAAGCCTTCGATGGTGATAATCTTCTTTCCTTGAACCACGGTCGCTAAGGTCAGACAAGAAAGCTGAGGCTTCCCATCGATGAGGACGGTGCATGCACCACAGGCGCCCACGTCGCATCCCCGTTTTGTTCCAGTTAGACCAAGATTCTCTCTTAAGACTTCAAGAAGGGTCTTATTGACTTCGGTGAGAATTTCAAAATCTTCCCCATTCACGTGAAGTTTAAGGATGTGTTTCATCATCAGCACCTTTCTATAGAAAGTTTTGAGTTCGGAGTTGGGAGTTCGGAGTTTTTAATCACTCTTCCGAACTACGAACCAGTTTTTTCAAGTGCTTGTCTCAAAAGGATTCCTGCCATCTTTCTTTTATAAGCAGGGGAGGCGAGAGAGGTTCGCATCGGAGAGATCTCCTTGACCGCCTGGTTGGAGACGTTTTCAATCATCGGGCCGTCAAGAGATACACCCTTAAGCATTTTCTCTGCTTCAGACGCCTCCACCGGCCCCGTGCCCACCCCGCTGAAGATGATCTTTGCCCTGTCGATTCGATTCTCCCCGTTTTTTTCAAGATGAAGGGCCAAAGAGACAATGGGGAATTCGAGTGAATCCCTCAGCCTCCATTTGAGATAAAGTGTATTCCCGGCAGGAGGGGGAATAAAAATTTCTTTGAGAATTTCTCCTTTCTTCAGAGAGAGAGGTTTTTTCCCATCCTGCGTGTAGAGTCTTTTAAGAGAAAGAGTCCTTTCTTCGACAGGACCCACCAGCTTAATCTTGGCATCCATGGCGATCAACACAGGGGCCATATCCCCGCAGTAAGTTGAATGGCATTCTTTAGGCTTGCGGACCACATGGCAGATTTCCCCTCCGGCCTTATAGCAGGTGGGTCTCACCCCTCTCCAGAAAACCGATTGATTATAGAAACGGCACCGGTTTCCCTGGCAGAGGTTTCCGCCCAAGGTTCCCATCACCCGATGAACATAAGCGGCCACCTCCTTCGCGGCCTGGCCGAGGATGGGATATTTCTTTTTGATCAGAGAAGAAGAAACGAGTTCGTGAAGAGTGGTGAGAGCTCCGATCCTCAAGCCATCTTTCCCTTCCGAAATATAAGCCAATCGAGGGATTGCCTTGAGATGGATGAGACGTTTGGGCTGAATGACCCCGTGCTTCATGTTGACGATTAGGTCTGTCCCTCCTGCAAGAATGAGAGCTCCTCCAGGATCTGCGGCGAAGGCTTTCACCGCTTCTTTAAGCGACCGCGGCTCCAGACATTCAAATTTTGGAAGACGCATCCTACCCTCCTTGTGGAATGCATATAGCGCATAGGGCATAGCGCATAGCGTAAAAAACTTGACACTTTTTATTAAATGGGATCATGATGAAATCAAACACTTACAAAATACGAGATTGCTTCCCTCTGCTCGTAATGACCATTTTGGGGAATTTCTACGAGACCATCATATCATGGACTGAGATGAAATTTTAATAAAATATTGAAAAAAATCTAAGGCGTTAGAGTTTATCTTTTCAAGGGAAAAAATAGTGGAAATTCCAAGAAGCTTTGAGTAAATCGTTTTAGCAGACCGCCCGTATGGATGGAAGAGTTATTTTCTCTTTAGCCATCGCCTTCGCTCTTCCTCCCTTATGTCCCTCCTTAATAGTTTACCGACTTTGGATTTAGGCAGCGTGTCCCTAAATTCTATGTGGTCAGGAATTTTATAAGGCGCAAGCTTTTCACGACACCACTTAATGAGTTCAGAGGCGCCGACCCCCCTGGTATCTCCTTTAAGAACCACGATGGCTTTAATCAGCTCACCGACCTCTGGATCAGGCACACCAATGACACAAGCCTCTTTGACGACTTTAAAGTCCTGCAAAACTGTTTCAATCTCCGAACAAGATACTCTGTACCCTTTATACTTTATAATGTCCGCACTTCTATCGACGTAGAAGAGCAGTCCATTCTCATCTATTTGAACATAATCTTTCGTTAAGTTCCATGTCCTGCCATTCTTTTTCACAAAACACTCGGAGGTTTCTTCAGGCTTGTTCCAATAACTTCTTGTTCCATATTCAGAAGTGACCGATAGTTCCCCTACTTTATTAGCGGCGATCTCTTCCAATGTGTCCGGGTCAACGATCTTGATTTGCTGAGAGGGGATCGGATGCCCGATACTCCCCATCACAGGGAATCTGTCTAAGGGACTGAGAGTGACACAGCCTGTTTCTGTGGTACCATAAATCTGATATAATGGAATATGGAATGTTTCGTGCCATCGTTTAAACACATCAGAGGGAAGGACATCCCCGCCACACCAGCAGTATTTCAGTGAACTTAGGTCATACGAATTCATCCTATCATTTCCCAAGATCATACGGTAGAGCGTCGGGACGCCCACCAATGTGGTCACTTTATACGATTGTATGGCTTCTAATATGGCATCCACTTGAGGAACCGGCATTAACACAATGCTGATCCCTTTCCCCAATCCCCAACCCAGAATTGCTTCTTGTCCCATCATAGGAAAAAGAGGAATGACCATGAGGAGGACATCCTTCCCCCCTTCTGGAATATGGTCCTTTGTCAGATCTCTGAAGTCCCTCAGGGAGGAAAGCATTTTAGCGTGAGAACTTGGTACCCCCCTTGGAAATCCTGTTGTTCCACCGGTATAAAGAATGGAGGCAAGGTGTTCCTCGGGATTGATGGTCACTTTGGGTGGTTGGCTTGGATATCTTCTTATTAACTTTCTGAAAAAATTTACCTCCCTGGTCTTTTTGACGACCCCTGTCGGGACTTTATCAAATATTCTCCCTATCGTTTGTTTCCACCGTGGAAGTAAATCGACGAGATTGGTAACAATGATTCTCCTTAAATTAGTTTTTTCGAATACCTCTTTGACATAACGGAAATTAGTATCTTGGCAAATGATCGTCTCAGCCCCTGAATCATTAATCAAGTATTCAAGCTCAAAAGAGGTGTAAACGGGGGAAACAGGTACCGGGATTGCACCGATTTCCTGAATTCCAAAATAAGCAATCAATAACTGAGGAGAATTGGCAATATAAATCATGACCTTATCATTCACCCCCACCCCCAAGTCGGATAAAGCAGCGGCAAACCTTCGGATCAAATCTCTTAGTTTAGAATAGGAGAATTTTTCCCCCAGGTAAATGATTGCCGGCTTGTGAGGGTATTTCTCACAAATACTTTCAATAGCCCCAAACAGGCTTCTATCTTCTCTTGGGGGGACTGTCATAAAACACCCGATGATTTACCCTGTTAGAAAGTCATTTTCTAACGGGCCAGAAAAAATTTCCATTCCATATAGAAAGGGCGTAATAAAGCCTCATCTTTTCTAACGGGGTTGACCCATTCAATTTATTTAAAATTTTAGAAATCATTTATCCGAAATTAAGCCCCAAGGTATGCCGCCTTGACGTGTGGATTATCCGTGAGTTCTCTTGCCGTTCCAGCCATCACGATTGTCCCTTTTTCCATAACGTAGCCGTAATGGATGATCGGAAAGATAGGTTGTGCATATTGCTCCGTGATCAATATCGTAATTCCAGTTCTCTCATTGATTTCTTTAACCGCTTGAACCAGTCTTGATTGGATCGCTGGACTGAGTCCCATCAAGGGTTCATCGAGGAGCAATAGCTTCGGTTGAGCCATTAATGCTCTGCCAATGGCAAGCATTTGCTGTTCCCCGCCACTCAAGAACCCCCCCTCTCTATTTTTTAGATCTTTTAAGGCGGGGAAGAGGCTGAACACATATTCAAGAGTTCTTTTTGCCTCCTGGCGTGTGGCGAGATAACCTCCTATTTTTAGATTTTCAAGGGTGCTACTTTCAGGAAAAATCCGGCGTCTTTCCGGACAGAGAACAATCCCCCTCCTGGTCCTTTCGCTCGGCTTAACATTGATCGTGTCTTCCCCCTTAAATTGGATCTCACCCAGTATCGTTATTCTTTCCCCACCCATCATGATCTCAGTTTTCTTCATATCGAGGATGATGCCTGAAATCGTAAACATCAATGTCGACTTCCCTGCCCCGTTAGGCCCAAAAACTCCCGTTATTTCGCCCTCCCGGCATGTGAAGGTCACATCATTGAGTGCTAAAGCATTCTCATAAAAGACCATAAGATTTTTGATGTCCAGCATTGTTCTATGTTACCCCCAGGTAAGCTTGCTTAACAATTTCGCTTTTAATAATCTCGTCCGGGACATCCTCCACAATCTTTTCTCCGAAATTCATCACCATCACCCGATGAGCTAATTGGAAAAGTTCCCTTACCCGATGCTCCACCATGATGATGGTCATGCCACTGATCTGAAGTTTCTCCACAATAGGAATGATTGATGAAATCTCGCTGACACTCAACCCCGAGAAAAGCTCATCCATGATCATGACATGAGGTCTTAGAGCAAGGCATCTCGCTAACTCAAGGCGTTTTAAATAGCCTTCGGGGAAGGTCGAGGCGTGTCTGTATGGAACATGGGCATCCCGCTCAAAACCAATTTCCTCTAAAATGTCCAAAGCCACGGTATCTCTATCTCCCAGCTTGCCTCCAGTCGTGCGCATAATCCTTGAAGAATATAACGGGATCACTAAGTTTTTCATGGCGGACAGGGAATGATAGGGTCTTGGTACCTGGAAGGTACGGACAACCCCCAGGCCAGCAATTTTATAAGGGGGCAACCCGGTAAGTTTTCTTCCCTCAGCAAAAATCATACCCGAGTCTGCTTTGACAAAACCAGTGATGAGGTTGATTAATGTGGTCTTTCCCGAGCCATTGGGGCCAATAATGCCAAGGATTTCTCCCCTAAATAAGTCAAAGCTTACATGATTGATTGCTTTCACCCCACCAAATGATTTGCTAACCCCTTTTACCTGGAGAATAACGTCTTTATTCATATTTCAATCCAATGCTCAAACTGATGGTATTTTCTCTCCAAATAAGGCACCAGGCCTCCCGTGTTAAGGATCACCAGTCCGGCTAATATAAGACTATAAAAAACTACCCTGAGCGGCCCGAATTCTCGAAGCATTTCTGAAAACAGGGTCAGAATGAAGGCTCCGATGACAGGACCCACTAAAGTCCCAACCCCTCCGACGACTGTCGCCGCAATGGGAAATATGGAAAAGTCCAAAGCGAACAGGGATAAACCGACCCAACCGTAAAGGTGCGCAAGATAAGCGCCAGAAAAACAGCCGACCGCTGAGGCTAAAAATACCGCTTTCGTCTTAAACCAGGTTATATTGATATTGGAAGCCCTAACGGCCTGGTCATTATCTTTGATTGCGCGCAGCACCATTCCGAAGTCTTCATTCACCAGTCTTCTGAGACCGAAGGTGAGGATAATAATCATGGGTAAAATTAAATAGAGCTCAACCCATATATTTGGAAAAGTCGCAAGCCCGGGCAAACCATCCGTGCCGCCGAAGATATCGAGAGCTTGAATCACTCTGTGAAATAGTATGGGATACATCAGGCTGACAATAGCAAAGTAAATGCCCCGCATGGGCAAGCAGGGAAGCAGAAACAGCGTGCAAATGGATGCTCCGCCTATGGTGGCGATGGGAATGGTGAACACGATCGGGAGCCCAAATGCTGAATTGAGAAGTCCGGATATATAGCCGCCCACTCCTGTAAAAAATGCCCCGCCCAAGCAGACGATCCCGACAAAATGAGCTAAAAAATCAAAACTTAAAGCCAGGAAAGCGAAGATGCAGGCGAAAATGATAATCTTTTGCCAGGCCATCGATGATACCGCGATAGGGATGATCAGCAGTCCTAAGACAAAAGCAACCGTGGGGAAGGCCACATAGGCTATTCCCCGCCACGAAGAAATAGCATAGATGCCCTCCGTTCGTACTTTTATCCCCCGGTCTAATCGTTCTTTACGTTTCTCCATTGGGTTTAACTTTTTCTCCTAAATCCGAAATCCATGTCTACCACAGGCAGAAATCGAAATCCGAAACAATCGTCAGCAGGTAAGGGTCAAGATGCCCGTTCTGTTAAAGGGTTAGGTCATTGGGTTTTTAACACATCACCGCTTGACTCGATACCCAACTGGCCTCGTCACCTTAGCCTAAAAACCATTTTTAGACCCTCTCCTCAAGTTCTTTTTGTCTCCCGAGAAGTCCCGAAGGTTTGAGTATTAATGTCAGAATAATGAATAGTAAAACCACTACCATTTGCCAGTGGGGTCCTATAAAATGGGTTGCCAGTATTTTAGAAAAGCCTAACAGAAGGGCACCGGCAAATACCCCCCCCCAACTGCCGAGTCCTCCGATAATACACACGGCGATGGCGTCGATCAGAACCATGTATCCTGTTTCGACGGTAATGTTTCCCAGAGGAAGAATAACGACAGCAGCGACTCCCGCTAAGGCTGACCCCATGGCTAAAGAGATCACCGCGGTTCGGTCCGGCTCTATCCCCGACATCATACTGGCGTGCTTATCTTGAGCGATCGCTCTAAGAGATAAGCCTACTTTGGTATGGTGAGTAAACAGCCATAAGGATAACATCATGACAACACCAACACCGATGATGATGAGTCGCTGCCAATCGATGATGACTCCAGCAATGCTTACAGAACCGGCCACAAAAGGGGGAAGCATATACGCCTCACTGATAAATCCCCTCCAGCGAAACAACTCCATAATCGCTATGCCGATGGCTAAGGAGGCAATAATCTCCGATGCCGGCATGCCTTTTACCCGGATCAGGAAGAAGCGATAGATGGCCCCCCCAATGATTGACACAATAATGATCGAAAGGAATATTGACCCGATATAGTTTATCCCGAGCCGGTTCAGGAAGAGCCAGGTGGCAAATCCCACTAAGATATACAGTGCGCCATGAGCGAAATTTGCCAACCGGCTGACGCCGTATACCAGTGCAAAACCACTGGCGGTTAAGGCCAAAATGACACTATTGACAAGCCCGAAAATAAAAATATTCATCTCGCCTCACTTCATCCAGGACGGCATCTCCAAATTTTTAGTAGCTATTTTATCCGGGAAGACAATCGTTCTCTTGCCATCGATCCATTGGGCCCACATGCCTACGGCCGTCTCTTTCGGGTCGCCGTTCTCAATAATTTGGTGACTCTTGGGGTCAAACCTTACCCGACCGTAAGTTCCCATCATATCGGTTTTTTCTAAAGCCGGAATGATGAGAGCGGGGTCGAGGCTCTTCGCTCTCTCAATGGCGTCCTTTAGAATATAAACCACCGTATAACTGGTGGAGGTCCATTCTGACCTGGGTTCCATTCCATACTTTTTCTTATGGTTAGGAACGAACATCTCGCTCATGGGAATTGCCTTGGTTGCTACCGAGCCCGCCTTTGCGTAGAGAACCACTGCATAAGCCACCTTACCGTCCGTGGCCTTCCAAGTCCCTTCATCCTGAAGAGCATGGATGTAGCCAATGGGTAGCGCTGGCACCTTCATATCATGCCACTGTTTCATCAAAATGGAGACTTCAGGCATATCGAACCACGGTATTAAAACCTGTGCCTTTGCTTCTTTAGCTTTGGACAGTCCAACAGAGAAGTCGGTGGTTCCGGTTGGATATATCTCAAGCGCAATGACTTTCCAACCCTGCTTTTCAAGGCCTTCTTTAAGAAGGTTACCAGCAGCTCGGGCATGGGCGACATCCTGCACCATAATATAAGCTTTATCGAATCCTTTTTTAGCTTTAATCGACTCAAATGTTCCTAATGTCGCTCCTATCATCGGGACGACACTCCCCGTTGTTCGAAAGCAGTATTTATACTTATCATAGTTATCGGCTATTCGCTTATGGTAAGCAGGGCTTAACACTCCGGCGGATAGTATGGACACGGTCTTATGTTTAGACAAGATATCCATCGCTGCCAGAGCACCCTCCGACCGGATCGGTCCACCAACGATAAAATTCGCCTTTTTCTCTATGATTAATCTCTCCACCGCCAGAAGCGCTTCAGCCACCGGGACACCTGGTTCAAGGTCCCGGGTATCCATGATTTCAAGATTCAAAGGACGCATTTTCCCGGCTACATTCACTCCGCCTTTGGCATTAATTTCCTCCACGGCCAATGTGATTCCTCTCTCTGCGTCCACACCGTCCGGATATCCTCGGGAAATAGGGACACCGAGCACGATGGGCTGTCCTACAGATAGGTTAGGGGATAGAACACAAACAAAGGGTAGAATGGTTAATATGAGGAATAATTTTATGCCAATATGACCTCCCAATGCTTTGTTTTTCATAGCCACCTCCTTATAAATTTTTTGCAATGCTACGATGAAATTTTTTAGAAATCAACACCAATTTTCAGACAATGCGGTAAAGGGGATCGGGTCACCTCCTTTCTCTTGAACGGATTCTCCTTTTTAAGCCTCCTTGACCACCCGCCTGGCTTTGCCCTCAAATCGGGGAAGCTCGCCGATCTTCATGACTTCCACATCCGGAGTGACACCAATTCGAAATTTGAAAGTTTCTTTGAAGGCCTTCACTGCTTGATCCATCTCCTCCTTGGAGAGTGCAGAGGAGGAGGGCTCCACCCGAATCCTTAGATGCTTTCCTGATCCCATTTTGGGGGCAATCACCTGATATTCATTTGAGAACTCTTTCGTCTCGCGAACGAAATTCTCAATCGCCGACGGAAAGATATTGACTCCGCCAAATTGGAACATATCATCTGCCCGACCGATGATTCCTCCCTCCAGTCGAAGGGAGGTTCTGCCGCAGTCGCATTTCTTCACATCGAATTTGACAATATCGCCCATCCGCCAACGGATCAACGGCATTGATTCACAGCAAAGGTTCGTAAGCACCAACTCCCCCTCTTCACCCGGATGAAGGTTTTTACCGGTCTGGGGATCGATCACCTCTGCCAGAAACATTGATTCCACGACATGGGTCCCTTTCTGGGCGATACATTCGAAACCGAAGTTTGAGATTTCTGTGGAGCCGATGTCATCATAGTTTTTGGCACCCCAGGTGGTCTCAATCAATTTTTTAGTTGAAGGGACCTGGGCGCCTGGCTCTCCAGCCGTAATGACGATACGGACAGTTGTCTTGGATAGATCCACCCCCATCTTCTTAGCCGCCTCACCGAGGAAAAGAATGTAGGTGGGCGTTCCACAAACGACGGTCGGTTTCCATTCAAGGATATTTCTGATACGGTCTTCCGAACTTTGTCCTCCCCCCGGGATGACGAGAACGCCTCCTTGCTCAAAAGATGAATGGATTCCCCACCACGCTAAGTAGAGTCCATAGTTGAAGGGGATAAATATGGTATCCGCCCTGGTAATTCCATACCCATACATAAAGTACATAAACTGGTCATAGTAGACTTCTAACCAGTCCTTCTTATTCAATAAAGACCGTACAGGTATTCCTGTGGTTCCTGTGGTTTGAAAGACCCTGACTCCCTCCTCGGGAGAGATGCAATGGAAGTCCCCATAGGGAGGATATTTTTCCTGACTTTTTCTTAACTCATCCTTCACCGTGAACGGAATTCTACCGACATCTTCCAAGGTCTTAATCTGTTCAGGTCGAACGCCAGCTTCATCAAACTTCTTTCGATAGAAGGGAGCCCGCTCATAGACATAGGCCATCTGTTTTCTGAATAGCTGAAGTTGATGTTCCAGTCGTTTCTCTCTCGGCATTGTCTCCAATTCCGGTTTCCACATGATGACTTTTTCCATATTTCATCTCCCCTCAAGTTCACAAAAATCTCCGTTGGCGGAGCCAGTCCAAAATCAATGTCCCAGGCCATTGTGACTGTAATCTATAAAATCTTCGGGTCATCCTCCTGATAATACGACCAGTGTTACTTCGACTTTGTCCTCCCCTCTCAGTTCTGCGTCCATCCCATGGGAAAGATCTTCCATTTCAACGCCATTTAGGTAAACCTTGAATTCACCGTGGATTTCATTGCTGACCGGGTTGAATATCGAAAACTTGGTTCTCTTTGATAACTCTAACAATACTTTTCTCAACGTGGGATTTTTGATTTCAAGTTCTGGCTGGCCCAAAAAATTTGTCTTGACCTTCACTCCCATCCGTTCGACCCCCGATTTATTATTTTCCGCATATCGAACAATTGCTGTCTTTGCTCAAATTGGATAAAAGAAATTCTCCTGTTTTACCGTCGAATAGCAATAGCTTTCCAGCTAAAGGGATACCCATATTTGCCAATAATTTGATAGTTTCCATGGATTGGAGGCTGGCAATAAACCCAGGGGCAAAGCCAAATACGGGGAGAAAATCTTTCTTTTCTGTTGGGGTATTTCTAAAGATACACGACAAACAGGGTGTTTTGTTGGGTATGATTGTCGTGATGGCGCCATTGAACCCATCAATCCCTCCATAAATAAAAGGGATATTTTCCTTGACACAAATTGAATTTAAAAGAAATCGTGTCTCGAAATTATCCAGACCATCGACCACAACCTGAGCCCCCTTGACGATACCCAAAACGTTTTCTTTTTGGATCTTCTTAAAAATAGGTGTGATTTCTACATGGGGGTTCATCCCTAATAACCTCTTGTGAGCCGAATCGACTTTTCTCTCTCCGATATTCTCATCCTGATAGAGAATCTGCCTATTTAAATCCGCTAGCTCAACATGGTCATTGTCGACAAGGGTAATGTGGCCGATACCTGCCCGGGTTAAGTAAGTCGAGGACAAACTCCCCAGACCGCCAACGCCGGCAATAAGAACATGAGAATTCTTTAACTTTTCCTGTCCCCTCTCATCAAAATTCGGGAATATGATTTGTCTATAATATCGATCAAGCTCCTTTCGCGAAAGCATCTGGAGAATCTTGTCCTCTTTGAGAGTCCTATCAAACCGACTACCCTCGTCCTTCCTTTGCCCTCAATGCATTGAGTAACTTTTCTGGAGTAATCGGGACTCTGTGGACTCTTACGCCCACGGCATCATAGATAGCATTCGCTATGGCCGGAATGACAGCGGCTCGAGCACACTCCCCAGCCTCTTTTCCTCCAAATGGGCCCTTGGGTTCGTAATCGCAACCATTGAGCACCACAATTTCTGGAACATCAAATGCTCTTGGGATTTCGTAATCCACAAGATTGGGATTAATCACTCGTCCTCCCTCATCGATCACCTCTTCGAGCAGTGCATCCCCCATTCCCATCACAGCCTGACTCACCATCTGCCCATAAATAGAGGCTGGATTGATTTCATAACCACAATCATCAGCAATACAAATCTTGAGAACTTTTACTCTGCCGGTCTCTCGATCCACTTCCACTTCTGCGGTAGCTGCTGCGAGACCATAAGCGTCTGTAAATCTGCCTGTTCCCTTTGATAAACTGGGGTAAAATTCTATTTCTGGGACTGCCTTTTTGTATCCCATCCCAATCAGAGGATCCCCCAAATGTTTTTGAACATTGTATCTGAGAATTTCGCCAAAAGTAAGAGATTTCTCAGGTTTTGCCTTCATGAAGACAGAGCGGTTTTTCATATCCAAATCTTCCATTTTCACCTTCAATAGTTCACTTCCTACTTTCAAAATCCTCTGTCTCAGGTCGTGAGCTGCGTACCATACCGCCCCCCCACCCACAAACATTCCCCCGCTCAGGAAATTGCTGTAATTCATCGGGCAAAGTTCTGAATCCCCGGAGATCAGATTCACATCCTCCAAGGGCAGACCTAATTCCTCGGCTGCGATTTGGGAATAGGTGGTATCCGCCCCCTGACCGAATTCGCAATCCCCTTCCATCAGAGTGACCGTTCCATCGTGGTTAAGCCTGACAATCGCAGCACAGGCAAAAGGCCAGTATCCAGAGCCACTAAACATCCCATTGATTCCGATGCCGACTCCACGATTTTTATCTCTTTGCTTCCCCCGTTTTTGTTTCCAATCAATGGCATCAGCCACTAACTGGACACACTTGGGAAGACCATAACTTTCTAATTTGTCACCATTCGGGAGAACCTCCCCCTTCTTTCTGAGATTTTTTAGGACCACCTCGACAGGGTCTAACCCCAGATCTTCACATATCATATCGATTTGGGAATCCACGGCAAAGCGGTTTTGTGGGGCCCCGTGGCCGCGTTTCGCAAAGCCGAAATTCTTGTTGGTATATACAGCCACGCCTTCATGTCGGACGTTTCGACGATTATAGCAGGGCTCAGAGAACTGGTGACTCAAGAACATGGCCACGGCGGCACTCCCTTTATAAGCGCCCGCATCGACGATGACTTTCACCTGCTGCGCAACAATCGTTCCATCTTTCTTCACACCTGTTTTGACCGTCGTGTCGAAACGAATGCTGTTTCGACAGGAAGAAAAGACCTCTTCCCGGGTCAGCTCTAGTTTAACCGGTCTTCCAAGCTTTCTTGAAAGGAAACCCGCAAGGACCTCAAAGTCAAAGATGACTGCTTTCCCCCCAAAAGCCCCACCGATGTAGGTTTGATAGACCCTTATTTTCTGTATCGGTATTTCCAATGTTTTGTGGAGCCAGTATCTTTTTAGCTCGTAAGCCATGTGATTGAGCCATACGTCAAGCTTTCCCGTGAAAGGGTCATAGCTGGTTACAATCGTATGGGGCTCCATGGCCATATGCGATGTAGCAGGGCTCCAAAACCGGTCCTCACGAACATGGTCCGCTTCGGCGAATCCTTTCTCGATATCGCCATAGGAAATGAGAACCCTTCCTGCCACATTGTTGACCGGAGTATAGGAATGTGATTTTCTCGCCACTCCCCAGTCCTCCCAGGCACAACTCGTTGTCCTGGTAATTTCTCCATGAATTTGTGGCGCCCCATCCTTCATCGCCTCTTCAGGGTCAAAAACGCCGGGAAGGGGGTCATACTCCACCTCGATGAGGTCCAAAGCGTCCTCTGCAATATCAGGATCGGCCGCCGCAACCGCTGCCACGGCTTCACCCACAAACCGAACCTTATCCTCAGCCAAGGGACGCTCTTCTGCCGGGTAAGTTGGCGTATCCACGAAACCATAGCGAATCCCCCGGGTATCTTTTCCCGTAATCACGGCTTCTACACCGGGTAACTTTTCTGCTTTGCTAATATCGATATTGATAATCTTTGCATGGGGATGGGGGCTCCTTAAAATCTTTGCATAAACCATATTTGGAAGAACAATATCGGTCGTATACTTTGCCTGTCCGGTTAATTTTGCGATGCCATCCACTCGAGGCAATGGTTTGCCGACTACAGAATAATCCGTCATTTTGCTCCCTCCTTTTTCTGTGCTACCACCTTGATTGCATCAATATATTGTGTATACCCCGTGCACCGACACAGGTTTCCTTCCATATCTCTTCGAATCTCTTCCTCATTAGGATGAGGATTCTCATCAAGCATGGCCTTAGCAGACATGAGTTTTCCTGGCGTACAAAACCCGCACTGGAAGGCATGATGATCCAAAAAGGCTTGTTGAAGAGGGTGCAATTTCCCATCTCTGGAAGCTAATCCTTCGACCGTGGCTACCTCTCTTCCATTGACCTGTAAGGCCAACACGGAACAGGCTTTGACCGCCATTTGATCCACGATGACCGTACAGGCTCCACAGGAATTATCCATACAGGCCTGCTTTGACCCTGTGAGGCCCAAATCACTCCTTAAAAGTTGTAACAAAGTGGTCTTAGGTTTGATCAACAATTCGTAAGGTCTCCCATTGACTTTTACCTTCAATATTTTTTTTGCAATCTCCATGATGGATGTTACCTCCTTCAGTAAAAATTAGGCCCTTTGGGCTTTCTCAAAAGCTTCTTTGACGGCTCTCCTGACTAAAACCTTCGCGATCTCCCTGCGGAATTCGGCGGAAGCATGAACATCAGAGGTTGGATTCGTCTCCTCTGAAGCCAACTGAGCCGCTTCTGCGATCAGACCGTCATTGATCTTTTTCCCGATCAATAATTCTCCCGCTTTCCTGGCGCTAAAGGGAACAGGTGCTACCGCACTCATCACAATCCTCGCATCCTTACAAGTCTGCTTATCTGAATCGAGGATCATGGAGGTAGACGTTGACACAATTTTTATTCCTGCTTCAATCGTACTAAATTTCATATAGACCACTCCAGTATGAGCGACCGGGGGTGGCAACTGAATCTCCGTCAGGATTTCATCGGGTTCGAGGAGGGTGGTAAAGTAGTCCGTGAAAAACTCCTCCAAAGGAATGGTTTTTTCCTCTCTTGAACTGACGATCTTTAGCTTTGCATTCAATGCGATCAATGATGGGGCAGGGTCTCCGATTGGGTCCGCGCTGCAGAGATTGCCACCGATTGTGCCCCAATTTCTGGTCTGCACCGAGGCAACACTCTTTTCCATATCAGAAAGAACAGGATACTTGCTCTGGATGAGAGGAGATTTCTCGATGGCTCGATGGGTCGTCAATGCCCCCATCCTGAGGCCTTTTTTTTCATCAAAGGTTATGTAGTCAAGCTCGGATACGCCTTTTATATCAATTAAACAAGAAGGGCTGATCAGTTTCTGCCTGAGGAGGGTGATGAGCGATTGGCCTCCTGCAAGGACCTTTCCTTCTTCTTTGTATTGAGAGATTAAAGAGCAAGCCTCCTGAATGGTTTTCGTTGGAAGATATTCAAAGTCTCTCATGATTTGATCTCCTTTTTGGCCTCAATTTTTTCTTTAAAAGACCGTATAAATTGTTCTCCTATTTTTTTAGCCTGGGCTCGCATTACCCTTTCCCCAAATGTGGCGAGTCGACCCACCACATTGATATTGGATACATAGGAAACCTCTACTTCATCCTCCGCAATTTCCCTTAGGTCAACGTCACTCGTCTGCGTAAAGGTTCCGGCTTTTCCGAGATCTTCTCCCTGGGACTCTAAATGGATGTGTTTGGGTTCATCCATCTCAGTAATGGTCGATATGAATTTAAATCGAACCTTGATGGGGCCAACCCCTGCATGGACGACGGTGAGATACCGTCTCTCATCCATCTTCTCAATTTTTTCGCATCCCGGAACACAACGGCCTATCTCATCTGGATTCATCGCAAATTCCCATACTTTCTTGATCGGTGCCTTGACGACAAATTTCTCCTGAATCAGCATCCTCTTTCCCCATCCCTCCTCTCTTCAGTTTTTGTTTCATTTTTGTTTTCAATTCACCCGCAAATAGACATTCATTCTCTCTCGGGCACTTGTTCTTTTTTAAAAATGTACACTCTTGCCTACCATACAAACATTTCATAGCTTCCTATTCCCTTACCTCTCACTCCACCCTGACTCTGCCCTTTGTATTAATAACCCAAGGCGAATTCACCGATGGCACGATCCACAGATTGCCGGATGGCCTCTTCGATTAATGCTCTCACCCTCTCCTGAGTTTCCGGATCAGATCCGTCGCCCACCTCCTTCGCAACAGCATTGGCTGTTTCTTCTATCAAATCATTGTCGATCGGTTTCTCTTTCATTAAGGCCACTGCACCATGAGCCTTGAATGGTTGAGGAGTAATCCCCCCTACCACGATCTTGAGTTCTTCAATGTTTACATGTTTTGCGTCTAATTGAAGTAACACAGCTACGTTGAAAGCAGGAACCTCTGAAGACCCACCGCTTTTCATATAGACGAGGCCCATTTCGGCAGACTGCTTTGGGATTCGAATCTCAGTAAGTATCTCATTCATTTGAAAAACAGGCACTCCAGTTTTATCGAAGAAGTCTTCCAAGGGTATCGTTTTCCACCCTTTAAGTCCTTCCACGACTGCTTTTGCTCCTAATATCATCAATGTTGGTGCAATATCTGCCGAGGAGGCCGGATGAGAAAGATGACCGCCCATCGTCGCCATATAATAAGCCCATCTGTTCCTGTTTATCCCCAGGGCTCTTTGTTGGACAGCTTCAACCAATATTTTAGCTTTATCATTTACTAAAGACGACTGACTTATTTCAAACAATGTAGTTAATGCCCCAATTTTTAATCCCTCCTCATCGTTATAATGAATATATTCGAGATTGGGGATACTCTTCAGGTTAATGAGATATTGGGGATTGATTTCTCTTTGTTTCATTGAGGCTAATAATTTTGTGCCCCCTGCAATTATTTTTGCCTTTCCCTGATATTGAGAAAGCAAAGAACATGTTTCTTTTGTCGTTTTTGGCTCTATATATTCGAACTCAATCATGCCTTCCATGTCGCTGAAATAGGATGGCCCCATAAAATTTTCTCCTATTATTCTTCCGCAAAGGTTTCTCTTCTTTATCTTCCTTTTCGTTTAAATCCAAAAATTGACCTTTTAAAAAGTGGCAATCCACCTTCTGTCTATTCTAACTGTTTTTTAGGTGTATCGAGACCATTTTTCTTAAGTGAATCTATTAGAAGATCTGCTAATTCGTCAGCATATTGGGTCAGTGAATATTTTCTGTCTTTCAACAGCCAGCGGATGACGATGTGTTCGATCGCCCCAACGCAGAGACTACGGGCCAGAAAGATATTCATCTCTTTTTTAATCGTCCCTTCCTCCTGTCCTTCCTTAATGATATCGAGAATAATCTTATAAAAGTTTCGTGCAGCCTGGTAGGCTTCGGTATATACAAATTTCTTGTTGGTTTTTAGCTCGAGCAAGACGATCGAACCATACCCGGGATTTTTTTCTATATAATTAAGCCACCACCAGATAAATTTCCGGAGTTTGTTAAAAGCCCCTTTGATCCCCATCATATGGTCATTGATTAGGGGGATGAGCTCTTTGGTGATTTCCACAGGGATTGCCAAAAGTAGATCTTCCTTGCTTTTGAAATATTCGTAAATCGTGGCGTCCCCTATCCCTGCATCTTTGGCAATCTCAGCAATGGTGGCATTCTGGAAGCCTTTTTCTCCAAAGATCTTAATGGCGGAGTTTAATATCTGTCCTTTTCTTTCAGATTCTCGGCTTACGTTATTTTGGTTTTGAATTGAATTCGATTTTTTTTTCATCCAGATAGACTATTTAAAGGAATAATCTTTGATTTCGATTCGAAAACCATCTTATATCAATCAATTTTTTTGTCAACCATTTTTTATAATTCATGTAACCTATTGAATTTATATAAATTAATTTAACAAATAAATTCCGAATATGATTCGGAAGAATGACAGATTATTCTGGTTTCAAAGTATTTGACACGACTCGAACATTTTTGTTATGAAACCCTGTATGAAAGAAATAAAGAGAAGAAAGATCCTCAGTGAAGTTGCCTTAGGCAATATTCCTCCGGATATCATGATCGCCAACGGGACTCTATTTAATGTTTTTACAAGAGAGTTTATCAAAAAGCAGTCGATCTGGATGAAGGATGGAAGGATTGCCTGTGTGGGTCCGGATCATGATCCCCAAAAGGACAATAAAACTCAGGTGATCGATGCGGATGGGATGGTCCTCCTCCCGGGATTGATCGAAGGACATACGCACCTGAGCAGGTCAAGCACGGAGGAATTCGTCAGGCATGTGATTCCAGGTGGCGTCACTACGGTCATCATGGAAACGATGGACGTTGGTTTGATTGCTGGAAGGGAGGGGATCGAATATTTTGTAAAAGGGTTGGAAGGACAGCCCATCCGGTTTTATTATACGGTGGCTCCTCTTTGCGGCCTGACTCCCTCCGAAGAAACAAAATCTCTCAAGAAAAAAGAACTTCTGCCTTTCCTGAAAGATCCAAAATGTCTCGGTATCGGTGAGATTTACTGGGGGAACATTTTTTTAAAAGGGAAACAGGGGGAAAAGGTCCGGGAATTTGCTTCTCTGGCGCTCGATCTTAACAAGAGGGTCGAGGGGCATACGGCAGGAGCGGCAGGAAAGAAGCTTCAAGCCTATACCTGTTTTGGTGTCTCTTCTGACCATGAAGCCACCACCGAAGAGGAGGTCATGGAAAGGCTGAGACTCGGGTACTGGGTGATGATCAGAGAAGGGGGAGTCAGGAAAGAGCTGGCTACCATAAAAAAAGAAATTTTTAATAGGAAGATCGATTTCAGGAAGCTGATTCTGTCAACAGACAGCATGGATCCAGAGGGATTTATCGAAGAGGGTTATCTGGATGCGTCATTGAGGACAGCGCTAAAACTCGGAGTTCCACCCGAAATCGCTTATCAGATGGTGACCATTAATGTGGCCGAACATTTTCGCCTCGATCATCTCATCGGATCCCTGTCGCCGGGAAAGATGGCCGATATATTAATGATTCCCTCTCCTGAGGAGTTCTCGCCCCGGTGGGTGATGTGCGAAGGGAAGGTGATTTTTGAAGAGGGCAAGAACACGGTCGAACCAAAAAAAGTTAAATTCCCCGAATACATGCTCGATACAGTGAAAGTTCCGGATGATGCCTTTTCTTTGATAAAAGGTGGAGCTCTGTCGGAGCCCACCGGAGCTTTAGCGAAGGTGGGAAAAGTAAGGGTAATGGAATTAGTCACCAATCTTGTTACCAAAGAGACCATTATTGATCTTGAGAATCCCGGGGAGTCAAAAGATGTCGTGAGGCTCCTTGCATTAGATCGAGTGGAAGGGCGAGGGGCCTTTATGGGGCTTCTCAAGGGATTCGGCCTTCAAAGAGGAGCTTATGGAACCACCATGTCGTGGGATACCATGGATATGCTGGTTGTTGGATGTGATGTGGATTCCATGAAAACGGTTATTGGAAGGCTAAGAGAGATTAGAGGGGGGGGTGTTTATGCCATAGGAGACGAGATCGTCTCAGAATCTCAAGCCACCCTTTGCGGCTTCTATTCACTTAAACCGATGGAAATATTAAGTGCCGAGGTCAAAAATCTTGAAGAATGTCTGAAGAAAAATGGAGTGGGGTGGGAAAAACCTGCCCTCACCGTCGATACGCTCGGGACCCCTGCGATTCCCCACCTTCGAATCACCCATCACGGCTATGTCCGATTAAAAGACAGAGAAATCCTTTCCATTGAGGTTTGAATTAGAAAAATTAGAAAAATCCCTTACGGTAAAACGTTGATCTTTCGTTGTATATTTGATAGATTACCCACAAAAGAAATGCTCTGCCTTTTACGCTTTACGCCTTACGGTAATATCTTTATGCCATAATTACCAGCCGCAGGCAGGCGCTTTGCGATCTTCTTACCCCTTACGCCTCTCACCTTACGGTTCACGTTAATGCTGAATGATTTGTCATCCCGTTGTTTTTTTGATATAGTGGGCAACAAAGAGTTGCCATTGGGAGTCCAAGCGATTTAGATTTTCGCCTTAAGACTTGCTTGCCTGCACGAAGCCTTGGCATAGACAGGCGGTAGGCGGGTGCTACCTGTCCTCCGTAGTCCCGTAAGGCGGGACAGAGGAGGATGCGTGATGTTGGTGAGTGAAAGGTGAGGGCGGTTGAGGTTTGTGAAAGCAAAAATAAGAGAAAGAATTCGACAACGCTCCCGGCATTCACAGGGCTTCGTCCCATGAGGTCTATTTAATGAAACTTCTGCCAGCTAAGTCACATCAACCATCAGACACTTTGTTCCAAGATTTACGGGTATTGATTATCGAAGCGCGGCAGGATGTGGCCCGGCAGGTGAACTCTGCGCTGGTTTTGCTTTACTGGCACGTTGGTAAACGCATCCGCCAGGACATCCTCAAAGAGAAGCGAGCGGAGTACGGTGAGCAGATTCTGTACGCAGTGAGTGCACAATTGGTCAAGGAATTCGGGACAGGTTTTTCTGAGAAAAACCTGCGGCGAATGGTTCAATTTGCCGAAGCATTTCCAGAAGAGCAAATTGTCGTGACACTGTCACGACAATTGGGGTGGAGCCATTTCGTCGCCATCATACCTTTAGATGACAATCTCAAACGTGATTTCTATGCTGAGATGTGCCGAATTGGACGGTGGAGTGTCCGTACCCTGCGCCAGAAAATGTCAGGCATGTTCTTCGAGCGAACCGCCCTTTCCAAAAAGCCGGTGGAGTTAGCGAAACAAGAACTCGCCCAATTACGCGAAGAAGATAAACTTACCCCTGACCTTGTATTTCGCGACCCCTATTTTCTTGATTTCTTAGGTTTAAAAGATACTTATAGCGAGAAGGACCTTGAAGCAGCGATTTTACGTGAATTGGAGGCTTTTATCCTGGAATTGGGAGTAGGGTTTACCTATGTGGCGCGGCAGAAAAGGATGACCGTGGATGATGAGGACTACTACCTTGATCTGCTCTTTTACCATCGGAAGCTTCGGCGCCTGGTAGCCATCGATTTAAAATTAGGGAAATTCCAGGCAGCAGATAAAGGTCAGATGGAGCTTTACCTTCGGTGGTTGGAAAAATATGAGCAACAACCCGATGAGGAATCTCCTATTGGGTTAATCCTGTGCGCTGACAAATCCGAAGAACAGATCAAGTTGCTCCAACTCGACAAGGGCGGCATCCGAGTAGCGGCTTATTTAACGGAGCTCCCTCCCAGGAGGCTTTTACAGAAGAAGCTCCATGAGGCGATACTTCTGGCGCGGGCTCGTTTGGAAGAGAAAAGCGGAGAACCAGGAAATGCCTAATGCCTAACGCCTTACGATGGAAGATGCGCAATGCGGGATATTGGTATGTGAAAGGGGAGGGTGGATGAAATTTCTGAGAGGAAAAATAAGATAAAGAATTCAACAATGCCCCCTAATTAGGGTGTCTTTTAATGGGTGACCCCATATGCTTTTTTGACAGAAAAAATGAGTGGACAAACCACGCAATTGCGTGGTATAAACACGCAATATGAAAACAAACCGATTGGCTGAACTTCTTTCATCCAGAGCGCGTGCGGAGATATTCCGGCTCCTCCTAAGCGGAACGGGAGAAGAACTGCATGTTCGGGAAATTGAGCGCCGCTCTGGTCTCAATGATAGCACCCTTCGGCAGGAGCTGCGCAAACTGGCCCGCCTGGATCTAGTCCAAAGCCGAAAGGATAGCAATCGTGTGTATTATCGTGCAAAAACCGAAAGCCCTCTTTACCCTGAAATTCGCAATCTGGTGCTAAAGACATCAGGCCTGGCCGATGCGCTGAAGTCTGCGCTTGAAGACAAGAGGATTCGCGTGGCCTTTGTGTTCGGATCCATCGCCCATGGTGAGGAAAAAGCCGGCAGCGATGTGGATTTAATGGTCATTGGCCGGCTCGGATTGCGAGACCTCTCACGGTTATTGTCTGGTATTGAAGAGAAGATAGGGCGGGAAGTGAATCCGCACATTTTGCGTGAGGAGGAGTTTCAAAAGCGTATTCGAGCAAAGGAGCATTTCGTCTCCAGCGTTATGGAGACACCTAAAATCTTTATCATAGGGTCCCAGCATGAGCTTGAAGCAATGGGCAGATAATGGATAGCTGAAGCCCCATCGGACAAGCTTAAAGGAAATCAGCAGTCTTTTACGCATTGTGGAGCGTGATCTCGATGATGCACAAGGGAATATCTCTTTCGACTGGCGTTTTGGTATTGCATACAATGCTGCATTGAAGCTCTGTAGGATTCTGCTCTGCGCCGAGGGATATCGGCCATCCCATGAACTGCAGCACTACCGGACATTAGCAACTCTTACTGAGATTTTAGGTGAAGGAAAAACAAGATTCCGAATATCTTAACGACTATCGCAAGAAGCGAAACATCGTAGAATACGATGATGTGGGTGGGGCTTCGGAGTCGGATGCGGATGAGCTGATAGAGTTTGTTAAGGAATTCAAGGACGAGGTGATCGCTTGGCTTAAGAAAAACCATCCGGAGCTTTTATAAAGACGCAAATGGGCTTTTTGTCTTCTGAAGTTTTACCCCTTACGCCTTGCTCTTTGCGGAAGTAAATTAACGCTATGCTCCAAGCGCTATGCGCTCTGCGTGAGGTTGGAGCCATGCCAGCGATTGCACCGATTGAAGATTTGAAGACTGCTCAGAGAGAACTTTATTCCGTTTTCTTTGTGTCTTTGGTCTTTACCTTACCATGAGATGGTATCGGCGCTATGCTCCATGCGCTATGCCCTTTGCGGGATATTGAGTCGATGGCGCCGCATAGATTGGAAAAACATCTGCAAACTCTGGCTTGAAGAACGTAGACTAGAACAGTTGGAAGGCAAGAGTACATGAGATTTCTTGAAGGAAAATAAGTGAAAGAATTGAAGAACGTCCCCCAAATCAAAATCAAGGATAAAGATTTGACCCCAAAGCCCTTTGCCAAAGCCCTTGTGACCTTATCGCGTAAGCAGAAATGAGGTTAAGAGAGTGACAGTTCAGAAAGCCATCATCCCAATTGGGCAGATTGAGCAGAGGATCTTATTAATCCGGGGACAAAGGGTCATGCTGGACGCCGATCTCGCAGGTCTTTACGGGACAACCACGAAGAGGCTGAATGAGCAGGTTAAACGCAATCGCGGTCGATTCCCCGAAGATTTTATGTTCCAGCTTACGAAAAAGGAAAAGGCTGAGGTGGTCGCAAATTGCGACCACCTCGCGAAACTCAAATTCTCGCCGGTCTTACCCAATGCATTTACCGAACACGGGGCGATCATGGTTGCCAGTGTTCTAAATACCAAACGTGCTATACAGGTGAGTGTGTTTGTGGTACGAGCGTTTGTCAAACTTCGCGAAATGTTGTCAACGCATAAAGAGTTGGCCCACAAGCTCGAGGTGCTGGAGAGAAAACTCCAAAACCATGATGAATCGATACGATCCCTGGTGGTTGCTATACGCCAGCTCATGAGTCCACAGGAATCCAAGAAGCGCCCAATTGGATTCCTTGTTGAGGAACCTAAAGTTCCTTATATCACAAGAACGAAGTGGAGAAATTAGGTGTTACGACTTTCGCCTAACGCCTTGCGGTTTACGGCAGTAAATAACGCTATGCGCTATGCTCTCTGCGAAGTAAATGGGGTCGGCGAAGTAAATGGGGTCGAATCTTTATTCTTGACTTTGCCGCAGCAAACCAGTGGACTCGGGGTCAGGTCTTGGGAAGTGCGTTTGGGGTCAAATCTTTATTCTTGACATTATGTTAATTGTTTGCTAAAAAGCTAATTAATGGCGAGGCCGCTTAGAATCCAATTTGAGAATGCCTATTACCATGTGACCTGCCGGGGGAATTCTGGCCAAGAGATCTTTTCAAATGATGCCGATCGGTTAGCCTTCCTTGACCTTTTGGAGCGGTCCCACGATATCTATCAAGCCGAGATTCTGGCTTATGTGTTAATGTCCAACCACTTCCATCTCTTTGTTAAGACACCGTTGGGAAACCTTCAGGAATTCATGAGGCATTTCAATATTTCGTATACTTCTTATTATAATTGGAAGCATGGCCGAAGAGGCCATCTATACCAGGGTCGATACAAGGCGTTTCTGGTGGATGCGGATCAATATCTTCAAGAAATTTCCCGCTATATTCACCTGAATCCAATCCGAGTGAGAAATAGGTCGGCAATGAATTTGAAAGAGAAAGAGGCGTATTTGAGAAAATATCGTTGGAGTAGCTATGGGGGTTATCTTTTGCGGAGCGGGAGGAGGAACTTCCTTGAAGTGGAGGAGGTCTTGGGATATTTTGGTGGGGATAATCCAGGGGGGAGGAGAAAATATGAGGACTTTGTGGTGGAGGGGATATCAGGGAAGCTGTCAAGCCCTTTGGAGAAAGGGAGAGGACACGGGATTATAGGGGGAGGGGAATTTATAGAGAAGATCAGGGGACGATATATCCGATCAGGGGTTGAGTCGAGGGAGATTCCGGCGGTAAAGAAGATCCTTGCCCAGGTGGAGCCGGAGAGAATCATACGAGAAGTTTGTGGAGTGTTTAAAGTAAAAAGGGACGAGGTATTAGAAAAGGGGTACAAAGGGGTGGCGCGAGGGGTTTTGATGGAGATGCTTTATCGTTATGGGGGGGATGAATCAGAGGGAGATTGGGGAGTGGATGGGGGTTGATTATAGTGCGGTAAGCGTGATGAGGAAGAGACTTTTTGAGCATCAGAAGAAAGACCGGAATCTGTCGACAAGAATTGAAAGGATGAAGAGCCGAGTTCAACAGAGTCAAGAATAAACGGGCTGTTGCTCAAAAAATGAAATAGATTAGACTTAATCTGACACTCCTGGTAAAATAGCGATGGGGCAGAAAGGAGGAGTCAGATGACAGGAGAGCAGAAGATCATTAAGAACAAGGTTGGGTTATTGGGATTGGCG
>Ga0068714_10001527_pt1 | contig 33494 bp, 21 predicted proteins | sample MTBNYHSulfiMetaG_FD_62988 | JGI IMG/M metagenome (GOLD analysis project Ga0068714, IMG submission 62988) | Enrichment culture microbial communities from rom New York Harbor, USA that are MTBE-degrading - MTBE-NYH (New York Harbor Sulfidogenic)... | ecosystem: Environmental > Aquatic > Marine >...
CATTGCTCTTAAGGACGGCGATGCCTAAAAGCTTGTCCAGCTTGTCATCCATCGCCACCAGTAAAATAATCTTATCGGCAAAACCACTGCCGGCGGCCTCGATGGCGTAGCCTGCGGGATTGCCCGCGGAGTCTTTGGCGGTGTAGTACAGGATAGCCTTGCCGTCAGACGCGGGGACGGTGGCAAAGGTGCTGTCTTCACCCAGCAGGGCCTTCAATTCGCTGTCCAGTTTCTGGCGGGCATTATCGGCAATTCGGTTTTCCAGGGTTCCATAAACCGCCGCTACCAGCAGGCCAAATACCAGCGACGAGACCATTACCAGCCAGGATTGTTTGAGAAATTTAACCAGCACGTACATGACCTCCCAAAGGCGTGGGCCTGGTCCAAAGATCCAGCAACGGCGTCATCGCGTTCATCAACAACACCGCATACATTACCCCTTCGGGGTAGCCGCCCAGCAGGCGAATCAGCATAATGAGCACGCCGACGCCGACGCCGAAGATGATTCGGCCACGATTAGCCAGCGGGCAGGTTACCGGATCGGTAGCGATAAAAAAGGCGCCCATCATCATCCCGCCACCGAAGAGATGGACCAGCGGATTGGCGTAAACAGCCGGATTTGACCACCAAGCGATGGTGGCAATCAAACCGGCAGAACCCAATACCGCAACCGGTATGTGCCAGGTGATAGTCCTCCGCAACAGTAAAAAAACCCCACCAATCAGCCAGCAGATGGCTGAGGTCTCCCCCATCGAGCCGCTCGTCCGGCCAAGGAACATATTTTCTATATCCTGGTTTACCTCTTGCGGCGTGGCCTTGAGGTTGGCAGGTATATCGGGGTTGGCCCGGTCCTTGATCGGCTGCTTGGCCAGGGCTAACGGCGTGGGCTGACTGGTCGCCTGGACCTGCTGTGGACCGGTGGGCGGCACTACTCCAGCCGGGGCTACCCAGTTGGTCATCATGGTTCCAAAGCAGGCCATCAGAAAGGCCCGGCCCACCATCGCCGGGTTGAAGATGTTGCTGCCCAATCCGCCGAAGAGCATCTTGCCCACAACCACGGCAACAATGACCCCGACCGCAGCGGCCCAGGCGGGTATCGTCGAGGGCAGCGACAGGGCCAAAATAAGGGCGGTAATGATAACACTACCGTCACCGATGGTCAGGGGCCTTTTCCGCAGCCAATTAAATACCGCTTCACTCGCCAGGGCAACCACAAGCGAGGTTACTAAAACCATAACCGCCGACAGACGGAAGAAATAAATCGCGGCGGCCACCGCCGGGACGCAGCCGATCACCACCTCAAACATTATCCGCCTGCTGGTGGCTGATTCCAGCACATGCGGGCTGGATGAAACCAGCAAAACCTTTTTTCCCGTTTCTTTCTGCTCTATCTCGGCCATCAAGTAATTACCAATTCTTCAATTTTAATCCTATAGTGAATAATTCTACCGCCTCATTATCCTTTTTTCGCCTGATTGGCCAGTCTCTTTCCCGATTTCATATACTGCACTAAAGGTATCTTGGCCGGGCAAACATAAGCACAACAGCCGCACTCGATGCAGGCGAAAAGATCGTATTCTCGTGCCCTATCCAGATCGCGGGCCTTAATCGCATGGGCAATCCGGGTGGGAACCAGCCCGATGGGGCAGTTATCCACGCAGCGACTGCAGCGGATACAAGCCGTTTCTCTCATCAGCCGTACTTCACGGCGGTTAAGAATGGTAATTCCGCTGGTTCCTTTAAGTATTGGGACATTCAAGAGGCCCGCCGCTGTGCCCATCATAGGCCCGCCGAGCAGGACTTTTTCCGCATCGTCAGTAAGCCCGCCGCAATAATCAATCAAATCCGAGAGCATCATGCCGATGGGAACGCGATAATTACCGGGCTTTGCTATCCCAGTACCACTTACCGAGACGATCCGCTCGGTGAGCGGTCGTTTTTCCCGGCAGGCAAACGCAATGGCTGCGGCGGTACCAACATTAACCACCACTACCGCCACATCCAGCGGCAGTCCCCCGGTGGGAACCGCCCTATCCAGAACGGCGCCAACCAATTGTCTTTCGCCGCCTTGAGGATATTTCGTCCTGCATATCGCCAATTGCAAATTGGGCCGGTTTTTGATTTCATTGAAGATGCTGTTAATCGCCTCTGGCTTATTATCCTCGATGGCGATAATCCCTTTGCTGGCCCCGGCGGCCCGCATGGCTAGCTCCAGGCCTGCCAGCACCGGACCGGGCGATTCCACCATCAGTCGATCGTCGCTCGTCAGATAAGGCTCGCACTCGCAGCCGTTGAGAATTACGGTATCCACCGGTTTTTGGGGGTTGGCAGTCAGCTTTACCGCGGTGGGAAAGGCAGCCCCGCCCATGCCGACAATGCCCGCCTGGCGTATCAGGCCGACAATCTCCTGCGGGGGTAAATTTTCCGCATTAAAACCATCGGGCAGTTCTTGCCACTGGTGCCTCGGGGCGGGGGTTTCGCCCACGGTAATGACGACGCTGAGGCACTTTTTTCCGCTAGGATGCGGCTGGGGAGAGACGGACTTTACGGCACCATTTACCGGACTATGCACGGGTGCTGAAATAAAGGCATCACTGTCGCCGAGCAATTGCCCGACGGTCACTTCCTGTTTGGCCTGGACAACCGGCTGGCAGGGTGTACCCAGGTGTTGTGACATTGGCACTACCACCTGCTGGCCGGGCTTAAGCTCCACGGTTTCAACTGATGTTTGCCGGGATTGTTCCTTGCGCTGTGGTGGATGCACCCCTCGTCGGAAGGTGAATTTCTGCCTAATTATATTGTCTTGAGCTATGGATGACATAAAAAATAATAGCAACTACATTAAATAACGTATTTTATCGGCTAAAAACTTCGGCTGGCTGTATGTCAAGCCGTTTAGGATAGAAAATGCAGTTATTAAGCTGCTTAGAGTAGGAAATATTACATTGATAAGCAAATAATTTTTTCTCTATAAATAAAGAAATGAGCCGCCAATAACATACCAACTGGTCGGTATGTTGAAAACCTATTATTAACTTTTCTGAGGAAAATATGTTTTATTCGATTTGCTCTTGTCACTGCCTCAAACAGCAATTAACTTATTATCCGCATTCAGGAGGCTGATATGGCGATTTTAATCGGGATAGATGAGGCAGGTTACGGACCGATTCTGGGGCCTTTGGTGGTCTCCGCTGCCGGATTTTCCCTGCCCGAGCGGCTTTTAAACCAATCTCTCTGGCGGATATTGAGCCAATCCGTTCATAAAAAACCGGCTGGCGGACTCGGTCGGGTGGTCATTAACGACAGCAAGAAGCTCCACCGGGGCAAAGGAAACTATCAGCTTCTTCAACGCGGCGTACTATCGTTTCTGTCTGCTGAGAGCGGTTTGGGCCCGCCTGCTACGCTCGCGCAGTTGCTGAACCTGCTCGATTGTAATAATCATACGCAGCTATCAGAATACCCCTGGTACGATAACCTTGCGGGTGATTATCCCTTGCGCTACTCATTAGATGATATTACCATCGCCGCCGGTGCTTTGGCCGCTGACTTGAAAAATAAAGACATGAAGATCGTCGGTTTATGGTCCCAGCCGGTGATGGTCGGCGAGTTCAACCAGTTAGTGGCTGCCACCAATAATAAAGCTTCCGTCTTATTCACCCGGATTTGCCAGCTCGTCGATCGTGGTTACCGGAGATTCGGCAAGGAAAATCTGCAATTCGTTATCGACCGGCAAAGCGGCCGAAGTCACTACCGAACTGTCCTGCAAAGGATGTTCCCCGAACTAAAGCTAAAAATACTAAAAGAGGAACCCTCGGTCAGCAGTTATCACCTGGCCGGTCCGTCAGGGATGATGAAGATTCATTTTCTTGCCCAGGGCGACGACAGGCAACTGCCTATCTCGCTGGCCTCAATGACCTGCAAATATCTGCGGGAATTATTTATGGAATTGCTCAACAATTATTTTCAAAAACACTGTCCGGGTATCACTACCACCGCGGGTTATTACACCGATGGCCAGCGTTTCCTGGCCGACCTGAAAAAATTTAATCTGCCCCCATCACTCGCCCCCCATAATCTGCTCGTAAGAGAACGTTAATCCTCGTATTAACGTGACCGGGCTGCATTTAAGCTATCATCCTTTAATCAGGCTCATCACCTCGGACCGGCTGCGGGCATCGCGGCGGAATACGCCCAGCATGGCTGAGGTTACCATGACGCTGCCGGGCTTTTTAACCCCCCTGATAGTCATGCAGGTATGGGTCGCCTCCAAAACCACGGTCACGCCGCGGGCATTGAGCTGCTGCATGATAAACTCGGCGATCTGGGTGGTCAGCCGCTCCTGCACCTGGGGCCGGCGGGCAAATGATGAAACTATCCGGGCCAGCTTACTCACCCCGATTACCTTGCCCTCGGGCAGATACGCCACGTGAGCATGACCCATAAAAGGCAGCAAATGATGCTCACAAACACTGTAAAAGGGAATATTCTTCAGCAGCACAATCTCATCGTACTTCTCCGTAAACACAGGTTTGATATGCTGGCGGGGATCTTCCGAAAGACCGGAAAAAAGCTCAGCATATAATCGCGCCACCCGTTTCGGAGTCATTCTGAGCCCTTCCCGATCGGGATCTTCCCCTACCGCCTGGAGGATTTCTCGTACTGCCTTTTCAATTTTTTCCATATCCACTGATTTATCGCTCCGTTATCTCTACATTAGGACTGCTCAAGAATTTCAGGTGCAGCCTTTCATATTGCAATTCCTTCATCCGCTAATTCCTGCCGCCGAGCAGATATTCCATTACCAGTCGGACGGCGAAACCCGTCGCCCCGACGCTGCGGTAGGGTTTTTCCTTGTCACTATCCGCCACGCCGGCGATGTCGAGATGCACCCAGGGAATATCGCCGACAAACTCCTGTAAAAACGCCGCGGCGGTGCAGGCGGCACCTTCCCGGCCACCGACGTTTTTCAAATCGGCGATTTTACTTTTCATCTGCTCCAGATACCCCTCGTCACAGGGCAGCGGCCAAACCGTATTGCCGCTGAGCTCGCCGGCCTTTTGGACTTTATCCCGCAGGGCGTCGTTATTGCTGAACAGGCCCGCGTAATGTTCCCCCAGCGCAATCACACACCCGCCGGTAAGCGTCGCCATATCGATAATCGCCCTGGGCTTCATCCTGGTCGCGTAGGTGAGGGCATCGCAAAGAATCATCCGTCCTTCAGCATCGGTGTTTTGGATTTCGACAGTTTTGCCGCTATAGGTGCGGATAATATCGCCCGGCCGATAGCTGGTATGAGAGGGCAGATTCTCCGCTGAGGGGATTAATCCGACGACATTTAATTTTAGTTTCAGGTCCGCCGCCGCGGTCATAATACCCAGCACCGCGCAGCCGCCGCACTTGTCGAACTTCATCGCCTCCATGTTGGCTGACGGTTTGATACTGATTCCGCCGCTGTCAAAGGTAATCGCCTTGCCCACCACCACCAGGTCGGGCGTGGCGGGCCTATCTTTGCGACCCTGATATTTGAGAACTATCAGCCGAGGCTTGCTGGCTGAACCGCTGCCTACCGCCACGATGCCGTTCATTTTCATGGCTTCCAGCCGGCGCTGGTCGAATATTTTGCATTTCAGGCCAAATTGCCGGGCCAGTTTTTGCGCCTCACGGGCTAAAGTGGGCGGATTGATTTCATTGCCCGGCTGGTTCGCCACCATCCTGGTGCGGTTTTCCGCCTCGGCCAGGGCAATACCTACCCGACATCCCTGACTTAATTTTTTCGCCAAAGGCGCCGCCAGCTCAACCATCGCCACCCGCATCAAGGCTGATTCTTTATCGTTATTATTTTTCTTCGAGATATAATCCTTGAAATCATATCTGCCGGTAATAGCACCTTCACTGATAGCCTGTCCCATCCGTGCGCTGTCGATCTTCCCTTCCGCCAATCCGTGCAGCGCCAGCCCCAGCCGCCCGGTGCCAAGCTTATCCGCCAGCCGGACCGCCGCCCCGGCGGCCTGCCGCAGAGTTTTGATGTTCAGTTTCTTCTCCAGGCCCAGGCCAACCAGCATAATTCTCTTGCAGGCGACCTTGCCGCTAACATAGAGAACGGCAGTTTCATTAACTTTTCCCCCAAAATCCCCCAATTTTAACAAACCGCTTATCGCCCCGCCCGTCGCCTTATCCAGGCTTGCATATCGCTCGGGCAGACGCTTTGTCTGCTGATACATCCCCAAAACCAGTAAATCACCTTCGTACCGGGTTAACTTACGGCACTCGACCTTTATCAATGTCCTTTTAAGTTGCTTGGTCACACTTTATTCTCCTTCCGCTCAGTTGGTTATTGGCTCATACCTTATTTTATTTACTATAACATAGCGTCCAAAGTCCAATAATCAAATAAAAATTAGCTCCGGCTGAATCCGGCGAAAAAAACGGCTCACCCCTCAATCCTGTTAAACTTTGGAGAATGAGCATTTAACTGTAAATTAGATTTTTCTCAAAGGCAGCTTTACCCGCCCCCCCTGCCAGCCGATAAGAAACATAGCTTTACAACGGCAGGTAAATACCGCCCTTGCGATTATGAAAGGAAACAACCATGACAGAACCAGCATATGCTAATGATAACTACATAGCCACTGTTCGCGACCCACATGAGTTATTGGGAATTTTTGCCGCGGCTGAGGATTTGCCCACCCTGCCGGAGGTGGTTGTCCGCCTGCAGGCGGTGGTCAATGATCCTTACAGCAGCGCCAGGGACGTAGCGGCCATCATGAAAGATGATCCCGCAATCTCCACTAAGGTCCTGAAAATGGTTAATTCGGTCTTTTATGCCCCTACCTGCGGTGAAGAAATAACCCAGCTTCAGCCCGCCATCGCTCGGCTGGGCTTTGTTACCGTGGTTAATATCGCCCTGAGCACCAGCGTTTTCAAGGCCTTTTTGCGGATTAAGAAGCCCCTGTTTGACCGGCATGAATTTTGGCGGCACTGTATCTGTGTGGGAATAACCACCTCTATTTTGCATGATTACTGCCGCGACAGCATTGATCAGCGAATCACGCGAGACATGGCTCATCTGAGCGGCATTGTCCATGACATGGGCAAGATTCTTTTTGAACGTTACGCCTACGAGGAGTTTCATCAGGCCCTGAAAAGCGCCCAAGCGGAGGATATCCCATCATTAAAAGAAGAAGCCCGTTTTATCGGCATGGGCCACGATGAGGCCGGCGCCTGGCTGGCGAATCACTGGAAACTCGGCCGGGAAATTCAGTCGGTCGTCCGCTGGCATCACGATCCGTTATCCTGCCCGGATGCCGAGCTGCAGCCCTTAATCAAGCTGGTCCACCTGGCGGATTACATTTGCCACGATCAGAATCTCGGGGACAGCGGCAATCCTTCCGCCAGTTATGATTATCGCGTTCGTGACGAGCTTAATCTCACCCCTGAAAAAATTAACGAGGTGGCCGATATTGTCCTGAATGAAGCGGAAAATTCCGAGATCCTGCTTTCCTTGGCAGAATAAACCTCCCGATTAAAAACGAAATCGGACCGGCAAATTTTATCCGCGGGCCCGGTATCAGCGGAACAAAGTGGGGAGGATAGACAGGCAGAAACATAAATGTTTCTGCCTTCTTTTTTCTCCTAGCCCATGTTGCAAAAAATCTTGCCTGCTCGATTATCATCCGATATACTAATGAGTTAAATATACGCTCGACAGCAGTCGAACCTTATATAAAGTAAAATAACCTGCAAACTGCCAAAGGAAATACGACATGACCCAAAAGTATGATTCGATAGTCGTCGGCGCCGGCCCCGGCGGCTACGTGGCCGCCCTGCGACTGGCCGCCGGCAAACAAAGCGTCGCTCTCATTGAGGCGAAATATCTCGGCGGCACCTGCCTCAACGTCGGCTGTATCCCCAGCAAAACGATCCTGCACGCCAGTGAAATTTTCGCCGCGGTTCGCATGGGTAAAAATTACGGCATCAGCGCCGACAATTTACGGATCGACCTAGCCACGGTGATCAAACGCAAGAATGACGTAGTTAAAAAACTTACCAGCGGCGTCGGTGCCCTGTTGAAAGCCCGCAAAGTTGACACTTATATGGGCACGGGCCGGCTCCTCGACCAAAACCAGGTCCAGGTCAAGCTTAACGACGGCGCGGAAACCACCCTGCAGGCGGATAATATTATCATCGCTACCGGCAGCGAGCCGATCGTACCCGATATCTTTCCCCGCCAGCGCGACAAGGTTATGACCAGTACCGAGCTGCTTAACCTGCAGCAGTTGCCGCAGTCATTGCTCATCGTCGGCGGGGGATATATCGGCTGTGAGTTCGCCACCTTTTTCAGCGAGATCGGCGTTAAGGTCACTATAGTGGAGATGCTGGATCGCCTGCTGCCGATGGCGGACAAGGATATCTCCCAAACCCTGACCAGGATATTTACCGCCCAGGGTCTGGAGATTTACACCGGCGTCGCTGTCGAAAAAATGGAGGTTCAGAACGGCGACGTCCAGACATCCTTGGCCGGGGGTAAAGTCTGCACCTCCAGCCTGGCCCTCATCTGCACCGGCCGCCGGCCAATCACCAGCGATATCGGTCTGGATAAAGCAGGCGTAAAAATCGAAAAAGGTTTCATCAAGATAGATGAACACTGCCGCACTAATGTCCCTAATATTTTTGCCATCGGTGACGTAACCGGTAAAATGCTGCTGGCCCATGTCGCCTCCCGTCAGGGGACAGTAGCCGCCCATACCATTCTTGGCCGGCCGGACGCGGAAGATTACCAAGTCGTACCCTCCGCGGTTTACACCCATCCGGAAATTGCCTCTGTCGGAATAACCATCGATCAGGCCGAGGCAAAGGGCATCAAGGTCAAGACCGCTGCCTTTCCCATGCGAGCCAGCGGCATAGCGCTAGCCTATGACCAGCCCCACGGCTTTGCCAAAATCCTCACTGACCAGGATGACATCATTATTGGCGCTCATTTAATGTGCCCCCACGCCTCCGACCTCGTTCAGGAAATCGCCGTGCTGATGAAGGCGGAATGCACCATCCACGAGCTGGAGGCTACGATTCACGGCCATCCCACTTTTTCGGAATCTTTGGCGGAGGCAGCCGGCACCTTGCTGGACCGGCCCCTGCATAGCCATTAATAAAACAGACTTTTTATATACCTGGCGAATATGAGTTTAAATTTTTTGAGCCGACGAAATTATGTGACGCAGAGGTGTTATGTTTAATAACAAAAAAGTCGTGGTAATCATGCCCGCCTATAATGCCGCCCTGACCATTCGTCAGACCTACGACGAGGTCATGGATCAAGGCATTGTTGACGAGGTTATCGTCGTGGACGACGCCAGCAATGATGAAACCTCCGCCATTGCCGCCGCCTTGCCCCATACCACCGTCCACACCCATCTCCAGAATCTCGGTTACGGCGCCAACCAAAAAACTTGTTACAAACTGGCTCTGGAGCACCAGGCTGATATCATCATCATGGTCCATCCCGATTATCAATATACGCCCAAGCTGATCCCCGCTATGGCCTCCATTATCGGCAATGAACTATACTCCTGCGTACTGGGTTCCCGCATCCTCGGCGGTTACGCCCTTAAAGGCGGCATGCCCACCTGGAAATATATTTCCAATCGTTTCCTGACCTTGGCGGAGAATCTCCTTCTGGGGGCGAAGCTGTCCGAATACCATACCGGCTACCGGGCCTTCTCCCGCAAGCTCCTGGAACAATTGCCCCTATCCGTCAACTCCGATGATTTTGTCTTTGACAATCAAATGCTGGCACAAATTCTATGGTTCGGTCATACCATCGCCGAGGTCAGTTGTCCTACCAAATATTTTCCGGAAGCTTCCTCGATTAACTTTCGCCGCAGCATCCGGTATGGCTTTGGCTGCCTGTGGGTTGGCCTGCAATTTCGCCTGGCCCGATTGAAGCTGCGGAAATCCGGGTTATTTCCTGTTAACAATGGATAATATCACGAAAAAGTTTCTGCCCGCCGGTATCAGCTTGCTATTGGTGTTAACAACCCTGGCGGTATTCTGGCCCCTGCACAATCATGAGTTTGTCAGCTATGATGACGACTCTTATGTCACCAATAACCGTCATATCCAGGCTGGATTTACCCGGGAAAGCATCATCTGGGCTTTTACTTCCGGCTACGCGAGCAACTGGCATCCCTTGACCTGGCTCAGTCATACGCTCGACTGGCGACTTTTTGGAAACAATCCCGGCCGGCACCATCTGGTTAACCTGTTTTTTCACATTATTAATACCCTGTTATTATTTTGGATCCTGCAGCGGATGACAGGCGCCCTTTGGCGCAGCGGCTTTGTTGCCGCCGCCTTCGCTCTCCATCCCCTCCACGTCGAATCCGTCGCCTGGCTCGCGGAGCGCAAAGACATTCTCAGCGGCATGTTCTTTTTGCTTACCCTTGCCGCTTATCTACGCTATGTAAAACAATCCCGATTAATCTGGTACCTGCTTACTTTACTGCTTTTTGCCCTGGGGTTGATGGCCAAGCCCATGCTGGTGACGCTGCCTTTTGTTCTGCTCTTGTTGGACTACTGGCCCCTGCAGCGGTTATTTCCTCGGCCGGAAAATACCACCAAAGTCAGCGGTAAATCGCTTAAATCCCGCCCTCCAAGACCGGCTTTTACCCGTGTACTCCTGGAGAAAATTCCTTTTCTGGCACTTTCGCTAGGTTCGAGCATCGTCACCTACATCGTGCAGCATCGCGGCGGTTCCGTGGTCCTTACCGATATCATCCCTCTGAACAATCGCGTCGCCAATGCTTTTGCTTCTTATCTGAAATATATCGGGAAAATGTTTTGGCCGTCCCGCCTGGCGGTTTTATATCCGCATCCCCAAAATGCCCTTCCCGTCTGGCAGGTCATGCTGGCCGGCTTAATTCTGGCTATTACCTTTATCGTCGTAATCCGCCTGGCCCGCCGCCGTGGATATCTGCTGGTCGGCTGGCTTTGGTATGTGGGTATGCTCGTGCCGGTCATCGGCCTGGTCCAGGTGGGCCAGCAGGCGCTGGCGGATCGTTATACCTACCTTCCCTCCATCGGCATCTTTATTATCATTGCCTGGAGTCTGGCGGATTGGGCTGATAAACGGCGCTATCGCCAAGTTGTCCTGGCCCTGGCGGGATCGGCAGCTATTGCCGCCTTTATCGTAACTACGCACATGCAGCTTAAATACTGGAAAAACAACCTCACCCTGTTCGAACACACCGTGGCGGTTACGAAAAATAATTACATTATGCACGTTAACTATGGCAACGCCCTGGTCGCCCAGGATAAAATCGCCGAGGCCGTCGAACAATATCGAAAATCCATCCGGATTAATCCCTACGGTGATAAGGCCTATAATAATCTGGGAAATATCTGCGAAATCCAAAATAACCTTGACGAAGCGATCCTCTATTATCGCCGGGCCTTAAATATCAATCCCCAAAACAGCCAGACTCAGGCCAATCTGGCTAAAGTTCTCAATTTGCAGGGAAAACGGGAAGAAGCCGTCACTCATTACAAAAAAGCTATTTCCCTCATGAGCGATTCCAGCAATGTTGCTGAGGTGCATTATAGCCTGGCCAATATTTTAAAAAAACTGGACAAACTCGACGAGGCCATCGATTCTTATCGTCAAAGTCTGAAATTAAACCCCAATTATGCCAGTGCGGCATATAACCTGGGCAACTGCCTACTATTGAAGGACCGGATACCTGAGGCAATCCCCTATTTTGAGCAGGCCCTGCGTCTCGACCCCAACCACATCGGCGCTCGTTACAACCTGGCCAGCGCCCTGAAATCCGAAGGCCAAATCGCCCAGGCTATTGCTCAATATCGCCGGATCGTTCAGACGGATCCCAACGATACCAACACCGCCAATAGTCTAGCCTGGATTTATGCCACCTGTCCCGACCCCGCCTTTCGCGACAGCGGACAGGCGGTAACCTTTGCCCTTCGCGCCGCCGATTTAACCGGGCACAAAAATCCCCTCTTCCTGGATACGTTAGCCGCCGCCTACGCCGCCGCCGGTCAATTTGAGCAGGCGATAAAAATCACTCAACAGGCCCTGGAACTATCCGCCGCTGACAATAATGATGACTTCAAGAAGCAGCTAAAAAGCCGTCTGGAACTGTACCAGCAACAGAAACCCTATTATGAACCAGCGGATGTGAAAACCATCATCAAACAATAACGGTTTGTTCGGTGGTTTTATTCCTTCTTCGCCTTGTTCTGGGCGACAATCTGCTGCACCAGATTCGGCGGAACCGGCTCATAATGGCTCAGTTCCATGGAATAGCTGCCCTGCCCACCGGTAACACTTTTCAGTTGGGAATTGTACTGCTGTAGTTCCGACAGGGGCACCTGGGCTTTGATTACCGTCATATCCCCGGGCAGCACCTCTTGCCCTTGCACCCTGCCCCGCCGGCCCGCCAGATCGCCGGTGATGTCGCCGACATTCTCCGAAGGCATGGTAACTTCGATATTGACGATCGGTTCGAGCAAAGTAGGTTTGCACATCATAAAGGCCTTGCGGAATACTTCTCGGCCGGCTATCTGGAAAGCGATATCCTTGCTGTCCACCGGGTGCGTTTTGCCGTCAACCAGTGAAACCTTCACATCAACCACCGGAAATCCCGCCAGCACTCCCTCCGCTATCGCGGCCAAACAACCCTTGTTAACACTGGGCCGAAACGACTGATCAATAACTCCGCCGAAGATCTCGTCGATAAATTCATAACCCGCACCCCGCTCATTGGGTTCCATATCGATAAAGACACGGGCAAACTGCCCGGCTCCGCCGGACTGTTTCTTGTGGGTATATTCCACCATTTTGGTGGATGCGGTGATGGTCTCCCGATAGGGAATCAAGGGCGGTCGGGTGATAACTTCCAGCCCACGCCGGCTTTGCATCCGCGCCAGAGCCACCCGCACATGCAACTCACCCATCCCGGAAACCACCTGCTCGTTAGTCTGGCGATCGCGATCTACCCTGAAGGTGGGATCCGACTCCGAGATTTCGCTCAGGGCGCCGGAGATTTTCGTCTCATCGCCCCGGCTTTTCGGCTCAATGGCCAGGGCATACATTGGAACCGGAAACACCGGTGTTTCCACCCGTCCCGGCTCGCGCCCCACATAAACCGTATCCAGAATCTTGACCTCCTCCAGTTTGGCCAGGGTGATAATATCTCCCGCTTGCGCCTGTTCTATGGGGTTCAGGGTGCTGCCCTGCAGTTTGTTGATATGGCCGCACCGCATCCCTTTCTTGCCCCCCACCGTCTGCAGTGTGGTCTCACTCTTGACCGTACCCTGCTGTAATCGAATGGTGGAATACTTAATATGACTTTTGGGATCTGTGGCAACCCGAAATGCCACCCCCAGCAGATCACCCGCCGCTTCCGGGGCAATCTCGCTTACCTTTTGCCCTTCACCTTCGCCGCTGACCAATTTCAGTTTGGCGCCGTTTACCGGACTGGGGCACATCTGGACGACAAAATCGAGCAATTCCGTTATTCCCACCTCCGCCCGGCTGCTGCAGAACAAAATGGGGATGATCGATTGCGCTACCATTGCCTTGGTAAACGCCGCGGCGAGTTTATCCGGGGCAATCTCTTCCCCGGCGAGATATTTTTCCATCAATTCTTCATCGGATTCCACTATCGTGTCTATAAGATCGGTATGCGCCTGGCCGGCATCTACAAATGTTCCTTCGCCGCTGTCGGAATTAATACATTCCACTACCCCTTTGCCGTCTTTGGTCGCCAGATTGGCGCAGCGGCACTGCAGCCCGAACGACTCCTGCAGATTTTTTACCAGTCCTTCGAGTTCATCCGTGCCGCCGTCGATCTTGTTAACCACGATCACGCAGGCCATCCCCCGCTTTTGGGCTGCCTGAAAAAGTTTTCTCGTATTGATCTGGATGCCCGCCGAGGCGCTCACCACGATCACCGCCGTCTCCGCCGCGACCAGGGCGCTCAGTGCCGCGCCAATAAAATCAGGGTAGCCCGGCGTATCGATAATATTGATCTCCTTGCCCTGGTAATTAACATAGGCCACCGCGGAATCTATCGAATGACCCCGTTGCTTTTCCTCATCATCCGCGTCCAATATGCTGCTCTTGTCATCGACGCTGCCCAGACGATTGGTCACGCCCGCCTGGTGCAAAATCGCCTCTCCCAACGATGTTTTACCTGCCCCCGCGTGCCCAAGTAATACAATATTGCGAATATCCGCTATTGCATAGTTAGCCATCAAGACCTCCGCTCGTCTGATTTTACCAAGAACTACTTATCACTATAACTACTCGCCCGCAATATAATTATCTTCCAATGACTATAAACGGTTTATTATATCGTTTCCATCTTTGCAGGCAAGGGTATTTTCACTGTAATGCATAATTACCCAAATCGATTACCACCCCCTCCGGCGTCAGAAAATCCACGTTGTATTTCTGATTATCGATATAGGTGATGATGACCACCGGGCAATCCTGCCAGTCGGCGTATCGCATATCATCCGCTCCCGGCCCAGCCAGCTCCCTGCCCCGCCACCGGTCCGTATGACAGTGCCACCGCGCCACGCTATCCAGGCTGTCTTGTATCATCTCCAGCGTCTCGACGTACTGGTTATCATTATTACTCTGCCCCGGCTGATACTCTTTAAATATTATCCCGTCCTGCCCAAGAAAACACAGTCCTCCCACCTCCGACGCAATCTGCTCCAAATCATGCCGCAGAAATTCTCCCATCTGCCGCTGGACCTGTAGCCTTTTAAAACTGCTCAGCAGCAGGTTTATTCGCATTAAATCGCAGTAATCCAATGTGTGCTTTTGCCCCTGGAAATCCTCCGCATAATCGTCAATCGCACCGCGATAGCTCGCCGGCCTTTTCGTATGGTCCAAACCCACCAGTTTTTCTTCTATTTGTCTGATTAACTGCCCGCGATTTAACTCCAGAAGCTTCTCATCCATCGTTAATACCAGGAAACTATCCCTGATATTAAACCGGTACCCCTCGCGCTTCTGGAGCATCTCCACCCGCCCCTGCAATTTCGCCATCTGCTCCGGTGCCGATTGCCCCTGCCGCCAGCGGCACTGCATAAACCGGGCGATATTCGTCGGCAGATAAGAAAATCTCTCGCTCCAGAACCGCAGCACCTGACTCGTCTCATCCTCACCCGCCGTTTTGCTTACCATTTCCAGGGCCTTTTTAAAACCTGCCTGCTTCACCAGCGCCGCCAGCGCCGCTATCCGCACCTGTAAATTGTCTCCATCGGCCATCTGCCCTTCCAGCACCTCTGCCAAAGGCCGACCTGTTATTCGCTCAATTGCCCCGCCCACCAACTCATTTGATAATCCATCGCCCCCCTGCTCCTGCGCCAGCGCCAGGACCAGATCCGCCAGCACCCTTTTATCATTTAACTGCACGAGTATATCTATTATCTGCCGGCGTAATTGCTCTTCCTGCGTCTGAAGTAGCGCCGCCCCCAGCCACGCCGCTGCTTCGTCATGATACCTGCCGGCTATCACCTCCAGCACCCGCCGGCGGATTACCGGTGAGTGGAGCGGGCTGGCGATTACTCGGCTGAACTCTTCACCCAATTTGACTTGCTGGTTAGGGTCAAGACTTCGGTCCAAAACGGCCTCGATTACCGCCAGCCGTTGCCTGTCCGCCAATTCCCGATTTCCCACCGCCTTTATTAGACCATCCGTTGACCAGTTAGATATGCCCTGACTAACACACCCAGCTGATAAAACCAGCAAAAAATATACGGATAAAAACCTTCGCAGAATTATTTTGGCGCAAAACTTCATGAATAGTTATTTTTTGTTAGCCCCATGCTGGAGTAAAAGCTCCGCCACAGAACTTAAATTTTTTTCCTCGGCATAATAAAGCGGTGTATGTCCTTTATTATCTTCCGCATTAACATCCGCATCGTAAGATAATAAAATCGTAACTATATCCAAAGTTGCCGATGGCCCTGTCATGTTAATAGCTATATGCAAGGGAGTACAATCATATTTATTCTTTGCGTTTACATCTGCGCCTAAAGAAAGTAATTTTTTCGCTGAATCTATGGCTCCCCTAAAAACTGCTCTATGCAGGGCCGTTTCCCCCTCCTCATCCCGCGCCTGAATATCCGCTCCGTTATCAACCAGGAATTGAACTCTTTTCGGCATATCCGAACAAGTGACTGACATATGCAAGGAAGTTTCATCGCCTCTATTTCTCCCGTTGATATCAAAACCCAGGGATAACAATAAATTAATCATCTTGGTATTTTCATGCCATGAATAATCATCGCCTTTGACAGCTTCATGTAACAATGTGTTTCCTCTGGCACCGACGGCGCTAATATCCGCCCCTTGGGTCATTAAAAACTGAAACATATCATAATCACCGTTTCGTGCGGCGTAATGAATAGGAGTTGCACCGGATATATCTCTGGTTTCAATTTGGGCGCCTTTGCGCAACAACAAATCTGCTATTGCGATATCAGCTAAATCCACTGCCCAATGCAGTACAGTGCGTCCTTCAGCATCCTGAACCTCTACCTCTGCCCCCTTCTCAATAAGATATTCGATCATTGCTTCATTTCCGAATATCACGGCGCAATGCAAAGCTGTCTCACCTTTATAAAAATCCATGTCTTCCTTTGCATTTATATCCGCACCTTCCGCCAAAAGCTTTTCGACTTCGTTGATTTGATTATTGACCACTGCTTTATTAAGCGGATTATTTACGTGCATTTTCAACGTTACCCTTAAAAGATTCGAGTCAAATTTTCTTTGCCTCTTCCAATTTTCCGGCTTTCTCTCTGCTGCTTGCGGTGTTTGCGGCGCTTTTCCCATTTGGACAAAAGAGGTTATTTCTTTTGCCTGCAGGATATCCACCACCTCTTTGTATCCCTTTTCCCGGGCATATTCCAATGCGGTCATTCCCTCCCTACTCTTTAACTCACGATTTCCCCCTTTCTCCAGTAACAGCGCCACTATCGCCGCTTCTCCTTTATCAGCCGCATAATGCAGTGGTGTCTTTCCGTTATTATTATACTCATTAACATCCACTCCCCTGGCTATGAGCCATTTCACCAATTCCTTTTTTTCATACCAAATAGCTTTATGTAACGGGAATTTTGCCCCGTGCTCTATCAGTATATTACTGATCTCTGGATTAGTGCCATAATATAACGAATTATCCAATGGAGTTTCACCTCGATAGGTGAGCACGTTTACCTCTGCTCCACTATCCAGCAGTAAATTGATTAATGACGGACTATTTTGCCCTGCAGCGATACATAGCGCCGTTACCCCCTCATAATCGCGAGCGTTGACATCAGCCCCCCTTGCTATCAAGCCCTTAACTATATCTATATCGCCGTGATTTACCGCTTCATGAAGTGGCATTATTTTCTGAAAATTACCCTTGTTGACATCCGCCCCTCTTTCCAGCAAAAGTATTGTTGTATTTCGGGCATCGACCCCATTCCCGTAAATTGCTTCATACAAAGGCGTGGTTATATGAATGGTCTCAGCATTAATATCCGCACCGTGATCTAAAAGATATTCGACAATTTCCGTCCTTCCGTTCCGTGCCGCCCAGTGCAATGCCGTCCAATAGTGATTGTCCGTCGAGTTGACATCCACGCCGTTTTCCAGCAAGCGTTTAACTTCATCTAATTGTCCGTTCTTCGCCGCTTGTACTAATGCTTCATCGGCAGAATTTTCCGCTCCTCGTGTCCGTTCAATATGAGATCGAAACAGATCGGCTATTGCTCTATACTTCCCCGTTTTAGCTTTATCCCAACCTCCCATTTCTGCTATCTTCAGCGGCGTAAACCAGTTTGCATTCATTGCTTCCGCCCATGCTCCGTGTTCCAGCAGCTCCTTTACTACTTCGATATCGCCCGACCTAACCGCCATATGCAAAGGGGTATCGCCTTGGTTGTCCATAATATTCACTTCTGCCCCATGTTCGAGCAGAAATTTTACTTTCTCGATATCTCCCGCCCCTGCCGCCCGATGCAAAACCGTTTCTCCCGCCGCTTCGTTAATCCCCTCGTTCGTGGGAATCTGAGCGTTTATATCCGCCCCTTTCGAGATAAGCAGCTCGACAGTACTATCATGGCTGTTCGCTAAGGCACTTGTCAAAGGAATGTAACCATTATTTGATTTCGCGTTTATACCTCCTCCCAGCTCCAGCAGAATCTTTACTGCTTCATCATTACCGTTTGCTGCTGCACCATGTAAGGGAATAAACTCCTCGTTGTCACGGGCATCAACCAGTGCCCCTTTCTCCACCAGCACTAAAATCGTCTCTGGATTGCCGTTTAATGATGCTTGATACAAGGGGGTTCTTCCCATTCGGTCATGGGCGTCAACTAGAGCTCCTTTCTCAATCAGCAGTTTACATGCTTCCGCCTGACCACAACAGGCGGCGCTATGAAGCGGGGTAAAACCATTCTCCGCCGTGGCTTTTATATCCGCACCCGCTTCCACTAAATATTCTAACACCTCCATATGCCCATAGCTTACCGCACCATGCAGAGGGACAAATCCATTATTGTTTTTAACATTTATGGTAGCGCCTTTCAATACCAGTAACTTACACATTCCCACTTTCCCCTGCATCGCCGCCAGATTCAACGGCGTACGACCTTCTTCATTTTTTTCATCGATCCGGCCGCCGCCTGCGATCAGCAATTCAGCAATTTTGTCGTGATTGCCTAGCGTCGCATAATGCAGCGCGGTATTTCCATTAGCGGCTCTGGCATTAACATTCGCGCCCAGCTCGATTATAAGTTGCACTGCTTTTTCATTCCCTACATTAGTCGCACCATGTAAAAGGCTAAAACCAAATTGATCTGCCGCATTAATATCCGCTCCCCGCAGGATAAGTATCTTTGCCGCCTCTTTCCGCAAATTTCGCAGCGCCACGTGCAAGGGAGTCTGGCCGGCTTCATTTTCGGCCTTGATATCCGCACCCTCACTAAGCAGCTTTTCAATCGCTGGAATATCCCCTCGCCCGGCCGCCTCATGCAGTTCACTTGCCTTTGCCTCCCCGCCGATGCTGATGTATAGCAATCCCAGAATAAAAATAAAGCCGATATTTATATTTCTTTTTAATGTGCACATCGCCTTTCCCCTTTCGCCGGAAAAACCGGCAAAAAACCTACTTCTCTGCCCATTAATACAAAAAATCTACCCCAGGTCCTTGCCCGCCATCTTTTCGCCGCAGCCCGGGCACGCCCCATCGATTAAATTAAACTGGCCGATATGATAACCCGTCCGCTCGATCAGCAATTCTCCGCATTTTTGGCAATAGGTGCTTTCGTGGCCGAAACCGGGCATATTACCCACGTAGATATAATGCAGTCCCGCACCCTTGCCGAGCTCATACGCCTTGGCCAACGTCTCCGCCGGCGTGGCGGGCGTATCCGTCATCTCGAAGTTGGGGTAAAACCTGCTCACATGCCACGGCACGTGCTGGCCCAGCTCGCCCGCGATAAATTCCGCTATCTGTTTCAGCTCCTCATCGCTGTCATTCAATCCCGGTATCACCAGCGTCGTCAATTCCAGCCAGATATCGGTTTGGCGGGCGATATGACGCAGGCTATCGAGTACCGGCTTTAGCGATGCCTTGCACCGCTGGTGATAAAAATCTTCCGTAAACGCCTTCAGGTCCACGTTGATCGCGTCCAGAAAATCACTGGCGAACTCCAGCGCCTCGATCGTCATATACCCGTTGCTGACGAACACATTAGCCAGTTTTTCCTGCCGGGCCAATCGGCCGCAATCGGCGGCAAGCTCCATGAAAACCGTCGGCTCAGTATAGGTGTACGCGATACTGCCGCATTGGTATGCTTTCGCCTGACTAACAACCTCCTGCGGCGTAACCGAGCCGCCCCGCAACTGCTTTTGCAGCCGGGGCGATTGGCTGATCTGCCAGTTCTGGCAGAAATCGCACTGAAAATTGCACCCGACCGCCGCGATGGAGAAACTCCGCTGGCCCGGCTGAAAGTGAAATAGCGGTTTCTTTTCTATTGGATCAACTTGAGCCGAGCACACCGCGTGGTAATTTAGGGAGTATAATTTACCGTCGATGTTCCGCCGCACCTGGCATCGGCCCAGCTCACCATCCGCGATCCGGCAGCGGAAATTGCATAAGTGGCACTGCACCTGCTGATTTTCCAGTACCTTCCACAATACCGCCTGCTGGACTTTTTCGCTCATAGCACTTCCTCCCATCGAATAACCACGGGCAAATGCACCTGTATCCCGCCGGAAATGTCTTTGTCTGACGCGGGTTTTTTTTCGCTAACCTTATTATATTCCGCTATTTGGGCTGGTAAAGATATTTTTGCTTGCCAATCCGCCCCGTTGCCCTAAAATCTGCTTATTACCTTTTATTATCAATCTTTGTAAAGGAGATAACCGTGCTGGGATATTGGAAATATTTGGAAAAAAGCGACCCGGAAGTTTACCAAATAATCCAGAATGAGGAGAATCGCCAGCAGAACATGTTGGGCATGATTGCCTCGGAGAATCACGCTTCGCCGGCCGTTTTGGTTGCTGCCGGCAGTTGCCTGACCAATAAATATGCTGAGGGCCTGCCGGGCCGCCGTTATTACGGCGGCTGCGAGAACATCGACGCCGTAGAAACCCTCGCCATCGAACGCTGCAAAAAGCTTTTCGGCTGTGATCACGCCAACGTTCAGCCCCACAGCGGCACCCAGGCGAACATGGCCGTTTACCTCTCCCTGCTCGAGCCCGGCCAGAACGTCTTAGCCATGAACCTCAGCCACGGCGGACACCTCAGCCACGGCTTCAAATTAAACTTCAGCGGAAGCCTCTACAACTTCATAAGTTACGGCGTAAAAAGAGACACCGAAACCATCGACTACGATCAGATCAGCGAACTGGCCAAAGTGCACAAACCAAAACTTATCGTCTGCGGAGCCAGCGCCTACCCTCGCTTCATCGATTTTGGTAAAATTGCTGAAATCGCCCATAAAAATGGTGCCCGGGTCATGGCGGACATCGCCCACATTGCCGGCCTGGTTTGCACCGGTCTGCATCCCGATCCCGTCCCTGTCTGCGAGTTCGTCACCAGCACCACTCATAAAACCCTCCGCGGCCCGCGGGCGGGTACCGTAATGTGCAAGAAGGAATATGCCAAAACTATCAATTCCGCCGTTTTTCCCGGCATCCAGGGCGGACCGCTATGCCACGTCATCGCCGCCAAAGCCGTCGCCTTCGCCGAAGCCCTCCGCCCGGAATTCAAGCAATATGCCCAGCAGATCATCAATAACTGTCAGGCCCTCGCCGAGGCCCTCCTCAGCAAGGGTTTCCGCTTGTGCACCGGCGGAACCGACAACCACATGCTCCTCCTGGATCTGCGACCTTACGATGAAACTCTTACCGGCGCCGCCGCCGAATCTTGCCTGCACGACGCCGGCATCGTCGTCAACAAGAACCTTATCCCATACGACCAGCGCAAGGCCGCCGAGGCCAGCGGCATCCGCATCGGCACTCCCGCTCTTACCACCCGCGGCATGAAAGAGGAGCACATGCGGATGATCGCCGACTGGATCGACCAGGTCCTCGCCAACGGCGGCGACGAAAAGGTCGTCTCCAACATCCGCAATGAAACTATCGAATTGTGCCGCCAGTTCCCTATTCCTGGCTAAATAACCGTATGCCTCTTTACCGGTTGTGCTCGCATTAGAAAATCGCGTCGTTATAAAAATATTTTTTTGTCTAATTAATAAATTAAGACTTGAAATTATTCCCCATCCAATCTAAAATCAGTTTAATGTTTATTGTTTCTAACAGATTACCCATCAATGTTATAAAAATTTCTGATAAATTATCCTATTGTCCGAGTGTAGGCGGGTTAGCCACCGGCCTGGCTTCCTTCAGCAGCGCTTATAAAAGCCAATGGATCGGTTGGCCCGGCATTGCCGACGATGAAATCACGAAGCGCCAAAAGCAGCAGATAATCCATGACCTCCACCAAAAAAATTGTTTCCCCGTCTTTCTCTCCCGCCAGGAGGTTGAAGATTTCTACGAAGGGTTCTGCAACAAAACCATTTGGCCTCTTTTTCATTATTTCCCCTTATATACCGTTTACGAAGATAGCTTCTGGCAGGCTTATAAGCGGATAAACCATTATTTTTGTGACATAATCGTTCAGACTGCCAAACCCGACGACTGCATCTGGATCCACGATTATCAGCTCATGCTGCTTCCGGAATTAGTCAGGAAAAAACTGCCTCATGCGAAAATCGGCTTTTTTCTCCATATTCCCTTTCCCTCTTTTGAGCTGTTCCGCATCCTGCCCTGGCGGGAGGAAATTCTCCACGGCCTGCTCGGCGCTGACCTGATTGGTTTTCATACCTATGACTACGTGCGACATTTTCTCAGTAGCGCCTGCCGCATCCTCGGCCTTGATCACTCCATGGGCTCCTTGACTATCGCCAACCGCATTGTCAAGGTGGACGCTTTCCCCATGGGCATCGATTACGAACGCTATTCCGGCGCGGTGCACAAGCCCAAGGTACAAAAGAACCTTACTGCCATTCGCAAAAAAGTCGGTGACAGAAAGATTATCGTCTCCATCGATCGTCTGGACTACACTAAGGGGATCGTCCAGCGGCTGGAGGCCTTCCGCTTATTTTTGCGGGATAATCCCAGGTATAAGGAAAAAGTAACCCTCATTTTACTGGCTGTTCCCTCCCGCACCGGCGTCGATGATTACCAGGCCTTGCGGCAGCAGTTGGAAGGCCTGGTCGGCAGGATCAACGGCGAACATGGCACCATCGGCTGGGTGCCCGTTTGGTATCTCTATCGCGCCGTTCCCTTTGAAAAGCTCATCAGCCTCTATCACGTCGCCGATGTCGCCCTGATCACTCCATTACGCGACGGTATGAACCTGATTGCCAAGGAATTTATTGCCACCAAAACCGACGGCACTGGGGTTTTAATTTTAAGCGAGATGGCCGGTGCCGCTAGCGAGCTGGGCGAAGCCATAATCATCAATGCCAACGACAAGGAATCCGTCGCTCACGCCATCAAGCAGGCTCTGGAGATGCCTCTCGATGAGCAGATCCAGCGGAACCACTTTATGCAGCAGCGGCTGTCCCGATATAACGTCACCCGCTGGGCCCACGATTTCATCGACATGCTCACCGAGGTGAAAAAGGTTCAGCAGCGAATCTCCGTCCACAAGCTCACCGCCCCTCGCCTAAAAAAGCTCACCCTCGATTATCACCAAAGCGAAAATCGTCTGCTGCTCTTGGATTACGACGGCACCCTGGTCAGTTTCGCCGACCGACCCGAAAGGGCCGGCCCCGACAACGAGCTTTTAACTTTGCTCGAACAGCTTGCCCATGATCGTCGTAATAATTTAGTGATTATCAGCGGCAGAGACAAAAACACTCTTGAGCATTGGCTCGGTAGCCTTGGCGCCTCACTTATCGCCGAGCACGGCGCCTGGATCAGGGAAAAAAATCACCCCTGGAAAGTCATCGAACTCCTGCAGGACGACTGGAAAGCTACCATCCGCCCCATCCTCGAATTATATTCCGACCGCACCCCCGGCTCCGCCATCGAGGAGAAAAACTTTTCCCTCGTCTGGCACTTTCGACGCTCCGACCCCGAATTAGCTTATATCCGCAGCCAGGAGTTGAAAGACACCATCCTGAACTTTACCACCAATTTAAACATCGGCGTCTATGAGGGCAGTAAAATTATCGAAGTCAAAAATATCCACATCAACAAAGGCCGGGCCGCCCAAATCTGGCTCGCAAACCAGAATTTGGACTTCATCCTCGCCGCCGGCGATGATTACACCGACGAGGACCTATTCTCCGCTTTGCCCAATAGCGCCTATTCCATCAAGATCGGCTATAGTATTTCCCATGCGAAATTTAATCTGGACTCGGTCCAGGATTTCAGACTATTACTGCAAAATTTAATTAATAAACCGGAAAATTTTTAATGAATTGTGAGGTAGCATGTTAACTCTGGAACGTTTTCGACACACCGTACCCGATGATGTTTTATCGAAGATTTACATCAAAGCGCGAGCCCTTTATGGCAAACACATCGTCCACCTTAACGCCACCTATCAGGGGGGCGGCGTCGCCGAGATTCTTTACTCCTTGGCCATGCTCATGAACGACGTCGGTATTGACACCGGCTGGAGAATTCTCCACGGCAGCCAGGAATTTTTCGAAATCACCAAAAGCTTCCACAACGCCCTGCAGGGCGCGGAATTGGATTTGACTGAAAGAAAAAAAAGTCTTTACCAGTTGGTCAACGAAAATTTCTCCAAGTTCACCCATCTTGACCATGACTTTGTCATCATTCACGATCCCCAGCCGTTGGCCCTGGTAAAATATTACCGCAAGAGTCAGCCCTGGATCTGGCGCTGTCACATCGACCTGACCAACCCGCACGAAGAATTGTGGGATTTTCTCAAGGGGTTTTTGCTTAAATACGACCAGATGATCGTTTCCAGCGAAAAATATCTTAAAGAGGATGTGCCTATCAACCAGAAAATTATTTGTCCCGCCATCAATCCCCTCAGCCCCAAAAACCGCAGCCTCGAAGAAAAAACCATCCTCAAGCAACTCGCCCAGGCCGGCATCCCCACCGACAAGCCCATCATCTCTCAGGTCTCTCGACTCGATCCCTGGAAAGACCCCGAAGGTGTTATCGATATCTTCAAAATCCTCAAGAAAAACGTCGATTGCCGGCTGGTCTTCTGCTACAACGTTGCCAGCGACGACCCCGAAGGCATGCAAATGTACAAAAAGGTCGTTCGCAAAGCCAACAAATTCCTTGATTCCAAAGATATACTTCTGGTCGTGGGCAACACGGAAACGCTGGTCAACGCCATTCAGCGTTATTCCCGTGTCATTATTCAGAAATCCACCCGGGAAGGTTTCTGCCTGGCCGTTACCGAAGCCTTGTGGAAAGGCACTCCCGTCGTCGCCTCTAATATCGGCGGCATTCCCGCTCAGATAGAAGATAACAAAAACGGCTTCCTCCTCGAACCTGGCGACTACCACGGTTTCGCCGAAAAAATCATTTATCTGCTGGACAATCCCTTGGAAGCCCAGCGGCTCGGTCAAGCGGGCATCGAAACCGTCCGAAATAAATTCCTCATCACCCGCTTGTTATCTGACTACCTCGACATGCTGATCGCCAACATGAAATCCTAACAAGCTCGTCGGCTGCTTCATTCGACAGTTCTACTCTCAACTGGCTCCTCTCTTTTTCCGACAGTCTTGCTGCCTCCCCGACCCCCGCCCCCTTCTTACCTTCTTACCTTCTTACCTTCTTACCTTCTTACCTTCTTACCTTCTTACCTTCTTACCTTCTTACCTTCTTACCTTCTTACCTTCTTACCTTCTTACCTTCTTACCTTCTCACCTTCTCACCTTCTCACCTTCTCACCTTCTCACCTTCTCACCTTCTCACCCGCTTAAATTACCCCTTGCGCCATCATCGCCCGGGCTAATTTAAGAAACCCTGCGATATTAGCCCCGTTCACCAGGTTGCCGGGCGTACCGTATTCCTCCGCCGCGTTTTTCGCCGCCTTATAGATATTAACCATTATCCGCCGCAGTTTCTCCTCGGTTTCTTCGAAGGTCCAGTTTGCCCGCTGCGAATTCTGGGCCATTTCCAGCCCGGAGGTCGCCACCCCGCCGGCGTTCGCTGCCTTGCCCGGCCCGAATGATACCTTGTTCTCCTGGAACACCCTGACCGCTTCCGGCGTGCTGGGCATATTCGCTCCCTCCCCTACCACGATACAACCATTCTTGACCAGCGACTTAGCCGACGCCTCATCGATTTCGTTTTGCGTAGCACTCGGCAGAGCCACATCGCATTTTATCTGCCAGATATCGTTGCACCCTTCGCTATAACTCGCCGACTTATGCTCATTGACGTATTCCCTGATCCGCCCCCGCCGTACCTCCTTGATCTGACGAACCGTATCCAGGTTCACCCCCTCCTTATCGTAGATAAAACCGTTCGAATCCGACATCGCCACCACCTTCGCCCCGAGCTGCATCGCCTTTTCATGGGCATAAATCGCCACATTGCCCGACCCCGAAATCACTACCGTTTTCCCCTCAAAAGATGTTCCCCGATCTTTGAGCATCTCCTCGCAGAAATAGACCAGCCCATAACCCGTCGCCTCATTTCGCACCAGCGAGCCGCCCCAATCCAGCCCTTTGCCCGTCAACACCCCTTCGTACAGTCGCGTCAATCGCCGGTATTGCCCAAAGAGGTATCCGATCTCCCGGCCGCCCACTCCGATATCTCCCGCCGGCACATCGGTATTCGCCCCGATATGGCGAAACAGCCCCGTCATAAAGCTCTGGCAGAACCGCATCACTTCCGCGTCCGTTTTCCCTTTTGGATCAAAATCCGACCCCCCTTTGCCACCGCCCATCATCAGTCCGGTCAGCGAATTCTTGAATATCTGCTCGAACCCTAAAAATTTGATAATCCCCAGGTACACGGAGGGATGAAACCGTAGTCCGCCTTTAAACGGCCCCAACGCCGAATTAAACTGCACCCGGAACCCCCGGTTGACCTGAACCTTGCCCTTATTATCTTCCCAGGGAACCCGGAACATCACCACCTGTTCCGGCTCCGCGATCCTTTCCAATAGTGCCGCTTCTTCGAATTCCGGGTTCTTCTCGATCACCAGCTTAAGCGACTCGAACACCTCTTTCACCGCCTGGATGAATTCCGGCTCGCCCGGACTCCTGCGCTTTACCGTCTCCAGCACTCTTTCGATATAATAGTTTGCCATGACTTCCTTCCTTTTAATCCAAAATCAGTTCATCTGTCTCCGAGTCGAAAATATTCCTTTCAAAAGTCCATTTTACTAATATTTTTCCCCAAATTTTGCAAATACTAAATTTTTACGAATCACAACAGCTTCTTTTTTCGAGGGCAAATAATCTTGACTGAAATAAATTATTTGTTAAAATAAAAGGTTAAGTTTTTGGATATTTCTGGTTATGCTCTTTTAGTGCCTGTAACAGCGATTGAAGCTAAAAATGATTGTGCTATGATTTGCCTCAGGGATAAATAATGGAATATAACTCTTTTTGTTTAGGTCACTTACAGAATTTGCCTTCTTAGACTAAAATAATTCACATATTTGCCTTGCGAGGTCTGAATCGTTCTTTTATGTTTGTTGGGGATAATTAATAATACTTACCAAAAAACAATGTCATGGAGAATTTGTTTTGCCAACCGATAAAATACGGTTTCATAAAATACCCCATAATGATACTCAAGCCGCTATTTTGCAGGCTATCAGGGATAATAACCACATCTCCCGTTCTCGGATAGTGGACTTAACTTCGCTGACGCACGCCGTCGTCTCCCGGGCGGTTGCACTTCTTTTGGAAAAAAATGCTATCACTGAATTACGACTCGCTGACAAAAATGGCCCCAGAAGAAAAAATGGCATCAGTTTAAATCCCCAACTGGGATATTGCCTGGCGATTGAATATGGCCCATCCGCTATTGAAGGTGTAATTGTTGACACTGCTTATAATCAAATATCTGCTAAAAATCAAAAAATCCCCCTGGACTCTTACCCTCAGGAAGAAAAAATAAAACATATAATTGCCTTTACGGAAGGACTAATTAAATCCGCCCCCCAAACCAACGGACAATGTCTCGGCCTGGCCGTCATCGACCCAGGGGTAATTGACGAAAAACGCAACATAGCTTTAATGTCTTCTATTATGCAAAATTGGCAAAACGTACCCATCGTTGATATCTTTCAAAAATACTTTCGCCTCCCGGTAATGCTTCTAAATACCAGCATCGCTAAACTCAGAGCGGTTGATCGAGTCGAGCTTAACGGCGCCTCTAGAAATATCGCTTATATTGAATATGGTGAAGGAATCTCCTGTGGTTTAAAACTTGAAGGAAATTACATCTACGGGCATACCCAGCTCGCCGGTGAGCTTGGTCACCTCCGCGTAACTGATAAACCCATTCCCTGCCGCTGCGGCGGGATGGGCTGCCTCGAATCCGTCGCCGCGTTTTCCGCCCTGGCGCGAAACGCCAGAGAATCACTCAAGCAAAACAGTAGAAGCATTCTGTCGAAAATAGACCACCTCGATGGCTTGGCGGTTCTTACCGCTGCCGCTGCCGGCGATCGCCTTGCCTCGCATATTGTTGATGAAGCTTTCGATTATCTCGGCCGGGCCATCGCCGGCATAATCAATATTTTCAATCCGGAAATCGTTATCTTGGAGCATAACATCAGCCTTGCCGGCCCGGAAGCCTTTGCCAGCCTCATGCGCTCGCTCAGCAAAAACTCCCTCCTTTCCCACTGGAAAACCATCGACGCTCGTATCTCCAAATTAAATTCTTACATCGGCGCACTGGGTGGCGCCACCGCCGTCATTGATCACTGCCTGCAAAGTTAATCCGAAAATTCCAAAGCTTAAATAACTCAAACTGACCGATTTACAATTAGAAATTGACGTAATTCTCTTATTGACTAGTTGTTATATTGTTAAAAACTAATAAATAAAATAGTCATCCGCCGCAGGCGGATACCACAATTTTGCATTTTGCCGTTTGATTTTTGCATTCTCAAACTGTCTGTCGGCCAGTTTGAGTAAATAATATTACCGGACTGGCTGCCGATATTTTTAAGGTCGATTAGCGCCGATTTTTAAGCTAGGGTTATGAAGTTATTCCGGCGGTTTAGTCCTGACGGAGCCACTCTTCAACGAGTTCAGCGAGGTCGCCGGTATTTACCAGGTTGTTGCGATCGATATCTTGTGGAAGAAGAACACCCTCTACCAGCCATCTAGCTGCGAATAAAGCCAGGTCTTCGTTGTCAACCATGCCGTCATGGTTGAAGTCCGCTCGGTTTCCCGCCGGTGAAAGGGACATGCTGGCCTGGGGCGTGCCGCCGTAGGCGCCCACGTTGATGCGCTTGCCGTGCGGCCACAATTCCGCCGTCCATGCGGAATTCGGGGCGCCCGCGTCGATACCGGGGCTGGTATTCTCGTCGCTTGTCCAACTGCTCGTGGCCGGATTCCACCTGCCTGCTGAAGATTGTAAATGGAAATCCCCGTTGGCGGGATCCATCAGTTGCGGATCAATATTTTTAACGTCGGTTGCCTGACATTGGTCGCAATAATCAGCAATGCCGTCGTCATAAAATAGCTGGTTACAATTATAGAAATAGTTATAGCCATTGGCCTGATTTTTCTCATATTCTTTTATATAAGTCATTACCGCAAAGTCTGATGTCGTGTGAATAATATTGTTCCGGAAGGTGTGCTGTATGGCAGGAAGGTGCATTACACTTGTTGCATTATAAAACACATTATTTTCCGCATATACTCCATAGGAACCGGAATCGATATACACACAATACCTATTTGTGCCCCGACTGACAGAATCAAAGATATTGCCCTTGATTGTTGTTATGCCGCCATTGGTATAGATAGCGTGTCCGCTGGTTCCCCCGTCGTCGTGAAAATAATTATTAATGACCGTCAGCGCCTCACCATTGCTTACTATATGATAGGTAGCTCCTGTCGCAGCATTCAGATTATAGAACTCGCAGTTTTCAATAATCCCACAAGTCCCATCAGTAGGTTCCCCTATTAAGACATCTTGGGCAGCATTATCATGGAAGATAACATTCTTAGCGTGGACACAGGTTCCGGCAACAGCAACTATACCACCGGCGGTATTACCATAAATCTCACCGCCGTTGATGTATAATCGTTGATAGGCGTTATGGCCTGTTACTCCCCCGCAATTTCCTACATTATCGTAGGCTTTGCAGTTGTTTAAAGTCAAAGTCTGCCAATGAGCATTACCTTCCCCATCTCCCATATTGAAGCCGCCCTGGGCATTATTATAGGCTCGGCAATAATTACAGGTAACATTAACATCAGCAGCAGGCGCCCTGAAGAGTAGCAGGCCGTGTTGACTATTATCTTCAGAAAAATCACAATAATTAAATGTAACCGTCACCGCTGCCGCCGATGACCTCACCCAAACTGTATCTGAACCACCTTGAGTAAAAATTATACGGTTAGAATCATTTGTCCCGCTAATAGCGCTGGTCATGGCGCCCCCGTCACCATCGAAAATAACCTTATACAAATTGGCCCCGTCAATCGTAACATTACCCGAACCCGCAATGGTCAAGGTCCAGTTACCGGTTATCGTCAAATCCGAGCCGCCCCCCGTCCTGGTTGATAAATCATAAACGCCGCCGCCGTCACCGCCGCTGCTCGATATGGTATAGCTGCCTTCAATAGCGGCATTGGTAAAAAGCTCGTCAACGGTGGTAATATCCGCTTGGTGTCCCACAGGTGAAAGGGACATGCTGGCCTGGGGCGTGCCGCCGTAGGCGCCCACGTTGATGCGCTTGCCGTGCGGCCACAATTCCGCTGTCCAATCGGAATTCGGATCGCCCGCGTCGATACCGGGGCTGGTATTCTCGTCGCTTGTCCAACTGCTCGTGTCCGGATTCCACCTGCCCGCGGAAGATTGTAAATGAAAATCCCCGTTGGCGGGATCGATAAGCAATGGATCAACATCAGCGACATCCGTACTTTGTAATTGACTGCCATATATCAATACCGGATCATAAAAGTCATGTGCGCAATTATAAAAATAATTATAGCCATTGGCGTTATTATTTTTGTACTGCTGCGCCGACGTCATAATGCAATAGTTCGAGGTCGTGTGAAATATATTCCCTTTAACCGTAGCTCCGTAGTTTGTACCAATACCGATACAGGTAACCATATCGTAAAAAGTGTTGTACGATATATCCGCTCCTACAGATTTGCCGATTAATGATATTCCCCTTGACAAATCGGTGTTGAAGCCGTCAAACGTACAATTGCTCACGCTGATAAATCCACTATCGGCAAGTATGGCCACGCAGGTACCTGACCTGGAATCATAAAACCGGCAGTTGCTAACACGTATTAATTGGCCGTGTGCCCTTATCGCCGATCTATTAGCGTATGAATGGAAGTCGCACGAATCTATAACCGCAACAGCATTATCTTCGTTGTGTATATCCGCCTCACCATTATCATAAAAGTTGGCATTTTTTACCCATAACTGGGAACCTCCCACCACCGCTATGCCCTGCCCGTTGTTGTTGTAATACTCCCCGCCGGTTACATTCAGATATTGCAATGGGCAGTGAGCCGTTGCCCCCTGGTCATTACAGGCGTCGCCGTTGCTGTAAGATTTGCATTCGTTTAAATTCAGGGTCATGGTGGACTTTCGTTCGGTCCAATATTCACCTTCACTCGGCGGATTGCCTATATTGTTATTAACCCTGGACACCCATATTTTCACTCCATAAACCACAACCGCGCCAGTCAAATAAACCTTGTCATCCACCCATGCCGCCAGAGATGCCATTGAAAATCCATCGTTTTTCGCACCGGCACTGTTGCAGAAGTTGCAGGTTACGGTTATTTCCCCCACCGCCGGATTGGAATTGATAGCCAAATTGTCGTAAGTATTGGCGTCGGTAAAGTTACAGTAAGTGAAAGTTACCGTAACCGCCGCCGCTGAAGATTGCACCGCTATCGTACTGTCGTCGCCCCGGGTAAAAATAATTCGTTTGGAATTATCCGTCCCGCTGATGGTGCTGGTCATAGCCGCCCCGTCATCGTCGAAAATAACCTTATACAAATTAGCCCCGTCAATCGTAACATTACCCGAACCCGCGATGCTCAAGGTCCAGTTGCCGGTTATCGTCAAATCCGAACCGCCCCCCGTCCTGGTTGATAAATCATAAATGCCGCTGCCGTCGCCGCCGCTGCTCGATATGGTATAGCTGCCGTCGGTAGCGGCATAGGTAAATAGCTCGTCAACGGTGGTAATTTCCGCCGCCTCTGCCGCAGCGACTCCGCTAATCTGGCCCCGGTATCCCCCCCCTGCCCACAGAGCACTCATTATTATAAGACCTATCGCTGTCTTCCGGCTCATTTCCGCCGCCGCCTCGTCCTTTGTTTTTCTCCATATCGCTTAGTATAATACTTCCATAACGGATTGGATAATTTATATACATAATAATTTTGTATAATAACATAAATGCCCTCATTTTGCAAGAGTTTTCTCTTTGCCTGGTAATCCTGCGATCTATCGGAGATTTGCTTTTTGGTGATGATTGCGCGAAACGCAATGTCTCGGCAATCTTCCTTGTACGTTGAACCTGGAACGTCGAACCTTGAATGTTGAACATTTACCGATAGTGGCCCTTTCTAAAAGTAAAAAGTATCTGGCATTCAGTGATTCTCAGCCTGCCGGTAAACCCGAAACAGAATGGCATGACAAATTGCGCTGGTTCATCAACGTATATGATTTGGATAATCAGAATATTATCAACCAGGTCAGCATGGTGTACGAATCCAGTGATGAGGATGATAATCCTTTTATTATGTGGGATCCCAATGAAGAGTCCATTCTGTATTTCACTTATAATGCGTGTATAGGTTCATGGCAGGATTGGCAGCGTTTTACCGCCCGTTGGGATATCCGCCAGAAGGAGTTTCAATCCATTTCTTCTCTGCCCTTGCAACTGCGCTATGATTTAGGTTTACTGGGAGTAACCTTTGGTCCCCAGGAAGGTTACTTTCTCACGGAACCGGGCCTGATTGTTTTCCAGGCTCTCGGTTATTTATATATCCTTGATGCCCCGCAGAAAAATTGTCCTTATAAGCCAAAGGATCTCACATTATTCTTCCGAAACATCTCTTCCATCTGCAATTTCACTCTGACTAGCCTGGCATAAAGCTGTAGTAGGTATAACTCAATCTGTCGGACAGTGTTAGTAAAAATGTTGTCTTGTTTTTTTGGGGCATTCTTTCGTTTTTATTTGCTTCAGCCCAAAACCGTTTGGGCGGGCAGGGAAATTGGGGCAGGCGGGGGGCAATTTGCCTGACCGGGGTCCCAGACGGTTTTGGGCCGGTTGTAACATCATCGTACACTGTCCGACAGATCATTTAGTGGCAAGTACAATTTATCTGAAATCTGAGATTTGAGATCTGAGATTTGAGATCTGAGATTTTTATATCTTGTATTTCTCTTTCTTCTTTGTCCCTGTGCGCTATAATTCTTTCTTTTCTTTCACCTGTTCACCTGTTCTACTGCTCACCTGATCTCGCACAGCGACTCCTGCTCTCCGCTGCTGGCGGTTTTCTGCGGCCATCGGCATATATTTTTCTTTTATCCCTCCCATTTGTTTATTGTTCCCTTATTGTCGGCGGTTTCGTCAGCGAAAGAATGTTCCTTAATTCTTTAATCTGTGCTACAATCCTTCATCTTCTTGTTTTATCTGCGTGTTTTTCATGCAGCAATTTCCGTAAGTCCTTGTATATCAACGGCAGAAGCGGTCATTAATGCAGAGGCAAACTTTTGGCCTTTA
>Ga0068714_10001534_pt1 | contig 33295 bp, 41 predicted proteins | sample MTBNYHSulfiMetaG_FD_62988 | JGI IMG/M metagenome (GOLD analysis project Ga0068714, IMG submission 62988) | Enrichment culture microbial communities from rom New York Harbor, USA that are MTBE-degrading - MTBE-NYH (New York Harbor Sulfidogenic)... | ecosystem: Environmental > Aquatic > Marine >...
CCTCGCTCTCAGCACCTATCTCCGCGTTGATGAGGACGAAAGCCGTTGCCAAAAGGGTTGCACCGAGATGAATCTAGATTGTCAGCATTTAAAAGTTATCTGATGGTAGCGTGAAGATATCCATGAGCGACGTTGCCCGCCCTCAGAATAGATGAAATCGAAGCCATGGTGGACCTCATACTCTTCGACATCGACGGGACCTTGGTGGATGACAGGGACAGATACTGGAGCCTGGCGTCCGCCCGCCTCAGAGCCATCAGCGACGCCGCCGGTAGGGAGGCGGCCTTGACTTGGGCCAAGCTTGTTGGGGTAAACCCAGACACATACGAGGTGGATTTAGCTGGGCCCCTCAGTAAGGCTCCCAGAAGAGACGACTTGGCGGTGGCGGCCGCGGCGCTTTACCAGCACGATCACCCGTGGCACAAGGCTAGGGAGCTCGCCCAGAAGGCCTACGACGAGGCTGACAGCGTGCAGGCCCAGGGCTACACCCCCAAACTGTACTCTGGCGCACATGAGGCTCTGACTAGACTGCACCAAGCGGGCTTTAGGCTAGGGGTGGCCACTAACGGGGAGACCCGGATTACGTCAGGGGTCCTTAAGGACTTAAAGATCGACAGATTCTTCGATGTCGTGGTGGGCGCCGACATGGTTGTGGAGGGTAAGCCAGCCCCTGACATGATACTGGAAGCCTGCAGCATGCTGGACGTGGAGCCTGGAGCGGCAGCCTACGTGGGTGACCAGCCTACTGACGCTCAGGCCGGCCGCAGCGCGGGGCTGGCGTTGGTGATTGGAGTGGGTGACCCGGGTTTGAAGGATGCTGGGGCCGACGTTGTGCTTAAATCAGTGGCTGAGCTGACGTGAGTCTTTTAACTAGATACGTGGAGGTTGATCCATGGTTCTGGGCGAGTTCCTGACGGCGAAGGAGATGGGGGCCTTGGAGAGGAACGCGGCCTATCTGGGTGTGCCCACCCGGCTGCTCATGGAGAACGCCGGCCGGTCCGTGGCCGACGAGGTGAGGAAGCGTTTCAAGCCGGGGTCCAAGGTCACAGTGGTCTCAGGTCTCAGCGGCAACGGCGGGGACGGCTACGTAGCGGCCAGGCACCTTGCTTCTTCCGGGTTCAAGGTTAACGTCATCATAATGGGTGACCCACACCACATAAGCCACCCCAACACCAGAGTCAGCTACGAGGCCCTCGCCCGTATGACCTCCAGCGTGAACATAGGCATCGTCACCGACTCCAGCCTCATACCCGGCATCGATGCCGACGTCATCGTGGACGGCCTCATAGGCACCAGCATGAGGGGCGCCCTTAGGCCCCCCTATCTGCAGATGGTCGAGGCCATCAACGGGGCCAAGGCCTACAGGGTGGCCGTGGACATCCCCACCGGCATGGAGGCCGACACAGGGGAAGCCCACGGTGGCTGCGTCCACGCCGACCTCACAGTCACGTTCCACAAGCCCAAGGCGGGCTACGCGAGGAAACCCAAACACGTGGGGGAACTCGTCGTGGCGCCCATAGGCGTGCCCCCTGAGGCTGAGGAGTACATCGGCCCAGGCGACGTGTGGGCCGTCCACCCACACCGGGACCCTGACGCCCACAAGGGCATGCATGGCAGCCTCCTGGTGGTGGGTGGTAGCGAGACCTACAGTGGCGCCCCCGCCTTGACGGCGATGGGCGCCTACGCCGCGGGCGTCGACTTGGTCTACGTGGCTGTCCCTGAGACGGCTGCACAAGCCGTCATGGGCTTCAGCCCCAGCCTGATAACGGTGAAGCTGGAGGGCGACCACCTCACAGAGGAATGTCTGAGCCAGATAGAGCCTTTCCTGGGGAAGGTGGACGCGGTGGCCGTTGGCCCCGGCCTGGGTCAGAGGAAGGACACAGCGGAGGCGTACACGCTGCTCCACACCATGGCCCAGTCCAAGGGGCTGCCCATGGTTGTGGACGCCGACGGCCTGAAGGCGTATCCTGTAAGGAGGCCCGAGGTGAAGACGCCGACTGTGTTCACGCCTCACAGCCGCGAGTTCAAGATACTGACGGGTAAGGATGCGGCCGGCGGCTTCAAGGAGAAGGGAGCCGTAGTGCAGGGTGAAGCCGAGAAGCTCGGAGCAGTTGTCCTTCTGAAGGGTAGGGTGGATGTGGTGAGTGATGGGCGTTGGACTAGGTACAATTGGACGGGAAACCCTGGGATGACAGTGGGAGGAACCGGCGACGTTCTAACCGGGTTGACTGGGGCCTACCTGGCTATGGGTGCGTCGGCCTTCGACGCAGCTTGCGCCGCGGCCTTCATCAACGGTGCTGCCGGTGACAGGGTTGTCGCCGAGAAAGGGTACCATTTGTTACCGGAGGACCTTGTGGCCGAGATACCTTATGTGATAGAGGAGTGTCTAGGGTAGCAGGAGTCGGATGTTGCTGTCCAGCATCCCTGATATCTTGTCCATGGGTATGTGAAGGTCCCCGTGGGGGGCGTACCGGTTTATGCCCATGAGCATCTCCACGTAGGGTCGCTGCCTCACGCCAGGGTAATCGGTGCCAAACACCATCTTATCGATCACCCCCAGGTTCATCGCCACGAGCAGATCACGCCAGAGCATGTATTGGAAGCTGGGGTGGTTCACGTCGCCGTAGGGCCAGCTTATGTCGCACCACACGTTCCTGTGCTTCCGTGCCACGTAGAGGGTCTCCTCAACTCTGGGGTAGCCCAGGTGGGCGAGGACGATCCGGAGCTCAGGGAAGCACTCAGCGACCACGTCGATCTGAGCCGGGTCGTTGTGCTTCATATAGTCGTAGGGGTTGGGCATCCCGGCGTGGTGGAACATGACGGGCATCCCGATGCTGGATGCCGCCTCGTACACCTTGAAGGCGTGGGTGTCGTCCGGAGCATAGCCGTCGCTGCACGGGTACAGCTTCAATCCAAAGAGGCCCAGCTCGTGCCTCTGCCGGAGCACCTCCTCGGCTGAGCCGTGCCTGGTGGGGTTCACGTACCCGAAGCCTATGAAGTGGTCTGGGTCCTGCCTGACGAAGGCTGAGACCTGCTCCGGGTTGGTGCGCTTGTCGCTGAGGACCACAGCCTTGTCGATGCCCGCCTCCTGGAGGTCCGCCAGAAACTCCTCGCGGCTCACCGAGATGACTGTTGGGTTCGCGGGGTCGCTGTACTCGGTGATGCTTATGTGGCAGTGATAGTCCACTCGGGGCAGCCCGGTCTTCCTCAACAGGTCCACCCGCTTAATCAGCGTGGTGTCCATGCCAGTCAAGTTGATCCCTATGAATGAGGCGGATGTGGGTTAAAGAGTTGTCCTGATCGTGATGCAGGATTGATACGTGTCAAGGGGAATCCTTGAACTGGGGGAGCAGGTCCCTGTGGGCTTCGAAGAGTTCCTTGAAGGCCTTCTCGGCTGCCCCGGTGTCGTGTACCACGGGGTCAGCAAGCATTGCCTGCTGGGCCAAGCCCATGTCCCCGTGGACCCCGGCCTCCACTGCCAAGCTCTGCACCATGATCTGGATGTTGCAGAGGGCCGCCAGACCGCTGGGCATGTCTCCCACCTGGATGGGCCTAACACCTTCTTTATTGATGACGGCGGGCGTCTCCACTACGGCGCCCCTGAGCAGGTTATTGACCTGCCCTTCGTTGGGTAGGTTGACCTGAAGCTCCATGTGGTTGCTGTCGCCTATAATCCCGGCGATGATGTGCATTGCCCGCTCGCCTGAGAGCTTGCCCTTGACGTTGAGAGTCTCATCGCCTCCGATGAGCTCGTTGATCCTCTGCCAGCTCTTCTCTCCTTCCCGCTCGCATCTATCGATCCAGTTGAGGCCCCTGGTCTCAGGCGGGCACACTTCCCAGGCGTAGGCTAGGTACTCGCCCAGGTGGTTGTCGTCTGTGCTGGGGTATAGGCCGAACTTGTTGTACATAGCTCTGCATAGGGGCTGGAAGCCTCTGGCTCCGGCAACTGCCTCAGCCAGCATGGTGTAGGCGTCAGTGCCGTCCTTGAGCCTCAGCTCCTTGTACCAGCTGAAGTGGTTGAGGCCGCTGGAGACGGCGTCCAAGAGGGCTGTGGGCACGCCCATCTTGGGGGCTAGGCGCTGGAGCTGGTGCTCCACCTCGTGGCAGAGGCCCACCACCTTGACGCCGGTGTACCTGCTCACGGCCAGGCAGATCCTGGAGACGGGGTTGGTGTAGTTTAGGAGGAGGGCGTCTGGGCAGCGGTCCATCATGTCTTGGGCTATCTCCATAACCGGGGGTATGTTCCTCATGGTGTGGAACAGGCCGCCTGGGCCGCCGTTCTCCCCGATGACCTGTTTGATGCCGTGCCTGTAGGGTATCTCCCAGTCTAGCCTCCACCGCCTCATCCGCTCCACGGCTATACTCATGAGGACGAAGTCTGCGTCCTCCAGGGCCTCCCCTCGGTCCACGGTGTGCTCGATCTCCAGGCCGCCGCCGGCCTCCACGTTCATTCTCTCAGCCAGGCCTGCCATGGCTCCGAGCCTCTTCCCGTCTATGTCGTGGAGGACAAGGCTGGAGCCTCTGAGAGCCGGGATGTTAACGGCGTCTAGCACAGAGTTGTAGCCGAAGACGCTGCTCCCTGCCCCCACGAGAACTATGCGAGCCATGAGTGATTTTAGCGTCGTAGAGGTTTAACGGTTTCACAGGTTGACGGCGATCATGTACAGGCCCGCCGCCACCAGCACCAGGGCGCTCACCTTCTTGACGTGAGGCAGCAGGCTCATGAACCGCTCCAGTAGAACCTGGTTAGAATAGGCGACCGCGAAGGTGAGGGGCACTATCATGGCGGCCGCTCCTAGCCCGTAGGCCATAAAGCTGGCTAAGATGCCTGTGAAGCCGCCGGAGCTGGCTGACTGGAGCACCAGGAGTATGAAGACGGGGAGGCTGCACGACATGGAAGCCGCGCCGTACCCGACACCGTAGATTAGGAGGCCTCTGTACCCGACCTTTTTCGTGGCCAATGAGCTTATGGTGGGCACCCTGCCGAGTACGTCGCTGAAGGCTGTTAGGAGCCCAGCGAGGACCAGGAACGCGCCGATGAATGGTGTGACAGCGGACACCCTCTCCGCCAGGCGGCTGACACCGAACGCGGGGAGAACCCCCACGACAAGGTACGCTGATGTGAACCCCATCGCCGTGGCTATTGAGAACCCAAGGTATGTGAGGGGACTGCGTCTGCCTTGGCCTATGTTCATGTAGTAGGCCACGTAGCTGGGTAGCATGGGGAGGGAGCAGGGGGCCAGGGTGGCAAGGAACCCGGCGGTGAAGGACAGGCTCAGGCTGGCGATATCCAAGCAGGGTCACCCGTATTTCTGGATTAGTTGCTCGAACTCGGCGAGGGTGGTGTAGTAGCCCCTGTACCTTATGACGCCTTCCTTGTCCACGAAGATTATGAGGGGTATCGAGGCCACCTTGTAATACTGGGCTGCTTCAGGCGAGCTTGCGAGAAGCCAGCTCATCGCCTCTCGCTCCTTGAACTTCTGGAGGAATGTTGCGTTGTAGTCGGAGTCCACGTTGATGGAGATTATCAGTACGCCGGGCGTGCCCTCAACATCTCTGAGGATCTTTAGCTGTTCCTTGCAGGGGCTGCACCAGGGCGCCATGAAGTCTATTATGAGGAGTTCTCCTCGGCGGTCACTGAGTTTTATGGTTTCTCCGTCTAGCCCGGTGAGTAACAGGTCCCTGGCTCTGTATCCGGCAGTCACGCCGATGGGGACGTCCTCCGATGTCTCTGCGGGTTCCCTGTTACTCGCCCATAGGAGGTAGACAGCTGATGCTACAACGATGATCATGATGAACGGTGTAATGTATCCTTTGACGGCTCTGTCCATTCCTTGGGTATCCGTGGAGTTAAGGTTAAAAAAGGTGTTGAAAGGTGCCTACCTTGCGTGAGGCACTTAGAGGTTACCTTCTCTCGGCTGCACCCGCCAGATAGATGCTGGCGCGGAGGGCGTTGACGGCTGTCCTGTAGTCCTTGAAACTACCCCTCATGGTGCGTCCGTCCAGTCTTTCGAAGCTGGGCATCAAGGACACCACATCGCACATGGTCTCTGAGCCGTACCTGACCTTGACCTCCACCGGCTCCTTCACACGTCTGGGCTCAGGGTAGCCTGAGGTTAGAGCCTCCTGGACCTTGGCCGTGATGAGTTTGCTGCTCTCATCCGGGTGCAGGCACCTGGCGCTGTACCTGCCTACAGCCCACTTGACTGTGGCCGTCGTGATACCCGGTACGAATGCCTCAGCCTCCTGGGTGGCGGCGTAGTCTCCTGCGAGGAACACCGATGGGACCCCGCATGTGCCCGCGAGGGCCGAGTTGAGCCCGAACTCTCCAGTCTCTCTGCCGTTGATCCATATGGCGTCTACGGCTGAGCCGCTGATGGTGTGACACATAATGCCCAGAGGCGTGTTCCTCATGCTGTGATAGCCCACGTAGAGGGCCGCGTCGAAGCTTTTGTCGATTCCCTCCATCATGTTCCATGGTTTGGGTGAGCCCCGCACAAGGATTGCTTTAGGGTTCACGTCCTCGGGCCTCAGGTTCCTCATGCTTCCGTGAGCGTCAGAGACCACTATCTCGTCTGCCCCCGCCTCATTGGCTCCCTTGATGGCGGCGTTGATGTCCCCAGCCATGAGTTTTCTGGCGAAGCTGTACTCGCTGCTGTTTCGGTCAACCTCGCTCCAGTCAACTATTCCGCTGATGCCCTCCATGTCGATAGAGATGAAAACTCGCATAACCTTAAATCACCGGTATTGGAGGGTGGTTTACGAGGCTAAAACTGTTATCAAGGCTCAGCTGAGGACGCTGATTTGTAGCAGGAACGTGGCCGCTGTGAGCAGTAGCATTAGGATGCTTAGCCTCCGGGTTATCCTGATCTTCAACTTGGATATTATGTAGACCATAACAGTGAAGATCATGGTGAATGGGACGGTAACCGCGAGCTCAGTTACCGAGACAGTGACAGGGGCTGTCAGAGCCACGACGCCGAGCACCAGGGTCGCGGTTATTATATTGTCTCCTAGGACATTGCCGAAGGAGACCTCGTGCTCACCCGCAGCCGAGGAGAACAGGGATACAGCCAGCTCAGGGATTATGGGCCCAAAGCTCATGATGAGCCCCACAACGAAGCCCCCGAGGCCATAGAAGTTCATCACCCAGAGGGCGCCGTCTACAAGCAGGTAGCTGCCGAGGACAAGTACCAATGCTCCGGCTACAAGAGGGAAAATGTTTAAAGGAAGATGTCCCCCTATCACCGCTTCGCTGTCTCTACCAGACTTTCTCAACGAGTCAGCGAGGAACACGAAGAAGAGAACTATGAAAAGTGCCCCCATCCAAGGTTGGATAGACCCGAACACTATTACTAGAGCTGAGAGAAGGATGTTTACGCCTAATAAGTAGGCACATTGTCGTGTGACTCCGTTGACGGCTTCCACGTCGCCTAACAGCCCTACAAATCCCACCAGCAGAGGCAGGTTGTATATGTTAGTTCCGAGGATGTTACCCAGGGCTACAGTCGGTGCGCCCTTCAAAGCGGTGATCAAACTGCTTGTCAGTTCAGGTAGAGCCGTGACTGTGGCTACCAGTATGGACCCCGTTACCGCTTTCTGAAGTTGTAGGTTGTTACCTAGGTTGACGGCCCCGGTCATGGTGTTCTTGGCGCCGAAGTATATCATCAATAGGCTTAGGGATGTCGATAGGGCTACCAAGTGAAGCATTGTTGTTTCCTTCCAGGTTTATACCCATCAGCACCACGAGGCCTGAATATAAACAATCACTATTTAGCCGAACGAGGGCAACATCATGTTATCTGATAACAGATTTCCATGACTTGAAGGAAAACCTAGCCAGAGGATCACACGAGCCCTCCGACCCATCCGGAAACCCCGACACCCGCATCACGCAGCCTACGCCGGATACGAAAGGCCAACGAGAGGGGGTGAGGGCTCACCAACACATGGAACAGAGTTCAGTTACAGAAATCCGTATCCGCTTTAAATTCTCAACAAGGTGTTTGAGCTAACGCATATACACTAAGGTGAGATCGCTGTCCGCTGTTCTTGGCTTGAACGATAACGAATATCAGAACACAGCCCCAGCTAAGAAAAAACAGACTCCCATGAATCCCGAGGAAGACTTCTTCTTACAGCAGCTGAAGGACCGAGGCATCAGGGACATCCAGCCCAAGTTTACTCCCAAGGGTATAGAGTTCGAAGCATTAGCATTTATGCAGACATACTATGAGCCTTCTGAGATGATAAAGCTCCTTGAGAGCCTTACAGACAAAGGACTTCTCGAAAAGATCAATTATGGCACCGTTGGCCTCTGCCCGGGGTGCAGCAGCCCTGTATTCATGCTCACCATGGCCTGTCCCAGGTGTGGTTCACTCAAAGTGAGCAAGAAGGAGCTCGTCAAACACGTGAAATGCGGCCACTCGGGGTACAGTGAAGACTTCGTCGTAGGCATCCACTACGTTTGCCCCAGCTGCGGCGCCCAGGCCAAGATAAGCGGAGACAACGGTGAGGCAGGGGAGCAGTTCAACGTAAGCGACTCCCTCTACGAGTGCGAGGACTGCAAGTCCATCAGCGCCAAGGCGGCGACAAGCTTCAACTGCATCAAGTGTAAAACCAGGTTCACATCCAAGGACATCAGGTACGAGAACCCCTGCGGATACAGGCTCGTCGAGCCCCACGTCGTGACACCGGAACCCAATCAGGTGAAGCCTGAGAGCCATTCTATAGAAGAGGCTAAGGGTGACCCCGTGCAGCAGGCTGCCCCCGATGAACCAGACTTGGCCGAGTGTTCCGAGCCAGAGCTACCTCAGGGTGAAGAAACGAGGCAGACTGACGAGATCGAGGAGCCCACTCAGCCTGTGCTCAACCGGCTGCCACCGGAGCTTGAGGAGGTCGATGAAGTTAAGCAGGAGACTCTCATCAACGACGAGGAGCCCGAGGATGAGCCAGCGGAGGAGCCTCAGGAGCTAGTGGAGGAGCCTGAGCTACCCAAGGCGTCAGAGAAACGTGGGTTCTTAGACAGAATACTGTCAAGAAAGGAAGAAGCCACACTAGCCACCAAACCCTCGAAGCCCATCAAGGTTGAGAAGGAAGTGGTGAAGCGAAGCGACGCCACTATACTCCTCATCGAGCAGGACCAGTACAGAGCGGACAGGATCATCAAGAGCTTGGAGAGGACGAGGCTCCAGAGCATAGAGGTGAAGCACGCGCCCAGCGGCAAACTAGGGCTGAGGGAGCTGAGGCAGCCCTACGACGCGGTGATACTTGACATGAGCCTCAGCGACATGGACCCAGATCTGATTGTGCGGGAGATCAGCCGTTGGAGGGTGACCACCCCCCTAATAGTCATCACAGACGATGAAGCCTCCGCCAAGATACTTAGCAGGGTCGATCTGAGCGAGGTTAAACTTCTAGAGTACTCGGAGGCGGCTGTAAGGCAACTACCAGGGATAATAGAGAAGCTGGTCAGCTAGCCGATTTCGGCATCTTGAATAGGATAGGTGAGCCACACCAGAGGCATAGCATCGTCTTAGGAACCAGGTGTTTGCACTCTTTGCAGACTGTGAGGGCTTCCGATATCTCCGTCGCTCCGTCTTTCACAAGTTCAACAGTGTCGTAGATTAGCTCCTGAGCCATGTTAACCGTCATGTGGGGGCGTCCCCAGGCTTTTAAGGAGAACGCATCGAAATCACGGGGAGAGGCCGATGAAAGTGAGGCCCAGACAATCTTATTAGCCTCGGAGCAAGCTTCACCACTGTGACGCCTAAACCCATCTTTAACCCTGAGAAAGGCGCCATGAAGGTAGCCTGCTTCGCCTCCGGTTCAGGCACCAACGCCAGAAAGATAATTGAGAGGGGCCTAGAGCCAGACTCGCGTTTCAAGGTGACCCTCCTCTTCTCCGACGTCCGAGACGACCGCACACACAGGTCCGGGGACAAGATGTGCCGCACCAAGGACATAGCCGAGGAGTATGACATCGCCTACGAGTGCATCGACATCAGGGACTTTTACAGGGAGAAAGGAGTTCCAAGAAGCGATCTGAGCGTACGCCCCGAGTTCGATAAGAGGGTGGTGGAGCTCATCGCCCCCCACAAGGTGGACCTCATGTGCAACGCCGGGTACATGAGTATCATGACCACGCCCATCCTGGAGGCGTACTCGAGCCGCATCATCAACGTCCACCCCGCCGACCTCACCATCATGGAGGGCCCCGAACGCAAATACGTGGGCATTCACGTTGTGGAGGAGGCCATCATGGCTGGGGAGAAGGAGCTCAGGGCCACAACCCACGTAGTCCGGGAGAAGGTGGACCACGGGGAGATTCTGGTGCTCTCGGAGCCTGTGCCCGTGAAGCTACCGGCAGGAGTAGCCTTCAAGACGCTGGCCGAAGACAACGCCCTACGGGCCAGGGTGGTGAATGAGCACCAGGACAGGCTAAAGATGCGAGGAGACTGGGTCATATACCCTCTGACTGTGCAGCTCATAGCTGAGGGCAGGTTCAGCCTAGACAATGGTAATGTCTACTTCAATGGAAAGCAGGCGCCTCAGGGCGTCAGGCTACCCCGTGATCTCAGCCACTAGAGCCCCGGATGCCTCTACCACTTCCCTAGATCGTAGCTCAAGGAGCTTGTCGCGGGCCCCGCCACCGCAGAAGAAGGTCTCCATGGCAGCCAGCTCCGCGTCCAAAACGGTTCTCAAACGCTCCTTGAGCCCGATGGACGGTGTTCCCCCGGGCGGGTACCCACTCACATTGTGAGCCTTACTGAAAGGAAAAAGCTGCACGTTGCTCACCTCGAGGGCGGCGGCCGCCTTCTTGAGGTCCACCCGCCTATCACCCGGCACTATCAGGAGCACATGTTCTCCCTCGCTCGTAACCGAGATGAGGTTCTTGGTGATCCTGTGGAGAGAGATGCCGGTGGCTTCAGAGGCGTCCGCAGTATGAACCGTCTCCTCCTTCTCGATGAAGCGGTACCAGACACCCAGCCGCTTAAGCTCCTTCTCAAGCTCCATCTTCAGACCCTATGGTAATTCCATCCTGATAAATGAATCATTTGGGTACGTATCTGCATGACTGACCCACAGCCACGTGACACTGTCCCCAGAAGAGTCAGCCAGTTAATCGTTAGGCTACCTCGATATCTATAATCGATATCCACATTCCACTAACATTATATCCGGATTACCTGAGACCATATTCGATGGACGAGAAACATAGATCACTGTTCGATACGCCTAATGATATGCCTAACGCAGAAACCACTCGGAGTCTCATCCGAGGTAAAATCACTGATGATGTGCGATATAAGTTTGAGCGGATATACTCTGACCTGCTGGAGAAAAAAGGAACCACCGATGACATCTTAAAGGTCGAAGAGGAGTTAAAGGAAATCAGAGCGCATGAAGAGTACATTAGAACTCTTCGCCAAGGGTACGAAAACAAACTAAGATCATTCAAATTGAGCGAAGCCATAACCACATCTAGGAGACTATAAATCCTACAAATGTTATCGGCCCAATGGGGCCCGAGCTGGTTTTAACCTTAATCAATCTCTTAGGATAGGGCATGTCATGCAGTGGGGTCCGCCGCCGCCCACCGCCAGCTGGCTTCCAGGTATCCTGATGACATCGAAGCCCCTATCCTCCAGCAAAGGGATTATGCGCTCGTTCCACTCGTAGCTGACGCACTTGCCGCTGCCCAGGCCCACGATGTTGCTACCGAAGACCCTGATCTCTGTGTCGTCACAGTAGATGAGCTCCACGCCACGCTCCTTCAGGTACTCCTCAAGCCAGACCAGCTCCACGCCGTCCTCGTTGTACACGTAGGCGGGGAACAGCCTTAGGCTGCCGGGGTGGAAGAGGGCCAGGTCGGGAGCCATCACCATCAGGGCCCCGTCCAGGTGCACCCTCCAGCTGGGCAGGGGCTGGGCCACGAACTCCTTGACGCAGCGGCCCAGCATACTGTCACGCATCTGGAAGACGCCGTCCTCGTTGCTGCGGGTGCCGTAGCCCATCATGGGGGTGTCCTTGTTGAGCCAGACGAAGTCGCCGCCCTCCACGAGTCCTGGGGGCGCCACCTTGTGGGCTATGGGTAGACCCAGCTTCCTGAATGCCATCTCCATGAGCGTAGGCTCCACGAACCTGGCCTGGTAGGTCATCCTCAGAACGTTAGCGCCCAGGTTGTTCACGATGGCCACGTCCCGGGTGTAAACCATGTTGGGGAGCACGTCGGCTATCTGGGCGTGCCTCTCATCCAGTAGATCGTTGAGCATGTAGACTTGGACCCCCTCACCCTTGAGGGCGTCCACGAAGAAGTCGTGCTCCTCCTGGAACGCCTTCCAGTAGACGGGGTCCCTAAACAGGTAGTCGTTCTTGTTGCCTGCGGTGACCACCCGCATGCCCTCGCCGGGGCGGTGCATGAGGGCGCTGCGGAGCTTGCCGTATTCTGTCTGGGCGCCAAACTTCATGGACATCAAAGGTAACGGGAGCCGCCAAGGTATTTAAAAATAATCAGCCACATTCAGACCCCAAATCAACTATATAGAGGCATATAGAGTATGGTATCAGTTACATATACGTGCAATTATGGTGTTCTAACATGAGCCATGTTTCAAATAACATAATATGTTCAAAAACGTGGGCCATATGCAGTGTTTAAGGAAAAATAAACCAATTTACTTTTATTCAAGGGGTACAGAGTCTCGTAGATATGTGGTGACTCTGAGGAGAGATTTAACCGACGGAGACGTTAGAAGAATCGTCCGAGAGTCACTGGAAATGATCTCATCAGCCCAGAACCAGCTTGGGCTGCCCATCGCACCCAACCTTTGGCGCACCAAGCTCCGCCTTGAGACGGGCTCATTCATAGCCGGCACCGTGAACAAGCGGAGGGGGGGCAAGTACAGCATGGACTACGGTTCCTTCACCCCGCCAAGCACCATCACCCTGGACAGGAGGCTGCCCTCATCGGACCACCCCATGAACCTCCCCGACTTCGCTGAGACCATGATGGCCTACAGCGGCGTCCACGAGGTCATCCACGCAGACGACCACACCGGCGGCGACCGGCTGCTCCTGGCTACTAGAGAGCACATTCTGAGGGCCCACAGGGACAAGCTGGAGAAGAGCATGAGGATCATCAAGGAGGAGGGAGGCTGCAGCGCCATATGCAACCACGACGACCTAGCCAGCCTCTGGGCCGTCCAGTACGTCGACATGGTCACCCACTACAGGAGCTACGTGGTCCTCCGCCACAGGAAGTACTCCAAGCTTGACCAGATATGGTCGAGGCTGAGCGACGACTTCTTCCCGCCCAACCTGCTCACCTGCATAGAGGCCAGCAAAGGCCCCGAGTACATGTTCAGGCTCTTCACGGAGAGGACCGGCGAGTACTGCCTCATAGAAGCCCTTGAGGAGTACAACGCCATTAAGGAGAAGGACTCGAGCAGCTACACCGTATAGATTAAAACCGGCGCGGCCACCCATATTCTGGTCCACATGCTCTACAACACTCTCGTCGAGTACTACGCCAGGCTGGAGGAGACCACCAAACGCCTGGAGATGACCGACATCCTCACGGAGCTCATCCGGGAGGCGTCACCTGAGGAGATCGAAAAGATCGTTTATCTTACCCAGGGAAAGATCCACCCCGACTGGACCGGCGAACCCGAGATAGGGATGGCCGAGAAGATGGTTGTGGAGACCCTGGTCAAGATCAGCGGCCTCAAGAAGGAGCGGGTGGAGGCCATGCTGGCCGAGCTGGGAGACATAGGCCTCGCGGCTGAGGAAGCCATGAAGATCAAGAAACAGGGCAGCTTCTTCAGAAAGGAGCTCACTGTCACCGACATCTACGAGGGGCTTGACGGCATAGCCAGGAAGGAGGGCAAGGGCAGCGCGAAGCAGAAGATGGACGCCCTGGGCAGCCTAATGGCTGACTCATCCCCCCTGGGCGCAAGGTACCTGGCCAGGGTGGTTGTGGGCAGCCTCCGCCTCGGCATCGGCGACATGACCATGCTGGACGCTCTGTCCCAAGCCTACACGGGCTCCAAGGAGGCCCGCGGCGACCTGGAGAGGGCCTACAACCTCAGCAGCGACCTCGGCCTGGTGGCAAGAACCATGGCTAAGGAGGGGTACGAGGCCGTCCACGACTTCCATGTCAGGGTGGGCTCACCCATCCGGGTCATGGCCGCGCAGCGCCTCAGCACCGCGGAGGAGGTTATAGAGAAGCTGGAGGGCCACTGCTCGGCGGAGTACAAGCTGGATGGTGAGCGGTTCCAGATCCATAAGAAGGAAAACAGGGTTCAGATATTCAGCAGGCGCCTGGAGAACATCACCCACATGTACCCCGACGCCGTCACCATGTCCCGGGAGCTAGTGAGCGCGGAGGACGCCATAATCGAGGGAGAGGCTGTAGCCTATGACCCTGACACGGGCGACGACATGCCCTTCCAGACTCTGATGCAGAGGCGCCGCAAGTACGGCATCGAGGAGATGATGGAGAAGATACCTGTCCGCGTCTACCTGTTCGACTGCCTCTACGCGGACGGGAGGGACCTCACGCTACAGCCCTACTCCGAGAGGATAGCCGTACTGGAGGGCATCGTGGACCAGAAGGAGGAGTTCAAGCTGGTGGAGCGCCTGGAGACCAGCGACCCCGCGGAGATGGATAGGTTCTTCCAGCAGGCTATAACTGACGGAACCGAGGGCCTCGTCGTGAAGTCCACGGGCCCGGACAGCATATACAGGGCGGGGGCCAGGAGCTGGCTCTGGGTGAAGCTGAAACGCAGCTACCAGAGCAAGATGCAGGACACCGTGGACCTGGTGGTAGTCGGCGCCTTCCACGGCCGCGGCAGACGCGCCGGAAGCTACGGGGCGCTGCTGGCGGCCGCATACGACCATGAGGCCGACGTCTTCAGGACGGTTTGCAAGGTGGGCTCAGGGTTCACGGACGAGAACCTGGAGCAGATACCACCCATGTTCAAGTCCCTGGAGATGGAGCACAGGCACGCCAGGGTGGACAGCCTACTGGAGGCCGAGGTCTGGTTTGAGCCTGAGAAGGTCATGGAGGTCCTGGGGGACGAGATAACCGCGAGCCCCCTCCACACGGCCGCCTTCGGTGAGGTCCGGGGAGGCTCGGGGCTGGCCATCAGGTTCCCCAGGTTCACCCAGTGGAGGGAGGACAAGTCCGCTGAGGAGGCAACAACGGTCCAGGAGATCGTGGACATGTACAGGAGCCAGCTCAAGACGCTCAGCGAGAAGGAATAATTTTCTCAGTAAACCATTTAGACTCCCATCCATCAATATTTGGCGCTATGATCGAGGATGTCCTCAGCAGGCTGGATGAAGGTTACACTCTCAGGGTTCTAAAGGACATGATCCGCATACCCTCCGTCGTCGGCGAGGAGAAGGAACTGGCCCACTACCTGCAGGGGGAGCTGGACTCGCTCGGCCTAGAGACCGAGCTTCACGAGGCCCAGCCGGGCAGACCCAACATATACGGGAAGCTGAAGGGCTCAGGGAAGGGCAAAAGGCTCAACTTCGGCGGTCACCTGGATACGGTGCCCGTGGTGGCGGGGTGGAGTAGGGACCCCTTCACTCCCGTGGTGGAGGGCAACAGAATATACGGGCTGGGCAGCAACGACATGAAGGGCGGCATCGCCTGCATCCTCAACATGATACGGGCCTACACGGAGTCGGGGCACGAGTTCAGGGGAGAGCTGAGCTTCGGCGGCGTCATCGACGAGGAGGCCCTTGGGGAGGGGGCCAAGGCCATGTTGAAGACCGAGTACGGGAAGGTGGACGCCATCGTGCTGGCTGAGCCTAACACCGCTGATGAGAGGAAGCCCACACACCTAGGAATCACCGGTAAGGTCCTCTACGACATATACGTCCACGGTAGGGCGGCCCACGGGTTCAGCCCCGAGGAGGGCGTCAACGCCGTTGAGCAGGCGGGGGTCATACTGGCGAACCTGCACAGGCTCAGGCTGCCCCAGCACCCCCAGTTCAAGGGCAACACCTGCACACTGAAGATCGAGGGCGGCTACAAGGTCTACAGCGTCGTTGTGCCAGCCGAGTGCAGGTTCGAGGTGAACAGGCTGCTTGTGCCAGGTGAGACACGTGAGTCCGCTGTCAGGGACATGGAGGAACTGGTGGAGTCCCTGCGCCTTGATGCGCGCGTCGAGGTGAAGACCAAGCCCCCCTTCTACGCCAGCTACGTCCTGAGCCGGGAGGAGCCCATCATCCAGGTCTTCGACTGGGCCTACAGGGAGGTCATGGGCAAGGCGCCCCACTACAGGTACGGCAGCAGCATCACGGACGCTAACACCTTCGCCGGCGAGGGAGGCATCCCCTGTGTCCACCTGGGGCCATACGACGGCGGATCGCACCAGAAGGACGAGTACACCCTCATCGACAGCCTCAGCCCCGTTAGCGAGGTGTTCGCTCTGATGGCTGACAGGTTCCTCTCCTAGCGCACTACTTATACTCCTTAAAGCGTCTCATCATCCCATGCTCGAAGAGGTACTCAGGCGGCTGGACGACGCCTACACTGTGCGGCTGAGCGAGGAGATGATAGGCATCCCCTCGGTGACAGGCGAGGAGGAGGCCCTCGCCCTCTACATCAATGACAAGCTGGAATCCTACGGCATGGAGGCCGGGCTGGAGTACGTGGAGCCGGGCCGCCCCAACGTGTACGGAGTCCTTCAAGGCTCCAAGCCGGGTAAGAGGCTGAACTACAATGCCCACACCGACACGGTGCCAGCCGGCGACGACTGGGTTACGGACCCCTTCAAGGCGGTGATCAAGGACGGCAGGATGTATGGGCGGGGCGCCTGCGACATGAAGACGGGCATCGCCTGCAGCCTGAACATGCTCCGGGCGATAGCCGACTCGGGCGCCCAGTTCAGGGGCGAGTTGAGCTTCAGCGGCGTCATCGACCAGGAAGCAACCGATAAGGGCGCATGGAGGATGATGGAGGATCCCTGGTGGAGGAGCCTGGACGGCGTGGTCCTCACCTACAGCTACTGCGGGGATGAGACCAAGCCCATACCCCTGGGCTTGACAGGCAAGGTTCTCTACGACGTGAAGGTGAAGGGCAAGGCTGCCCACGGTTTTAGGCCCCACCTGGGGGTGAACGCGGTGGAGGACGCGGCTAGGATCATCGCCAACCTGGATAAGCTGAAGCTGAAGGACCACCCCAAGTTCGGCAAGGGCACCGTGTGCACCCTGAAGACGGAGGGCGGGTACAAGGTTTACAGTGTGGTGGTCCCCGAGTCGGCTCGGTTCGAGGTGAACAGGCTACTGGTGTCCGGCGAGTCGATAGAGTATGCTTTGAGTGACATGAGGAGGCTGGTGGACTCGCTGGGTCTCCGGTCCGAGGTGGAGGTGGGGGTCAAGCCCCCCAAGTATGAGCCGTACATCGCGTCGAGGGACGAGCCGCTGATGAGAACCCTCCACGAGGTATACAAGGAGGTCATGAGCCGGGAGCCTCTCTACGAGTACGCGTACGGCATTACGAACGCCAACATCTTCCAGGGGGAATGTGGCATCGAGTCCGTCCACATAGGGCCGCAGAGGGGGGACCCTCACAGCCCCAACGAGTACGTGAAGCTGGAGTGGCTGCCCCCCGTGAGCGAGATGTACGCGCGGGTGGCCATGAGCTACCTCGCGTAAGCCCCTAAAAAAAGAGTTGAAGGCGTTAAGCCTTGTACTCTACCTTGCCGTTAATGAGGACCATCTCCACATTAGACAGCACATCCAACGGGTCACCGCTCAGGATGCGGATGTCGGCGTCCTTGCCCTCCTCGATGCTGCCAACCTTGTCGGCCACGCCCAGTATCTCGGCCGGGTCTATGGTTATGGCCCTCAGGGCGGCGTCCCTCGGGAGGCCGTTCCTGACCGCCAGCGCCGCGCATATCGGCAGGAAGGAGATGTCCTGGCCCGTGGAGTCGGTCTGGATGGCGAACTTTACGCCTGCGTCGTAGAGCGCCTTGGGCGTCTTGAAGTTCAGCTCCCTCATCTCCCACTTGGGACGCGACATGAGGCTGGGCCCCCATACAGCTGGGATACCTTTTTTAGCGATCCACTCAGCATTCCTGTGGCCCTCCGTGGCGTGCTCCCACGTGAGCTTGACGTCGAACTCCTCAGCGACCCTTATGGCTATGGCTATGTCGTCGGCCCTGTGGCTGTGGACCTTCAACGGTATCTCCCCCTTCAGCACAGGTATCAGGGCCTCCAGCTGCAGGTTGGTGTCAGGAAGCTTCTCAGGCTCGTCCTTGAACCTCTCCCGCTTCTCCATGTAGGTCTTGGCGTCCTGGAGCCACTTCCGGAGTATGGCGGCCTCACCCATTCGGGTCGAGGGGTACTGCTTCTTATCTGCGCCGTAGACACGCATGGGGTTCTCCCCGAAGGCGCACTTCATGCCCGAGGGGTGCATCAGCACCATGTCCTCCACGGTAGTCTTGGGCGCCGTCTTCACCACGACGCCCCAGCCGCCTATGACGTTGGCGCTGCCCGGCATGATGTTGACCGTGGTGATCCCCGCCTCCAGTGCCGCGCGGAGCCCCGTCTCGTCGGCGTTGGCCTTGATGCCGTCCATGGCCTTCACCTCGGGCGTCGCGGGGTTCGTCATCTCGTTGCCGTCGCTGCCTGCCCAGCCGATCCCCTCCTCCCAGATGCCTATGTGGCTGTGGGCCTCCACGAGGCCGGGCATCACCACCTTCCCAGACACGTCAATCACCTCAGCGTCCTTAGGGACCTTGACGCCCTTACCCACCTTGGATATCTTTCCTCCTTCGATGAGGATGATGCCATCTTCGATCACACCCTTGGTGATCGTGAGTATCTTACCGCCTTTAATGGCTAACATGATCCATCCCCCAATGTCCGCGCCTACATTATTTAGAGGTATCCGTTAAAGACGGTTGTGAACTAGAACACTCTTGGTCTCGTATCTGAGCACACGGGTGAACTTCTTTAAAACCATACGTTCCACAGGCTGCACCAGGGTTAGGTTGATCTAGCCCCTTATAGGAGGACCCCAACAGCTCTACCCTGTAGGTGAAGCTGGAGCGGCTCCCGTCTGTGAGCGAGATGTATGCCAGGATAGCCCTAAGGTGCCTTTAGCCCAGCTTTTCGACTATGTAGAGGAAGCTGACCCTCGCTCCCATACCCCCCATGGTGAAGTGGGGCCTCACATTAGGGATGATTGTAACCAGCTCCCCCTCAAGCCCGTTGAGGAACTCCTCCAATCTGTCCTGGTCCTGAGACATTTTTACCTCGAAACGGTGTACCCTGTACTTCAAACACGTCACCTGTTCGGATTATCCCAAACCGCGTATAAAATATGTCCTCATGACCAGACACGGAATTGAAATTTAATCGTCTTGGGCTTGGATGCAACTCTCATCTGATTAGCCTTAAAAACCTTCGAACCCATGTGGGAGTGTAACTGACATGAGCGAAGAGATATCCTACAAGGACTTTAAGCGGTTTGACATCCGCATCGGGACCGTGGCTGAGGTAACGCGGGTTAAGGGCAGCGACAAGCTATACAAACTCCAGATGGACATGGGGGACCACATGCGCCAGATACTTACAAGCCTCGTGGACTACTACGAGGCCGATGAGCTCCAAGGGCTCCGCATCCCTGTCGTCTGCAACATGAAGCCCGCCAAGATGTTCGGTGAGACCAGCGACGGGATGCTGCTGGCCGCTGAGACGAATGAGGGTGGCCTAGCCCTGCTTACCACCGACAAGCCCATAGCCAACGGGGCGAAGGTTACCTAGCCCTTCACCATGACCAGCATCATCTTGAACCTGTCCACTGCCCTCAGGGCGTGGGGGATATTTGCGGGCATGATGATCATCTCACCCTTTCCCAGGGCGTGTGGCTCGCCACCGATGATGATATCGGCCCTGCCGTCCAGGACCTGGACCAGGGCGTCGTAGGGGGTCGTGTGCTCGCTCAGGCCCTCCCCCTTGTCGAAGCTGAACAGGGTTACGGTGCCCGTTGGCCTGTTTATGAGGGTGCGGCTCACAACAGCCCCCTTCTGGTACTCCACCAGCTTCTCGGTCTTCATAATCTCCTGCATGCGCGCTCACAGCTATCTGTGGAGGCGCCGAATAATATGGTTTCTAACAGGCTTGACCCTGTCATTGGAAGCGCAGGGGAAAAATGGCAGTAGGAGTCCAGGGGCTCAGAGCTTCTCCACCCGGACAGCGCACACCTTGAACTCGGGTATCTTGGCCTGGGGGTCCAAGGCGTTGATGGTGAGCCTGTTGGCGGCAGCCTCGGCGTAGTGGAAGGGTATGAAGACGGTGCCCGGCTTGATCCTAGATGTCACATGGGCCTTGAGCTGTATGCCGCCTCTCCTGCTTGACACGCGTACAGTGTCGCCGTCGGCCACCTCCAGGGCTTGGGCGTCACCGGGGTTTATCTCCATGAGGGCCTCGTTCACCTGGTCGGTGAGGGTCCCGCTGCGCCGCGTCATGGTGCCCGTGTGCCAGTGGAACAGTAGACGGCCGGTGGTCAAGGTCAGAGGGTAATCCTGGTCCGGCTCCTCTGCCGGCGGCTTATAGTCTATGGCGTGGAACCTGCCCTTGCCTCGGCTGAACTGAGTCGTGTGCAGTATTTTGGTCCCTGGGTCACCACTGCCTCTGCACGGCCACCTGAGGTCCTCGCCCTGGAGCCGGGTGTGGCTGACCCCCCCATATATGGGGGCCACTTGGGCCACCTCGTCCATGATCTCTGAGGGGCCGCTGAAGCCCATGGGGTATCCGAGCCTATCCGAGAGCTCCTGGATGATCCACCAGTCGGGCCTGGAGTTGCCCAAGGGCTCCACGGCCTTCCGCACTAGCTGTACACGCCGATCGGTGGCCGTGAAGGTGCCGTCCTTCTCCGCGTAGCTGCAGGCGGGGAAAACTACGTCAGCCAGCTCCGCGGTTTCGCTCATGAACAGCTCCGAGACAGCCAGGAAGTCCAGCCTCCTCAGCTGCTCCTCCACGTGGTTGGTGTCGGGGTCGCTGAGCATGGGGTTCTCCCCCATGATGAACACGCCCCTCACTCTTTCCCCCGCGAGGTTCATCATCTCGGTCAGCGTCAGCCCGTCGGCTGTGGGCGGCTCAACGCCCCAGACATCCTTGAACCTGGCCCGCGCCCCTTCATCGCCTGTGCTCAGGTAGCCCGGCAGGTAGTTGGGGAGGGCCCCCATGTCGCAGGCGCCTTGGACGTTGTTCTGGCCCCTCAGAGGGTTGACGCCGGTGCCGCGGCGGCCCAGGTTGCCCGTAAGCATGGCCAGGTTGGCGCAGCTCTTGACGTTGTCCACGCCTGTGGTGTGCTGGGTTATACCCATGCTGAAGAAGAGGGCTGCCTTGCCTGCTCCCCCGTATATACGAGCGGCGGCCCTGATGTGCTCAGCGGGAACGCCGGTGACCTCCTCGGCCCTCTCAGTGGCGTAGTCCTTCACCGCCTCGCGTAGCTCCTGGAAGCCCTCGGTGCGCTCCTCAATGAAGGACTTGTCGTGCAGTCCCTCCTCAACTATCACGTTCATCATGGCGTTGAGTAGGGCCACATCCGAGCCGGGCCTGTGCTGCATGTAGACCTCCGCGTACTCGCAGAGGGGTATCTCCCGGGGGTCGGCCACGATGAGCCTGGCCCCCTTCTTCACCGCCCTTATGATGCGTCGGGCAATGAGGGGGTGCTGCTCGCTGGTGTTGCTCCCGATGATGAGTATGGCGTCGGCCTCCTCCACATCCTCCTGGCTGTTGGTCATGGCGCCGCTGCCGAAGGCGGCTACGAGGCCGGCGACGGTGCTGGCGTGGCACAGCCTGGCGCAGTGGTCCACGTTGTTGGTGCCCACCGCGGCGCGGGCCAGCCTCTGCATCAGGTAGTTCTCCTCGTTGGTGGCCTTGGCCGAGCTGAAGAAGCCCAGGCTGTCGGGCCCATGCCTGTCCTTGATCTCCTTGAGCTTGGAGGCCGCGAGGCTCAGGGCCTCATCCCAAGTTGCCTCCCTGAAACCTTCTCCATGCCTGATGAGGGGCTTGGTGAGTCTGTCCGGGTGGTGGATGAACTGGTGGGCGCTCCACCCCTTGATGCAGAGCTTGCCCTCGCCGGGGCCTGCCTTGCCCGGTGTGACTGATACTACTCTCCCGTCCCGTACGTGGATGTCCAAGTGGCACCCGACGCCGCAGTAGATGCACGTGGTGGTGACGATCATGCCAGTATCCTCCTCAGCTTCTCTTCGAACCCAGGGTCCCTGACCCGGTGCTTATCGCACCCAGCCTCCTCCAGGCTGTAACCCATGGCCAGGGCCAGGTACTGGAGGTAGAAGAGGGCGGGCAACCTGAAGTCCAGCTTCAGGCTCCGGGCAGCTAGCATCTGGCCTGTGTCCAGCTGGGCTAGGCACTGGGGGCATATGACGTTCACTGAGTCGGCTCCGGCTGCGTGCATGGCTGTTAGCTTGTCGCTTAGGAGCCTTGCGGCTGCGTTCCTGTCTCCGTAGTTGCTGAGCGTCCAGCCGCAGCACTGGGTCCTGTGAGTGTATTCTAGGGGAGTGGCTCCCAGGGTTTTCATCATGGCGTCCAGCTTCACAGGGACCTGGGGGTCGTCGAAGCCCATGATGTCCGGGGGGCTGAGGATGTGGCAGCCTGTGTGGCTGGCCACCTTCAAGCCGGTGAGGGGCTTCTCCACGGCGGCCTCGACCCGGTTCAGGCCCACAGTATCTGTTAGGACCTGGGCGAAGTGGTGAACCTCAACGGCGCCCTTGAACCTGTGGCCAGTCTCGGCTAGGATAGCGTTCACCTCGTCTCTGAGCTCCGGGTCGGCCTTGAGGGCCTCGTTGGCCTGTTTGAGGGTGTAGGTACACCCGTTGCACAGGGTTATGATATCGTGGCCTTGCTCTTCGGCCAAGGCCAGGTTTCTGGCGCTGACAGCCAGGCCGGTGAGGGGGTGGTTGACTGTGACTCCTATGGGCTCCGGGCAGCATGTGAAACCCTCAACCGGCTGCAGGTGTACACCAAGCTCCGGTAAGACCATCGTGGCCACCTTCTCGACGTGGGGGAACCTTATGGGTATGAAGCAGCCCCGGAAGAAGCTGTACCTCACTTCCTCAACCTCCTCTGGAGCCCTGTGGCCTCAGCTATCTTCTTCAGGTCCTCGGTGGGCTGTACCGCCTCCAGGCCCAGCTCCCCTCTAAGCCTCTCCGTGTTGGCTGTGACGGGGAACGCGTAGCCTGTGTTCACCACCTGCACTATCTCGCCTGTGATGGATTCAGGTGCCTCCCCGGCCTCCAGAGCCTGCTGCTTCATGGCCTCTATGAAGTGTATGGGGCTGACCTCGTAGGGGCACATCTCCTCGCACTTGTGGCAGCTGACGCACTGCCAGATGCTGTGATTGGATGCAGGCTTCTCGGCGCCTAGGCAGTCATACACGTAGGTGTGCTTCGGGTTGAACTGGGGGCCGTACTGGGCTGGGCAACCGTACTCGGGGACGGCGCAGCAGACGCCGCACTTTAAGCATATCTCGGCGGCTTCCCTGACGCCCTTAAGGCTCCGGTAAGTGTAGGGGACGTTGAGGACCATCTTAGTGAAATGAATAAAGGGGAGTTGTTTTAAACGGTTTGCCCGGCTACTCCTGCTTCTTGCGGAGGTACCAGGTCTCACCCTTGGGGCTTGTGACTATCTCGAAGTCGGGGTTGTAGTGAAGCATCTCCTTGACGAACTCCCTCATGGGGGCCGTGGTCCCGTCGCTGCGGGTTATAACCTCGTCCAGGTTTATGGTGACCCTCTTGGCTTTGCCATCATTTAGGTCCAATGTGATCAAGTGATAGTGGGAGCACTGCCCCTTATTATTTTTAAGGAGGAGGATTTCTTTTAGAATGATATTCAATGGGGCGCCACCATTGTTTATTAATACCTTTGGGGTATTGATCACATGGTAATACTATGGGTGGGCAGACGACGATCACGGCCAAGATACCTGCTGAGCACAAGGCTAAACTCAAGGAGCACAGGGTGAATATCAACAGACTCATCAATGAGGCCGTAGCCAGAGAAGTACAACGGTTGGAAAACATGGAGTACCATAAGCTCATCACAGAGGCAGCGAAGATACTTCAGAAGGCCCCCGAAGATCACCTTGTAGAGCTGATTAGAAGCAGCAGGGACGAAGGTTGAAAACCTTACTCTTGGACGCGAACAGCATAATGCTGCTCACCAGGGTTGGCTGGATACCAGAAACCGGCGGCGATATGAGCGTCGCGACGACAGCCATAGCCGCCTACGAACTTGGAAACGCCGTCTGGAAGGAGCTGCACTTATTTAAAAGGGTGACAGAAGAAGAGGCACGGATTCTACTCACAGCTTTCCATGAGACGTTGCTCAGAATAAAGGTCGAGCCCCAGCTGAAGCTCTCAGAGCGACTGGAAGTGCTGAGTAACGCTGACAGGTTCGGCATCAGTTACTACGATTCGAGTTACCTTACAGCAGCGATACAACTGGAGGCCACCCTAGTGACTGAGGATAAAAGACTTGGAAATGCAGCTGAAGAACGCGGCCTCTCAACATCATCAGCTGGCGAGCTGGTGAAAACGTGAAACAATTATTAGTTTGTTTATGATGATTCATGGTTTCCTGAGGCCTAGCATCTCCCTGGCGTCGTCCACCGAGGCGATCTCCCGCTCCAGCTCCCTCGCAATGTTTACCACCTTGGTGACCAGCTGAGCGTTAGACTCTGCCAGAACGCCTCGCCTGAGGAACACGTTGTCCTCGAAGCCCACCCTGACGTGGCCCCCCATCACCGTGGCCACGGCGGCCATGGGTATCTCGTTGCGGCCCAGGGCGCATACGCTCCAAGTCCACGTGGGGGGAAGCAGGTCGACGCAGTACTGGAGCATCCGGGGCGACGGCAGGAACCCTGTGCGGCCTACCATGACGAACTGGACGTGCAGCGGCTCGGGCACGATCTTCTTGTCGGCCAGCTGCCTGCACACGTTTATCATGCCTGTGTCGTAGACCTCGTGCTCGGGCTTCACCCGGTGCTTCACCATGTATCCGCACCACCGCTCGATCATGCTCACGGTGTTGAGGAAGATCTCCCCGGTGGGGTGCTCGGCCCACCTGTTCATGGTGCCCATGTTGAGGCTCATCATCTCTTCCCCGAGTTTACACCTCGCCTCTACGAGCCTGTCCCAGACCTGGGGCGGGTTGCCCACGCGGCCCCCGCCGGTGGTGACGTTGATCACCACGTCCACCTCCTCCCTGATGCGCTCAATGTACTCCTTCAGCAGAGGGTTGGGGTCCCCGCTCCAGGCCTCCCCTGTGACTGGGTCCTTGGCGTGGAGGTGGACCACGCTGGCGCCCGCCTCGACGCTGGCCACCACCTCCCTCACAATCTCGTCTGTGGTGCTGGGCACGTGGGGCGTCGTCGCCTTGTTGACGTACTCCCCGCCTGTGACGGCTGCCGTTATGATGAGCTTATCCATTGTATCACTTCCCTATTCCCAGTATCTTCCTGGCTTCGTCTGGCTTGGCCACCTCTATGTTAAGGGCCTCTGCGATGGTTGCGACGCGTTTCACCAGGTCCGCGTTGGTCTTCAGGAGCTCGCCGCGTCTGAGGAATATGTTGTCCTCCATGCCCACACGGACGTGGCCGCCCAGGGTCATGGCCACGGCCCCTATGGGTAGCTCCGCCCTGCCCAGGGCGCAGACGCTCCACGTCCAGTCTGTTGGCAGCTCCTCCACGCAGTACTGGAGCATCTTGGGGGTGGCGCTGAAGCCTGTGCGGCCCACCATGACGAACTGGATGTGAAGAGGGGTCTCGAAGACGCCCTCATCGACAAGCATCTTGGCGGCGTTTATCATGCCTGTGTCGTAGACTTCAAGCTCCGGCTTCATGCCGTGGTCCCTCATGTAGCCGGCCCACCGCTTGACGCGGGGTATGTCGTTCATGAATACTCCGCTGTAGGGGGGCGTCCAGAGGTTGATGGTGCCCATGTTCATGGACATCATCTCCTGGCCCAGGCCGCACCGCTCCTCTATCATCCTGTCCAGGGCTTCGTCGCTTGCCCTGCGTCCTCCCCCTGTGGTGACGTTGGTTATGATGTCGCAGCGGTCCTGGATCATCTTGACATATTTCCTGAGCAGCGGGTTGGGGTCCGGCGCAGGCTTGCCTGTGCCGGGCTCCTTGGCGTGTAGGTGCACTATGCTGGCACCCGCCTCCCAGCTCCTCACTGTCTCCTCGGTGATCTCCTCCGGCGTGGTGGGCACGTATGGGGTCATCTCCCGGCTCACGGGCTCTCCGCCCGTCACGGCGGCCGTTATTATGAGCTTGGCCATGGTTATCGTAGTAATGTGGGGCCGTCAGCGGATAACTTTTAAGAGGAAACCCGGGGCTAGATGGAGCAGCCTCCGGGGAGGGTCTGCTGCACCTCTATGGTGTAGCCCTCGGGGTCCTTGAACATGAAGACTTTGATCCGGAGCCTCTCCGACTCCCGGGGCAGCTCCTCGATCCGGAGGCCGTTCCTACGGAGCCTAGCGTGCCACTCGTCGGTGTCCTCCACGTTGAGGCACAGGATGACGGGTTTTATGTTGTTGGCCCTGTGGTAGCCGTGGGCGCCGTCCACAAGGCCCACGTAGGCGCCTTCCCTGATCCTGTATATCTTGCTCCAGCCCTGGTCGACTTCCATGTTGAAGCCCATGACCTTCTCGTAGAAATCCATGGCTCTGGGTAGGTCCCGGTAGTAGAGCCACGTTATGACTCCTCTGACATCGCTCATGGCTTGTATCTTGGGTTAAGATGATTAAAGGTTGGTGCCGTGCGTTCACCGTTTTACTTCTGTGAACTCGCGGCAGTTGATGAGCTCGTCCACCTTGTGCTCTATGTAGTCCCTGGTCTTTAGGCAGAAGTAGAGGTCCCTGCCCTTCTCGGGTTGATGCATGTGCTCGCAGTCTAGGCAACGAGCCATACATTATATGTGGTGAGGTAGGATATCAAACCTATCAGTGACTGAGGCTCTGAGGTCTACGATGACCGTCTAGTAGACTAGACACATTCGTGCCTAGGGCGGGTTAATCGCGGATTTTCTCTTCCATTAACGGAGATTGTGTCTCCTCGAAGATCATTTCCCGCTCCGGTGCCACTGGCTCCGTTAACTGGTGCCAGTGGGGGAACTCCTCGAAGATGTAGTGCCAGAAGGCCTCCCGTTTCAGGGCGTCCAAGTGGGTAACCTTCCAGAATGGGACGTAGTCGTTGCTGTAGTCCATTATGGTAACATGCTTGACACAGACCTCGATCAGGACGAGCCGGGGGATGTTCATGCACCTGTCCCACGCTATCCTGTGCTTCGCCCTGAACCTCTTGCGTATCCTCCAGAACTGGTCGTCGTATGGGTCGCCGAGGACTCTAGCCTCCCCGAAGAACTGCTTGTTGTAGGTATTGAGGACGACCTTTGGGTTCATCTCTATCTGTTTCACCCAGATGAAATTTTCACTGTATACTACGTAGGTCTTCAGATCGATGAACACGCAGAGAGGGTAAAAGACTTGCACATCATTATTATATGATGTGGCTAAGTTGATGCGGTTATACTGTTCAGCTTCCTCGACGATCTGCTTTTTCAAGGAGCCGTAGTTCAGGGTTCTATCGTTATTATCCCCAAACATGACCTACATGAACGCAGAAACTGCAATTTTATTTAAGCGTTTACTCACGATAATTGTTAGGAATAATAATATTCCTTAAAAAATTAGGAGTCAGTCAGAGAGGGACACGGGTTATTTTGCATAGCTTTTCCTGCACGTCCCACATCCTGTATTTTATGTCATAGGTACCCTTGGGCCATGTCCTCGGGTCAAAGTTATTTAGAACCATTTGTGCCAAGTTGTCATCTTTAAAGTAGTAGACGCCCATAGCCTCGTTTTGCTCATCGTCGTAGGCCCAGATCTTCCAGACTAGGCCGGGAAAAGCCGCTATCTTATTAGCCTCTTCCTCTGCGAGTTTTTCGTACTCTTCTCGTGTCTTATTTATCTTGAATGTGACTTGTAAGAATTTCACGTCTTCCTACATCCTATGTTAGTTTTGTAGATTTATTGAGTATTTAAGTTAGTTAAAATCTGAGATAACAGGAATATCAATGCCATTCAAAGAATAATGGGGGGATTAAACGGCCCATGAACGAGTGGTATTCAGCGACGAATCTTGTGATTACAAGTTTTCAGCGATCCTTAAAGGTTTAAATAAGCTGCCTCTTCGGTTTCAGCCAAGCTCCGAGGTGGGGAGCTATAGAAGTACCAAGAATGAGGAGGGAAAAAGATGAAGATGCTACAGATGCGGTTCAGGTGGACCAAGACGAGAGCCGAGTACGAGAAAGATGCGGAGCCTTTGGCCAAGGAGATAGCTAAAGCGCCAGGCCTACTCTGGAAGGTGTGGGCGTTCGACGACGAGAAGTCGATTGCGACGGGGGTTTACCTGTTCAAGGACCTTGACACGTTGAACAGGTACATGAAGTGGTTTCAGGACATGGGGCCAACACCTGGCGTTGAAGACTTTGAGTTTACTGTGTGGGACATCCAGAGGGGGCTCAGCAAGATCACGAAAGGCCCCGTCTGACCACATCCGCTCAAGGAGAGAGAAAAATGAAGTACATAGTGTTCTGGGAGTTCGACATCGAAAAGACCGACGAGGCGATAGCCATGAACGTGGATTACGCCAAAATCATAAAGGAGAACCCAGAGATGTACCAGAAGTACGTCTTTCCGCCCCACTACATGGGTGAAGGAAGAGGCTTTTCCGTGGTCGAGATCACCGACCCTGCCCAATGGGTGAACACCAACGCCCTATGGCACGGGGTGTTGAAGCTGGAGCACATACCTATCACTGAGGCCGCCGACTGGATACAGGCTTACCAGAAGGCTCAAAGCCGATAACAAGGGTTCAAACATCCCCATTTTTTACTGCCTTATTTGACTGGGTTGTCTCATGGGTTCATATAGTTAGAAAATTCCACCAGTGCCCGAAAAATTCCCAATATTTAGCCTTCATATAAGGTTAAATATTTGATTTTATTGGGCTCACCCAAGCTCCGAGGAGAGGAGCTACACAAGCAGCAATAAAAATGAGGAGTAGAGATGAAGTACACGTACATATGCCACGGGAAGTGGAAGACACCTGCAACCTTGGAAGAGATCAGGAAAGCCATGGACAAAGTCATGAAAGAGGCTGAGAAACACGGGCTGAAAGTACTTGCCTGGGGTGCCCCCTACGGCGTCTCAGAGAACTGTGTCGTCGTATACGGCTCCGAGAAGGGTGTAGACAACTATTTCAGCTTCGGCCAGGCGGTGGAATTGCCCTACACGGACGCCAGAACCACTATAGCGATCCAGCCATGAGTCACTGAGACGCATTTTCACATTTTTTTTGTGGGCCTGATGAGGGCTCCGTATCTCATTGGCAATAGCTTAAATTTAAAGGAGTAGAGCGAGTTCAAGGATGAGCTAGGCTCTTGTTATCTCTATCTCCGCCTTAATCCCCCTGTTCAGACTGCGCACTATGAAGCACATGTTGTCCTCGTGCTCCCTGAATACCTCCTCGAACTCGGCTAGATGCTCCTCAGGCACATCGACCTGCACGCGCACGTTCATCGACTCTATTACCATGCGGCCCTTCTCGTCTTTCCCGGTCTTCAAGGCCACTGAGGATTTCAGGTCCCTGTACCTCGCGCCTGGCTTGCGGACGTCCAGCTCGTACAGCATGGAGCCCGAGGTACAACATAGGGCCGCCGCGGCAAGCAGGTTCCTGCACTTGAAGTCGGATTTCAGCCAGTCGTGGATGACGATGTCGGCCATGTCCTTGTTGTGAAAGTTAAACTCGAAGTCTCCGCTCTCGAGTTGAGTCAGCTCTATCACGTTCTTAGACAACTTGTTCACTCCGTCGGCTGGATCGCTACCAGGTACGTCACCGCGTCCCTGAAGGGCATGTCGAGAGGCAGGCTATGGTAAGCCTCCAGGAGCTTCTCTGACGCCCAGACAACGCAGACGTTCTTGTCTACGCCGTAGGGTGACCCCAGTAGACCATCTCGAAACCTTGCTTGGCCGCCTCCTCCTTTATCTCCTTCATCTTTCTCCTTCGCTGGTCCCATGTTGCTTCCTCACGCCAGTAAGGTGTGTACTTCCCGAATATTACGTAACCCCACTTCATGGTGCTCTCCTCTGAGGTTGATGGGCCGCTGCGTCAGTAGTCAAGATGCCGAGGTATGCGGCGACCAGTTTAATTTTGTATAGCTGTTTATTCAACGATGTTCTTGGTAAAAACTGCCTAGAAAAGACGTGATATAGAATAACTCGATGAGTAGACTGGCTATTATGCACCCGCTCTGCCTCCTAGTTTATACTTGGGTGGCTCCCCCTTCACCGTGAACCCATGTCCACATTATTCAATCGTGTTAAATGATCTGTGATCTGGGTAAACCTTTTTATATTATCAGGCAATCAGGGTGCTGTCACAGTGATTCACATACTTATTTGAAATATAGCTTGACAGAGCCCATGAAAATAGCGTGCGAAGTTCTTGTGATATGAGATAGATACAGATGCAGATAGAGTGCTTTAACGATTTACCTTTAAGTAAAGAAGTTTTAAAGGGCATAGACAGGCTGGGGTTCACCAGCCCCTCGCCGATCCAGGCCCAGACGATAACGCCGCTCCTGGAGGGAAGAGACGTCATAGGGCAGGCCCAGACAGGGACTGGGAAGACGGCCGCCTTCGGCATACCCATGGTTGAGCGCATAGACCCTGAGGATAGGCGCGTCCAAGGGCTGGTTCTGGCCCCGACGCGTGAGCTAGCCGTCCAGACCGCTGATCATATTCGCCGGATCAGCAGGTACACGAAGCTGAGGGTTCTACCAGTCTACGGCGGGGAGTCCATCAACAAGCAGATCAACGAGCTTAAGAAGGGGGTCCACATCGTTGTGGGCACCCCGGGGCGGATTATCGATCACCTTCAACGGAGGACGCTTAGTCTCTCGGGGGTCACGTACGTGGTCCTGGACGAGGCGGACCGCATGCTGGACATGGGGTTCATCAAGGACATCGAGCGCATCCTCTCCAAGGTCCCTAAGAACAAGCAGACGAGCCTGTTCTCCGCGACCATCGACCAGTCCGTCTGGAACGTGTGCAACAAGTACATGAAGGACCCTGAGAAGATACTGGTTAGCAGGGACGAGATAGCCCTCCCCCAGATAACCCAGTACTACATGGTCGTGGACCCTAAGAGTAAGTTCGAGGCCTTGACCGGTATCCTGGACGAGCACGGCATCGAGCGGGCGATGCTGTTCTGTAGGACCCGCAGAGGAACAAGTAAGCTGGCGAGGAACCTGAAGGCCAAGGGATACGACGCCAAGCCTCTGCACGGCGGCCTGACCCAGCCCCAGAGAGACGCCGTAATGGAGTCCTTCAGGAGAGGCAAGGTTAAGATCCTTGTGGCCACGGACGTGGCCGCGAGGGGCCTGGACATCGTCGGCGTCACCCACATCATCAACTATGATATCCCAAACGAGTCGTCAGTGTACTTCCACAGGATAGGGCGGACAGCCAGGATGGAGGCCGACGGGACGGCCATAACCCTGGTGAGCATGGAGGAGATGGCTGATCTGCGGCAGATCAAGGCTCTGACCAAGACAAAGATCCAGGAGCTGAAATGCGAGCACGCTTTGCAGGACGTTTCCCCCATGATGTATGGCGCTGTCTGCTATGACTGCGGCTGTGAGTGTGAGGTCCCGTTCAAGCCGACCGCGGGGCGCCCCGTGTACTGCCAGGCGTGTCTGAGGAAGCATAGAACAGCTAGGTTCTAGCACCTTAAACAGCTAACACCCCATCACCTAAATAATTATTATTTAGCTAAATACAATCTAAAAATTGCTTCACATTCTGCACCGCCACAGAAAAACAGTTCACCCGACAGTAAATTACTTATAGAATGCGAATAAAGTTGCATCAGGTTCTTCCTTTAACAGTCAATGACGGTTATTGGTTGAATCTAGCTCCAAAATAAAGAGCTATACAAGCACCAAGAATGAGGAAAGGTGAAGTCATGAAGTTCGGCTACATTGTGTATGGAAACCTGAAACCAGAGTGGATGCCCACAACAAACCTGAAGAAAGAAATGGAAAGGGTGAAGGGAGAGGCTGAGAAACACGGCTTTAAAATGATGTACTGGGGACACCCCTACGGAGTCTCGGAGAACATGGTCGTGGTTTACGAGTCCGATAAAACACTGGACGCATACCACAACCTGAGCCTAAATAACCCTTTTACGGGGAACAGAACAGACCTAGTCGTCATACCTTAGGATAATCAAACATACTAATCACCCCTCCTTTTTTCTTGAAGCCCCCAGAAGCTGATTCAAAGGTGACCCGCTGAGGTATGCGACACTATAAGGCATTTTTGCCTAAAAAAATAAATGCAGGTAAAGTCACCCCCCTAATAGGTTCTACTTTCAATGAAGCTTGAGTGGAACTTAGGGGGAGGAGCAAGTTGTCCGAGATAAGGAGACAGATCGAAGCCAACAAGAAAAAGTTCTCAGAGCACATAAAGAAGGGAGACGCCAAGGCCATTGCAGGCCTCTACACTAAAGACGCCGCCCTTCTCCCCACAGGCAGCAACATAGTCAAGGGAAATGAGGCCGTCCGAGACTTCTGGGCTGGAGCAATCAAGGGAATGGGCCTCAAGGAGGCTAACCTCAAGACCGTCGAGGTGATCGGCAAGGGCGACACCGTCACCGAGATGGGGGAGTACCACCTGAAGCTCTCCGCAGGTGAAGACAGAGGCAAGTACGTGGTGGTCTGGAAGAGCACTCCTGAGGGCTGGAAGCTCCACTGGGACATGTGGAACACCAACAAACCCACAACATAAGAACACCCATTTTTTTACCCAAAAATTTCAAAACTTGCTTCATACACACGTGCAATTCAATAATTTTTGAGTATTACATGGAGGCGAGGATAAGGTTATGGAGAAAAAACCAGAGATGCCTGGGTACATGCATCGGCGGATGTTATTTTAGGGGCGAGTACCGTGTGGGCTTCATCAGCATGTTCTCCACCCGCTCCACCAGGGGCCCGCCCGCCCGGTCCTCCGTCGCCTTCTTGGCCTCAAGCCACTCGGGGTCCGAGGCGAAGGCGCCCCAGGCCTTCTCCCTGTGGGCCATGTCCTCGTAGGCCAGCATGTAGTAGAGCGTGTTGCTTGTGCCGATGACCGTCTCCCAGAACCCTATGACCTTGATGCCGTGCTTCTTGAACAT
>Ga0068714_10001537_pt1 | contig 33272 bp, 25 predicted proteins | sample MTBNYHSulfiMetaG_FD_62988 | JGI IMG/M metagenome (GOLD analysis project Ga0068714, IMG submission 62988) | Enrichment culture microbial communities from rom New York Harbor, USA that are MTBE-degrading - MTBE-NYH (New York Harbor Sulfidogenic)... | ecosystem: Environmental > Aquatic > Marine >...
GGTCCGCTTCCTATAACCGCGATCTCATGGCCCGTGGGCGGCTCGGTTTCAGGAGGAACGGCGCTGATACTGGCCTGACCGAGCGTCGCTACGTTTACCGGTTCCATGAGGTTTTCGCCACGGGTACAGCTTTGCATGCACAGGTTCGGGCACAAATAGCCGCAGACCGTGGCCGGAAGCGGAGTATAGTTGAGGGACAGGTCCAAAGCGTCCTGTATCTTACCCTCTCGAATCAGGGCCCAGCGACGATGCACCGGAATGCCGCTCGGACAACCGAACTGGCAGGGCGGCATGGCCTTGGCGTGGTCCCACGTGGGCCTATACCGTCTGAGATCGCCGGTTACGATCAGGGGGATCTGTCCCGCCTCTTCCACGAGATCGCCGATCATTCCTCCCTTTCCCAGTTCGGCTTCCCAGACCTGTCGACGAAAATTCGCCATGGGGCGGCGCGCTTTCTCCTTTTTCTCGAACGGCGTCCTCGCAACCAGCAGCCGCCACTCGTTTCGATGCAGCAACGTTGCCGACAAGTCCGATCGGTGAATCTTTTCCAGGAACACGGGCAAGCGTCTTTCCAACCATGCCCAGTTATCATCATCCAGGTCCACCAGTTTAGCATCATGTTCACTGAACGATGCCTGGCGCCCCCGAAAAAAGATCTTGCCGCCCACCATACCCACACAAGGCCGATATCCGAGCACCTGCTCGGGATCGTGCGGGTCCACGCCGCACACAACCGCGATTCCGCCCGCCATGAATTCGGCAAAAGAGTCGCCGGCCGAATCCAATACCCATAATTCGGGCGGATCGAAGCGCGGATTGTGTTTGGTCATGGTCATGCCGCGGGCTCCGATCTTTCCACCCACGTAGATACGACCCTGGGCCATGGCATTGGCCGTCCCATTGGTGGCGTTCCCATGGATGGTGATTTCTGCGCCCACATTGAGCCAGCCGATATCGTCCGAAGCCGGGCCCATACATTCAACGCGCGTATTTGGAAAACCCATGGAACCTAGACGCTGCCCGGAATAGCCGGTGACCTGAAGATAGACCTCCTGATTTCCGACCCGCCAGAGCCGCCCACCGATACCATGTTGGCCGTGGGCTTCCACTTTGAGCCGGTGCTCGCCATCGTTCAGCGCTTCCTGAATCTTCTCTTCCAAGGCGCGCGAAGGTATCCGGTTGCCTTCGATGAATCCCTGGATCACATAAAACACTTCTTTCACGATCTTTACTTCCTCGGCTCTAGCAAACATAGGAAATGTTTAATCGTTCGGCGGCGTTTGCATCCGCAATACCCAAAGCGTCCGACATCCCGATGGGTAGAGAGGTCGAACGTCCCAGCGGAGCCACGATTTTCTTAAGCTCCGTATCAAAGGAAACAAACATATCCACCAGCCGTTCCGCCACATGCTCGGGATTCAGCCTCCGGTAGATTCGAGGATCCTGAGAGGTGATTCCTTTGGGACAAAGCCCCACATTGCAGATATTGCAGCGATCCCCCTCCGAACCCAAACATCCGGCCGAGGCCTGCATGACGATCTTGCCCACCTGCACCGCGCCGGCGCCGAGCATGATCAGGGCAGCCGCATTGGACGCCGGATTGCCGCTCTTGCCGACTCCGCCCGCAGCAATCAAAGGAAGTTCGTTCTGCTTTCCTATGCGGGTCAGCGTCAGAAAGGCGTCCCGGATATTACTGGCAATGGGATGTCCCGTTGCGTTCAGAGACACATCGTACGCCGCGCCGGTTCCGCCGTCTTCTCCGTCCACGGCCAAGCCGGCGGCGAACGAATTTCTGGACAAGTTGTTCAGTACGGCCAGGGTGGTTTTTGTGGCTGATATCTTCGGATAGACCGGTACCCGGAATCCCCAGGCCATATACATGGACTGAATCATTTTGGCCACGGATTCCTCGATAGAGTATTGGGTCTGATGCGTAGGCGGACTGGGAAGACTGACCCCGACCGGTACGCCTCTGATGGCAGAAATAAGCTTGTTCACCTTGTACCACATCAGCAATCCGCCGTCGCCCGGCTTGGCGCCCTGCCCGTATTTGATCTCTATGGCGCAGGGATCCTCTTTCATTTCAGGTATGGCATGCAGAATCTCGTCCCAGCCGAAATACCCGCTCGCAATCTGCAAAATCATGTACTTCAGGAACCGCGATCGTAGCAAACGGGGTGGGACCCCGCCTTCGCCGCTGACCATACGCACCGGCATGCCCAGCTCTTCGTTGAGATACGCGATGCCCATCTGCAGGCCCTCCCACATAGTGGGAGACAGGGCCCCAAATGACATGCTGCCTATGATCAGCGGATAGATCTCCCGAACCGGAAGGCTCCATCCGTGCTCTTCCATATGAGAAACCATCTCTTCCGGCGACAGAACGCGGCCCAAGAGCGTCCTCAGCTCAAATTCGTGACGTCCCGCATCCAGAGCCGGGTCGGTCAACATCGATATGCGGGTGAACTTGATCTGATCCAACAGAGTGCCGGGCGAGTTGCGCCGGCCGCCCCGCTTCCTCGGCTCGCCGCCCTGGTCGATGTGAAACCGCAACTTGTCCATTTCATCGGACCGGAGAGGATAGATGGCGCGATTGGGGCAAACCAGATCGCACATGGCGCAACCGATACACGCCCGAGCGACTTCCGTCTGCTGTTTGATCCCATAATAGATCGTATGTACGTTGGAAGCCGCGCTTCTGTCGTTGACGTCCACATTTACCGTTCTCTTCCGGAAAACGCCCATCTCGATGGCACGTACGGGACACACCGAAGTGCACCGTCCACAGAGGGTGCACTTCTCTTTATCCCAGTAGATTTGCCAGGGCAGGTCCTTAACGCTCAGGCTGCTCGGCTTAATGTATATCGATCCCATTGGCTCCAAAGCCGCATCTCCTTTCTATCCTCACCCACCGTGACCATGTCCGTACCCATGGGCTGTATGTCCCTGGTCTTATCCCGATCCGGGATCATATATTCCAGACCACACATCTCCGAGGAAAACACGAACCGGCCCGGCCGGCCCCCGCATATGCCCGGACGCAGCTTCTTGCTGTCCTGCACCATGAGCAGCGCGTGATCCGGCAGACACCCGATGACACAATTGGGCCCATCAATGATCAGGGGGCGCATTACGTGTTTCAGTCTGCGCAGTTCCTCTCCGTCCGGGTGAACGCCTAGCGATTCGTCCTTCAGCGGCGTTATGACGTGCTTATACGTCTCCAGATTCAGCCCCAACCACTTATGCACATAATGAAGAATATGAGCGAACACCTCCGAATCGGACTCGTATCCCACGTACCCCGGAAACCTTCTGGATGAGAGGAATTCCCGGATCGGAACAAACGCCGTGTTCTCACCGTTCGTCATAGTGGCGTAACCTTGCACAAAAAACGGATGACAGGCATACAAAGTAATGGAGTAGTTGGTATTCTGCCGGCCCTGGGCCAGAGTGATCCTGGCGGATAGACCCTCACGATCCAAACCGAGGTAGCGCGCCACCTCCACCGGATCACCGATTTCCTTGATCATGACCGTGTCCGGCCAAAAAGCGTACACGATGATGGATTGGTCCCTTAAACCCAATTCCCGGAGAGCCAGGCGGATCTCGATATATCGGTCCTGACGCTCCTTTTCCGTCAGCATGTCCCATTCTCGGTCTTTGGGCGTATGATAAACGCGAACCAGGTACATTTCCCGTTTGGGGGTAAAGGAAGGCAATGAAGCGCTTCTTTCGAAAGGAATCTGGTACAAAGGCGTGAAGCCCCTCTCGGACATGTACTGATCTACCTTCTCGAGACCCTGTAATGTGACGATTCCGGACAGGATCGGCAATTCCTTGTACCTCTCTAGTTCGCCTCCCAAGCCGGTCATGAACAACCCGACGCCTGAACCATCGTGACCTTCTTTCATGACGTTTAATGCGCCGACGGCTTCCATGGGAGATAACGGCACATCAGACGTAACAGCAAACAAACGACACATGTCACACTCCGTTCTATTTTCGCAGTGGCCGGACAGAGCAGAGACCTTACGAAGACGTTCAAGAAAACGGAGAGCCGGCTGTGCGAGCTCCCCTTTTCCCCCTGATGTTTGAATTCCTAAATCGTTTCAGCCATAATTACGGACTCAAATGGGGAAAACACCGGCACCCGCGGATCTCTATGGTCCCCGCAAAACTCCGGGTGAACGGCCTAGGCGGGAGTCCTTCTAATAGGTTCGTTTCTATAGACTCCGATGTCTCTATTCCAAGCTAACACAGGAATAGGCAATTAATGCGCCAATGTAATTTCACAAGAAATAATCGTGCAATATCAGACAATTAGTCAGAGACAGGCTGAAGGCCGCCGCATCAGGAAGAAACATTTTTGTATCACTTCTTTACTTAGATACATTTTTGTAGTATAGTGATTTATTATGGAATATGAATTGAATCACGAACCGTTTCGCAAGGAAGAACTGGAAACCCTGTATCGCGTAGCGCGGGCCATCAATACATCGGAAGACCTCGAGTCCTGCTTCCGCCGGGTCCTGGATTTGCTCAAACAAGGAATGGGCCTCGAACGAGGCATGATCTCCGTGCTTCGAAGAGACCTGGATGAAGTTCATTTGGTGGTGGGGCACGGCTTGAGTCCGGATGCCCAGTTCCGAGGTCGCTATCTTCTGGGTGAAGGAGTTACCGGTCGTGTGGCGAAAACCGGTCGTCCCATGGCCTTTTTCAACCTGGACAAGCAACCGCTGTTTTTGGACCGGACCGGAGCGCGCCGCGCCGTTGATCGTACCGAACTGGCTTTTATCTGCGTGCCCATCGTTTACGAAGACAATGTGGTGGGCGTACTCTCCACGGATAAACTCTCCAGACTGGTAGCCGATCTGAGGGCCGAGGTGCACTTCCTGTCGGCTGTGGCTGAGCTCATTGCTCGAAAGGTATTCACCCGGTCCGTGGTGGAAGAAAACGCCCGACTCAAGGAATTATTTTCTCAAACGCGGCCTCTGGACGGCAACATGATCGGAAATTCCAAGCGTATGAAGGAAATTAACCTTCTCATCAGCCAGGTGGCCGACAGCCGCGCCACCGTTCTGATCAACGGAGAAACCGGAACCGGCAAGGAGCTGATCGCGGAAACCATCCACAATCTCAGCTCGAGGAAAGACGGACCGTTTGTAACGGTAAACTGCGCCGCCCTGCCGGACACCCTGATTGAAAGCGAGCTTTTCGGGCACACCAAGGGCGCTTATACCGGTGCGGTCTCATCCAGTCCCGGACGTTTCGAGCTCGCCGAAGGAGGCACGATTTTCCTCGACGAAGTAGGCGAACTCTCTCTTTTAGCTCAAGCCAAGCTGCTCCGAGTGCTTCAGGAAGGAGAAATCCAGCGAGTAGGCTCGTCGAAGACGATTAAAGTAGATGTCCGTGTTATCGCGGCTACCAATCAGGATCTGATGGTGCGGATGGAACAGGGACGGTTTCGTTCGGATCTCTATTACCGTCTCAATGTGTTCCCCATCATGGCGCCTCCCCTGAGGGATCGCGGGGCCGATATCCTTCTGTTGGCGGACTATTTCGCAGGAAAATATGCGGACAACATGCAGAAAAGCATACACCGGATCTCAACCTCGGCCATCAACCTCCTAACAACCTATCACTGGCCCGGTAATGTTCGGGAATTAGAGAACTGCATGGAGCGGGCGGTGCTTCTGGCAAGAGAAGATGTCATCGATGCGCACCATCTCCCTCCTACGCTGCAGGTTAAGACGGGCCCTGAACGCGACGCTCCCAGAGGCGAATTGAAGCAGTTGGTGGCCGCATACGAGAGGGAACTGATCACGGACGCATTGAAAGCATCCAGCGGTAACCAGACCAAGGCAGCCGAGTCGCTGGGCACCACCAAGCGGATCATCCAATACAAAATCTCCAAATACGGTATCCCTTATTCCCGGTTCCGTCATGCGGAACCATCCGATAGTGCGATGGCCTGAACATCGATTCGGAGCGAAAAATGAGTCAGTTTCCCGAACTCACGGCAGAACAGTTGGAGAAAATACGCGCTTTGGAGAAAGAGCTGGGGGACGTCTGTTTGCTCGCCGTGCGGCGGGCGGAAGCCATGTACGCGGTTGAAGTCAAGATCGATAAGAACCACTGGAAGCCCATTGACGAAGTCTATTCCGAGATCCAGGGACTTCGGTCTTATTTTCTGTCCAGAGACGACGCTAAAAAGGCAAAAGACAGTCTGAAAAGCCTGATCACGAGTAAGGCGGGTCAACAACTGGAGAAACGGCCGATCCGCGTTCAGAAACTGTCCGAAGGTTAGTGCGCGGGGTTCCGATTCAGGAGCCCTTTCCGGGCCGCTTGTCCGGTTTAGGAGGAGGCAGGGCGGAAAGGAATCCGCAAGACAGGATGTTGAAGTCGCGTTTACATCCTGTCGAGGCCGCCCCAGCGGTGTCGAGGCCCGTTCGGGAGCTTTGAGCGCACAAATTCTAACCTGTTCGTTCCGGCATAGCGAAACGGCGGACATGGGATTCCGCAACAACGAACGGAAATTCTCTACAAAGAAGAACCCGGTTTGTAGGTGATGGTTGAGGTTCCCGTTTCTCTGACGATCCGCCCTTCCTCCTCGAGAAATCTCAAGTGCGAAATCGCCTCTCCGGTGGCGAACCATTTCTGCGCTATCGGGAACTGCTCCCACGAGTCACAGGCAATATCCCACGTCATGTAGGAAGCTGCCGTATAGGCGTTTTTCGGACCTTTCCCAAGGATCTCGATCACCTCGTCAGCACGATTCCGATGATGTTCTCTCAATTCCAGTATGCGCCTCCGGCAGTCCGTGAAACGCCTCCTGTGCCCGGGCAATACCAGTTCGACTTTCAATTCCTGCACTTTCTCGAGGCTGGAAAGGTAGTTTTTCAAAGGGTTCTCCTGGTCCCACCAGCATTGGATGTTGGGAGTGATGTCGTGAAGGATATGGTCCCCTGAAAACAGGATCCGTTTATCGCGCTCATACAGACAAATATGCCCCCTGGTATGACCGGGCGTCTGTATGCATAAAAGCAGGTAGCCTCCGACCCGGATGGTGTCGCCATCGTCCAGGAACGTCAGCTCAGGGATGAATTCAGGGCCGTATTTTATGCCGGGATGTTTACTGATGAGAGACCGGAGTTCATCTTCCGGAAACCCGTTCAAAGCCGCATAAGTTATGATAGGCTCCCAATCCTCCAGGTTCTGCATGGCTTCTGCGTCGGGTCGGTTGAAATAGATTCTGGAGGTATCGGATGCAAATTTGGCGGCAAGTCCAAAATGATCCGCATGAAGGTGCGTGATGAGAAAATCCGTCCTCCGGAGATCCACGTCGAGTTCGGTGAGGCCCTGTGTAATGGCATCTAAACATTCCGGCCGATTGAAGCCCGTATCGATGACCAGGTTCCTGTCCGAGTCCAGTATAACATACGAATTCGTGAATTTGAGTGGGCTTTCCGGGAGAGGGATTTCCATCCGAAACAGGTTCTCACGTATCGGCTCTATCATGAAAACGCTCCTTATATGCCGGTTGGATCGTTGGGCGCGTGCACGGTTCCGAATGTGGGAATGCATTCATTCCTCACGTTGTCTATCGTACTGTTCGATCAGGACGGGGATGAAGGAGGTCAGATCTTCGACAATAGCCACATCGGCGAACTTGAAGATTGCCGCGTACGGATCCTTGTTTATGGCAATAACAAAATCCGATTCTCTCATTCCCGCAACGTGTTGGGATGCTCCGGATATGCCGCAAGCGATGTAAAGCTTTGGTTTGACAGTGGCCCCAGTGAGGCCCACCTGCCGTCTGTGCTCCATCCATCCTGCATCGACTACCCACCGGGAGCCCGCCACGGCGGATGCGGGAAACAAAGCCGCCAATCGTTTCACCAGTTCCATATTTTCTCTTTTACCGATCCCCTTCCCGGCCGCCACAATGACATCGGCATCAGCCAACGCAGGGTTCCGGTCTCTGGACCCTTTTATGCCCAGTGTGCGCGAGAACGAAGGCGGAAGAGACACGGATCGGAGTTCAACGGCGCCGGGCGTATTCACTTCGCATACGAATCCGGCGAAGGATCCCGGCTGGACGGTAAGAACAGTGGTTTCAACACAGGAGACGACCTCGGCGAGAAGCTTTCCGCAGTGGATCGATCGGGTAAAAAGGATGCGGTTCGGATCACCGTCCACATGTTCTATTCCTGTAACACAAGCCGCATTAAGCGTAACCGAAAGGCCGGGGGCGAATTCCATGCCTTCGAGAGTATGACCGATACACACGTAAGTCGGCAATAGGTCGGCAAAAACGGCTTTCAGGGCGCTTTTCCAATTTTCACCATTGTAGTTGCGGAGCACCGGATCTTCGATTCCAATGACGGAAACGCCATACATTCGGGCCGTTTCATGCGCCAGGCCGACGATGTTATGCCCCGGGATCACCGCCGTTATTCGACCGGACCGGTGACGTTCGAGTATGGAGGCGCAGGCCATCAAATCTTTAGTAACAGGCCTGAGTTTACCTTCATGGTGCTCGACGACAACCACGATATTCCGGCTCATGATTCAAACACTTTCAAAGCAGCGCTTTCCCGTGCAGGATATTCAACAGTTCGACGGCTTTTTGTTCTCCTGTACCCTGTAGCATCGATCCGGAGCGCGATTTTCGCGGAGGGTGCACTTGCAAGACGACGTCACGGGGTTCAGGCTGTTCCAACGATCCCGCATCCACGGTCTCCAGTTCCTGGTTCTTTGCGCGCAAAATATTCGACAGCGATGGATACCGAGGCTTGTTGACACCGATTTGTACCGCCACCACGGCCGGGAACTCGAGTTCAACCGCGATTCGCATCCCTCCCTCCATTTCCTTTTCCACGTAAACTCGTTTTTTCTCGAGTAAGGGCTCCAGAAAAATGGTTGCTATGGCGCAGGGACGGGAGAGCATTTCTGAGATGAGCGGTCCTACCTGAGCATGCATGTCGTCCTCCGCCATCATGCCGGTGACAATGAGATCGTACGATGTCTTCCGAGCATAAGATGCAATCCAAGAGGCAACGGAAAAAGGGGATGGTTCCTCCTCCCCCGTCGTGGAGATGTGGATACCTCGATCCGCTCCCATGCCCAATGCCTTCCTCAGGGCATCAACGGCCCGGTTCGGACCCACGGAAATAACATCCACCGTGGTTTGCGGGAGGGTATCCTTGAGGCGGAGGCATTCCTCGACGGCAAACAGATCGAACGGGTTCACCTTGTTTGGAGCCGACGCACCGGGCAGGGACGCACGTGCATCCTCATCCCATGGAAGGGTGGTTTCAAAGTCACGAATCTGTTTGACACACGTAAGTATTTTCATGGTTCGTCAACAGACCTGGGGAGCGATGAAGGGAGATAGAATTCATCGGATCGGCAAGTTTTTTTTAGATTGTATCCACGGGCCGAATCGTGATCAAGAAAAAAAAGCGAACGTTCGATAGAAATTTCTTGACGTAGCTTAGCGCCTCCTATTATATGTAATCCGACGTTTCGATCATTCGAGTGGATGTCCAACTACCCCGTTTTCTTCTGAACGCCCAAACACACTTGATATCCGTCGGGGTACCGCCCTTCGGCATCACCGTTTTTTTCGATGTAAAACACTTTGCGAAACACTTTAAATGCGGCATAAAAACGTATATACATTTAAATGTAAATAACTTCCAAGAAAACCAGCATCCAAACATTTTCCAAACTGTGCACTAATGAGCCTGATTTACCTGATTCGACATGGCCAGGCATCCTTCGGACACGAGAACTATGATCGTTTGTCCGAATTGGGCCATCAGCAATCTCAAGTTCTAGGCGACTATTTCGCTCAGTTAGGTGTGGCCTTCGACGCCGTGTACGCCGGAACTCTCGAACGGCAGCAGGCAACCGCACGGAACGTCATGGCCAGAATCTCCGGCGGCGATGGAAAACCGCCTTTTCACATCCGAGCCGAATTCAACGAACACGATACATTTTCCATAATCAGAACACAGGCTCAGGCCATGATTCAGGAAGACGCCTCCCTATCCCCGGCGCTCGAATCGGTATTTACAAACCCTGATTCTTTTCAGAAAATCCATGAGAAAGCCATGATTCGGTGGACGTGTGGACACTTCGACGTACCCGGTGTGGAAACCTGGCAATCTTTTACCCAACGGGTTCAGGCGGGAATCAATAAGGTGATGGCCGAAAACGGAAGAAAAAAAACCATCGCGATTTTCACTTCCGGAGGCACCATCTGCTCCGTCATGCGCATGGTTTTAGGACTCTCGAATGAAATCACCATTACCCTCGCCAGAAGTATCCGCAACACGTCGGTGTCTCTTGTTCAGTACAACGACCAACGCTTGGGTCTTTCTTTTTTCAATTCATCAGCGCATCTCGAGCTTCTCAATCAACCGGAACTGCTTACTTACGGATAGAAACCGGCATATCTAAAGGAATACATCATGGACTTTGCCATATCGGAAAAAATGCAGGTGATCATCGACATGATGAGAGAGTTCGTGGAGAAGGAGCTCATACCCATGGAGCCGGATTTCCTGACCCGACCGTTCTCCGAACTGCTGCCCGAACTCGAGGAAAAGCGTCGAATGGTCCGTAAAATGGAGCTATGGGCTCCTCCCCATCCCCGTGAATATGGAGGCATGGGACTCGATGTCGTGGAATTCGGCCTGGCTTCCGAGGTCCTGGGAAGGTGTCCGCTGGCCCATTATGTCTTCGGTTGCCAATTTCCGGACGCCGGCAATAACGAGATCCTGCATAAGTACGGCTCTCAAGAACAGAAAGAGTTGTATCTCCGGCCGGTAGTGGAGGGGAAAATCAGAGGCTGCTTTTCCATGACGGAAGTGGATACGCCGGGTTCGAACCCGGTCATGTTGACAACCACGGCGGTCAAGGACGGCACGGACTATGTGATCAACGGACAGAAATGGTATACCACGTCGGCGGACGGCGCCGGCTTCGCTATTGTTATGGCCGTCACCAACCCGGAAGCGGACCCTCACTACCGCGCAAGCATGATCATCGTCCCAACCGATACGCCGGGTTTCAATCTCGTAAGAAATATTCCGGTCATGGGCCATGCAGGCTCTGATTGGGCCAGTCACGCAGAGATTCTCTACCAGTCTTGCAGAGTGCCGCAAACCAACCTTCTGGGTCCCGAAGGGCATGGATTCGTCATTGCACAGCAGCGACTCGGCCCCGGAAGAATTCACCACTGTATGCGCTGGATCGCCATCTGTAACCGGGCCTTCGACCTGATGTGCTCTCGGGCTCTGACGAGACCCATCGGCCCGGATGAAACCCTGAGCAACAAACAGATCGTCCAGTCCTGGATCGCCGATAGTGCGGCCGGCATCCAGGCGGCCAGGCTGATGGTCCTTCATGCAGCCTGGAAAATGCAGAATCTGGGAGTCAAGGAAGCCCGCGAGGAGATCTCTCTGATCAAGTTCTTTGTGGCTAATGTGCTGCAACAAGTCCTCGATCGGGCTCTACAGGTGCACGGAGGTCTCGGCATGACCGACGACACGATACTGGCGTATTTTTTCCGGCACGAGCGCGCCGCCCGAATCCTGGATGGGGCGGATGAAGTCCATCAGATGTCGGTGGCCAGGCGGATCCTGCGAGAATATCAGGGCAAGCGGGTAAGTTGACGTCACGGATATGCGTCTAACAGGCCCCGGGACCTCCGGAACAAGAGAAACGCGTTTCCGGAGCTATCGAATCCATGGACTGCAGCTGCGAAGGGGCATTAGTACGACATGACTTTTTCGGATTTCCAGGAACTGGCGAGCCTTTCCAGGCAAGAGATCTACCAGGAAACCTATGCCCGGAATAGAGAAACGATCCGGATAAAAAAAGAAAAGACCATTGTCAAAAACCTGGCTCATATCCTGGACGCCGCCTTGAGGATCAGCAATCTGAAAGGATTCCAGGCCATGAGCATGAGGGATCTCAGCCGTGAAACCGGAATGAGTACGGGTTCGCTCTATGCCTACTTTTCCAGCAAAGAAGAGCTTGCGGAAATTCTGCAGAGCACCGGCAGAGCCATCACGCTGAGGCTTCTGAGGGAGCTTCCAGGAGAGGAAAGCACGCCGAGAGCGAAGTTGCGCGCGGCCATACGCACGCACGTATACTTGAGCGAAGTCATGCGTCCATGGTTTTATTTTTCGTACATGGAGGCCAGGAACCTGAGCAAAGAGGAACGGAAAAGAGCTATTTCCAGCGAACTGGAAACAGAGAAAGTGTTTTCCGACATCATCACTCTGGGGCAGGAGGAAGGTGTCTTTGTTGGACGAGACAGCCAACTGGCGGCCGGCATGATCAAGGCCATGGTGCAGGATTGGTATCTCAAAAGATGGAAATACGCTCGGAGGAACGTTTCCGTAGATCGGTTTGCAGGTTTTGTCATTGACGCCGTAGAAGCGATCTGTCTGAAAAACAATCAGGTCGATCCGAAAATGGAAGAGGAACACGAGCATGAGCTTCACCGACAAAGCGACACGCATGAGAACGGGAGAAGAACTGGATGCCTCTAAGATCGAGGCGTTCGTGAAGGATTGCATACCCGGCCTCGATGGATCCCTAACGGTGCGGCAGTTTCCCAGCGGACACTCCAACCTTACCTATCTGCTCACCGTAGGGAACAGAGAACTGGTGCTTCGAAGGCCGCCTTTCGGCACCAAAACGGCCACGGCGCACGACATGGGGCGGGAGTATCGTGTTCTGAGTGCGTTGCATTCGACGTTTCCGTATTGCCCGACTCCCCTTGTCTACACCGAAGATCCGTCCATAATGGGATCGCCCTTTTACGTGATGGAACGGTTGCGCGGCATCATCCTTCGAAAGGATCTTCCCCCGGGCCTCGTGTTTGCCCCCGAACAGGCGCGGGAGCTGTCCGAGAACTTTCTCAGGGTATTGGTGGAACTCCATTCCATCGATTATAAGCGCATTGGGCTGGAAAACTTCGGAAAACCCGAAGGTTATGTAAAAAGGCAAGTGGAGGGGTGGGTCAAACGATATCGGGCCGCTCGAACTCCGGACGCTCCCGAGCAGGAAGACATCATGGAGTGGTTTTTGGAAAAAATGCCTCCGGACTCGGACCGGCCGGGAATCGTCCATAACGATTACCGGCTGGATAATGTGGTCCTGGACGAACAAAATCCCACGAAAATTGTCGGGGTCCTGGACTGGGAGATGGCCACGATCGGGGATCCGCTCCTCGATTTCGGCAATTCCCTGTGCTACTGGATACGGCAGGATGATCCGAAGGAGCTGCATGTAGCGCGTTTGGTGCCCACGGACATGGAAGGTGTTCCCACCCGGGAAGAAGTGGTCCGGTTCTACGAAAAGAATTCCGGTCGCAGCATCGCAAACTGCGATTTCTATTACTGCTTCGGCCTGTTCCGCTTGGGCGCCATCTTCCAGCAGATCTACTACCGCTACTACCACGGAGAGACGCAGGACGAGCGTTTCAAAAGTCTCATTGGCGGGGTCAGGGCTCTGGAGTGGGCCACCCGCAGGGTTTTCGAGCGGTCTGAACTTTAGGAAATACGCGCGGCCGGGTGCGTCCGGTTTCCCGTACCCGGTGTTCGGCGGCATGCATGGTCCGGGGTTCTTTCAAATTGGGCCCCCTCGTTCTTACGGTTCACACGGCCGCCCATATGGTTCGACCATCGCGCAACGTAGATGATTCCGGTGATTTCGCCTGTCAGGCAACCGGATCAAAGACAGGCTAAACCATTTACAGGAGGAGTAGATAATGTCCCTAAGACGAGTAGCCGTTATTGAAGGGTATCGCACCCCCTTTGTCCGAGTGGGTACCGACTTTGTGGAGATGACGGCCATAGATCTGGCCAAAAATGCGATGGCCGAACTGGTGAACCGGACGGAGATCCCGCTGAAAGAGATTGACGAGGTCGCCATGGGAATCTCGGTCCCAAAACCGAGCACCGGCAATCTGGCTCGCATCGCCGCCCTGGGCATCGGCATTCCGAAGAACGTTCATTGCTATCACATGCAACTCGCCTGTGCCTCCAGCATCCTCACCGCAGCCACCGTAGCCATGAGTATCGCCACGGGCCAGGCGGATGTGGGTATCGCCGGGGGCGCCGAAAGCATGAGCGACATGCCGATCGTAGTCGGCGAACCGGTCCGTAAGGCCGTTATGGCCGCGCAAGCCAAGAAAACCGTTGAGGAACAATTTATGACTATCGGCTCGGTGCCGCTCATGCATTTCATTCCTCAGCCACCTCCTCTACAGGAGGCTTATACGGGTCTCACTATGGGTGAGCATACCGAGTTGATGGTTCAGGAATGGGGCGTCACTCGGGAAGAACAGGACGATTACGCCTTCCGGACACACAAGCTTGCAGGAGAAGCCATAGCGGACGGCCGGATTCCCCGTGAAGTGGCGCCTGTGATTGCTCCACCGAATTTCCAGCCGGTAACCAAAGACAATCTTGTACGGCCCAATCCGGATCGGGCCAAAATGGCCATACTCCCTCCTGCCTTCGATAAGGTGGTGGGAACTATTACGGCTGCCAATTCCAGCCCGCTGACGGACGGAGCGGCAGTCGTTTTGTTGATGTCCGAGGAAAAGGCGAAGGTCCTGGGTTATAAACCCAAAGCATTTATCAAGTCCTTCGGATTCTCGGGAGTCGACCTGGATGTGGGCATGTTGTTCGGACCGGCCTACAGTACGCCCAGGGCCCTGAAAAACGCGGGACTCAAGTTGTCCGATATTGATTTGGTGGAGATGCACGAGGCGTTCGCAGGCCAGATCTTGTGCAACCTCAAGGCGTTCACGGCCAAAGATTGGCTCGAGAAAAACGTAGGTCTGAGTGAACCCATCGGAGAGGTCAATATGGATCGATTCAATATGATGGGTGGATCCATTTCTCTGGGTCATCCCTTCGGAGCAACGGGGGCGCGCATGATCACCACGTGTGCCAATCAACTGCCCCGCGTGGATGGAACATACGGTTTGCTGACCGCCTGCGCTGCGAACGGTACGGGCGGGGCCATGATTTTGGAACGAGCCAGCTGAACACCGGCATAGGAATAGACGAAGGAGAAGCCGTATGAGCGATCAGAAAATCATCACCATGGAAAAAGACGGACAGGGTATTGCGGTGCTGAATTACGACGTGCCGGGCGCACCTATGAATACGCTTAACGGTCAGGCCGAGGAGGAATTGCTGGATTGCGTCGAGCGGATATCTTCGGATCCTGAAATAAAGGCAGTCGTTCTTTTCGGAAAACCGACTAATTTTCTGGCCGGTGCGGATATTACCATGATCCGTGGCGTGACGGAAGAAGATCAGGCCTACCAGATGTCACGGCGGACTCAGGCCGCCTTCGAGAAGATCGAGAAATTGGGGAAACCGATCATCGCCGCCATCCACGGACCGGCACTGGGCGGCGGACTCGAACTCGCCATGGCGTGCCACTATCGCATAGTGACCAAATCTCCCAAGACCATCCTGGGACTGCCCGAGGTAAAACTGGGTCTCCTTCCCGGAGGCGGAGGCACCCAGAGGTTCCCCAGGCTGGTGCCGCTCCAGGAAGCCATGGACGCCATTCTTACCGGAAAGAACATCCCCGCCGACGAGGCGGTAAGCCTTGGCCTGGCAGACGAAATAGTGCTGCCCTACCAACTGAAGGAAAAGGCCATGGAACGCGCCCGGCAGATGGCTAAAGGCACATTTTCCATCCAGCGAAAACTGCCGCCTTTGCCTCCGGCAAAGATGATGCCCGCACTGTATGACCAAGCCAAAGGCATGATTTTCAAAAAGACCAAAGGCGTGTTGCCCGCTCCCTTGGAGATTTTGGAAAGCGTGTACAAGGGCGTTACCGAAGGCCCGGAGGCGGGCTATGAAGAAGAAGCGAGGCGGTTTGGAAAGCTTGCGGTATCCAAGGAAGCCTCTTCGCTGATCCATCTGTTCTTTGCGGACACGGCGGCCAAAAAAGACATGGGCGCAGCAAAAGGGGTTAAACCGGTCCCGGTCAAGAGGATCGGAGTCCTGGGCGCGGGCATTATGGGGCATGGCATAGCAGCCATCAAGGCGGATGCAGACTATATGGTCCGAATGAAAGACCGCGATTTGCAAGCTGCAGGACAGGGCCTACAGGCGGCTTCCAAAGTGCTCAAAGGCAAATGGATGAAACGCCCCCGGGGCGAATTCGAGTACCGACGTCGCTTCGACCTGATCAGCGTGACGGACGACTACAGCGGGTTTAAGAACGTCGATGTATGCATCGAGGCGGTCTTTGAGGACGTTGGTTTGAAGCATCAGATCATCAAAGATGTGGAAGCCGTATTGCCCGAAAGAACCGTATTTGCCTCGAACACCTCGGCCATTCCCATTACCCGCCTGGCCGAAGCGTCCGTACGCAAGGAGAACTTCCTCGGAATGCACTATTTCTCTCCGGTGCATCTGATGCCGCTGATCGAAATCATCGCGACCAAGGACACATCCAAAGAGGCGCTGGCAACGGCGTACGATCTTTGTGTGAAATGCAAAAAGACCCCGATCATAGTGAACGACGGAGTCGGATTTTACACTTCCCGGGTCATTTCCCGGTACCTCCAGGAAGCCATGTTCATGCTGGACGAGGGAGCTAAGATCGAAGACATAGATCAGACGGCGGTGAAGACGGGCTTTCCCGTCGGTCCCGTTATTGTCAGCGACGAGGTGGGATTGGACACCGCTGTAAAGGTGGGAAAAGTACTCGAGGAAGTGTTTTCGAACCGCTTCAACACCTCGACCATCTTGGGCAAAGTGGTGGCGGACGGAAGATACGGGCGAAAGAACGAGAGGGGATTTTACGAGTACAAGGGCGGCAAAAAGCTCGGTCCGGATCCGACGGCTTACGACTTCACGGAAGCCGGCAGAACCCGCACTGCCGCGACACCCGAAGAGATTGCAGACCGGCTCTTGCTGGCCTTCTGCCTCGAGTCCACCCTATGCCTCGAGGAAAACGTGCTCCGCAATCCGCGTGACGGTGATGTGGGAGGCGTCATGGGAATCGGATTCCCCGCCAACCTCGGTGGTCCCTTCCATTACATGGACGCCCGGGGCATTCGGAACGTGGTGGACAGCCTCGGTCGCCTGGAAGAACGATTCGGAGCCCGCTTTGCGATACCGCAGAGTCTGAAAGACATGGCGTCTGCCGGGAAGAAGTTCTTCCCGGACGAATAATATTTAAATGGCGCGCCCCCTCCGGGGGCCGCCGTGTCCGATCGTTGCCGAGCCCGTCATCGGGCGAACCGTTATAACGACCCCATTTGGGGGAGGTGATGCTTATGGTCTGAAGCCCTTCGTTGCTCCTTCGTGACATCTCTCACGCGTATTTTTTACAACGGATAGCCGAAAACCAAGGCTACCATGTTAAACCGCTCAAAGAAGCTGTTGCTTGATGAGGCTTCGAATTTGGAGTCGAGACGGTTGCTCCCAAGACGCCGCCCTCGTCCAGAGTTTCATTGGGCGAACGGATCCAAAAGGGAAACGGCCCGCCTCGTTCAGTTGAGGCATTCAGGTACGGAGCCGGAATATCGTTGCTTCATTCCCTATCATGGTACTTCTGAATCCATTTATAGGGAGGCTTTGGAAAAAAGCGCCCGGATTGGATAAGAGATGGAAGCGAGTACACCCCTCCTTGTTACCCTTCAAGCAACTGACCGATTCCTGCACGAAAAGAATGCGGGAAAAAGGACGCTGGTATGTGGCGGATCTCTGGGAAACCATGACCGTAAACATGTCATCCATAAGAAAAATAACCAAGAGAAACCGAAAGTGCGAAACGGCCGACGACATAAAAAAAGTCAAACGTTGTGAGGACCGAAGCACCAGTGATACGGCGCGTATCAGATATCGAGGCGTCGTGTTGGTACAGCGTTGGAAGGCCGTGGGCTTTCGAAGGATGAAGTCTTTGTTTTTCTGGCCCACTTAAATCCTGACTTATTAAAGAAAGTAGGAGGGCACATGGGATCGTTAGTATGGGGACCGCAGATCTTGGTGCGCGCATTGATGGAGGAGGGAATCCACGTCAATTTCGGCATTACCGGCGGTCATATGAACAGCTTTGACGACTACTGGTGTATCTATGGAAACCGGCTTGTCCACTGTCGCCACGAGGCCTCTGCGGGGTATGCTGCAGAGGCGTACGCCAAAGTGACGGGCAAGATCGGACTCGTTCAAGCCACGGTGGGACCCGGCACAGCCAACCTGGTCCCGGCAGTGAACCAGGCGGCTTTGAGCAACACGCCCATGATCTGTATGCTGGGGCAGACCATCCTTTCCGACAAGGAACGCTACGCTTTTCAACCTATTGACGGCACTTCCATATACAAGGTGTTCTGCAGATGGGCCAAGTTCGTGGACGATCCATCCACGTTTGCGTACTGGATTCGGAAAGCGGCCCGGGAATGCACGGCCTATCCTCCCTCTCCCGTCGCGCTCGAGATTGCTCTGAACTTCATCGAATTTGCGCCGCAGGCCCTAATGGATCCGGCTTATCAGGTGAATTATCGACCGGACATGAGGCACCGCGGGCTGGATGCATTGCCCCAGCCGGTACCCAGTGACCATGAGATCGACAGTATCATCGGATGGCTTCTCGAAGCGGAGCGGCCCCTGGTGGTTGTCGGACACGGTGGAAGATGGCCCGACTGCGGAGCGGCCTTGAAAGAATTTACGCAACTCACCAACATCCCCATCCATCAAAGACGGGCCTGTCGCGGCAGCGTACCCGAGAACCATCCCCACCACGTGGCCGGAGAAGCGCGCGGTAAGGCCTTCGGCATGGCGGACCGTTACCTCACGTTGGGTTTGCGCTTCGATATCCTCGAACAATTCGGCCAATGGGGTGAGAACAAGCGGTTCGTCCAGGTTACGGAAGAACCCATGGAGATCTGGCCCGAAATCGCCACGGACATCGAGGCCATCGGTAATGTTGACGCTACGTTGAAAAAGTTGAACCAGGTCATACGGGAGAAATATCAGGACCGCTTCGCCTCGAAGACCGCCTGGCGGGATCAGATCCTGGAAATCAAAGAACAGGCGGATCAGAAAATGCGCAAGCGTGTGGAAGAAACGAAGGGTAAGTACACCCTGCCCAGACAGATCAACCCGGACGTGGCTTCCACCATCATCTCGGATTACCTCCATCAGGCGGCGCCGGAAAGCACCATCATCCTGGATTCCTTTACCTTTTCTCCTTATATGAGCGAGAAATTCGAATCCCGTGTCACGGGAGGCGTACTGGACGCGGGCATCCAGGGAGGCATCGGCCATGGAGTGGGCATGGGAATCGGGGCTCAAGTAGGTCGGCCCGGCAAACCCATCGTTGTCTTTTTGGGCGACGCGGGCATCGGCGCTCTTGGAGGCGACATCGAAACCGCCCGGAGAGAAAACCTCCCCGTGGTATACGTGGTCCACAACAACGGCGCCTGGATCGGTGGATGGAACGCCATGTACGGGCGCGATTGGCACGGGGCCCAGAATCCCCATGTACGGGATACGGACCGGGGTATGGGAACCCTGGAAGGACGCATCCCGTATGCGGAAATGTACAAGCTGATGGATTGCCATGGAGAGACGGTAACCACGTACGATGAAATCGTGCCTGCCATGGAAAGGGCTTTGAATTCGGGGAAAACCGCGGTGGTGGACATCCAGGGAGACCCCGATTCCTATCATACCTTGTGGGATCGGGCAACTTACGAGAACTTGTTCTTCGTGATGCTGCACCATCTACCCGAAGACCTGTGGACAGGCATGGACAGCTTCAAGGAACGAACTCGCGCCGTCTTTCAAGCATTGGGATACGAAAAATGGCCTAAATCGCCGAGACTGTTTCCGCCCTTTGACGAGGAAGAGGATTTCGAATGGCTTATTGGACCTCCGCCCAAGTTCTTCAAGAAGGAAACCACCTGAGAAGAATGGCAACCACTCGAAATTCCATAAAACGCTTTCTAGTGACGAGAGGAGGATATACACATGCCCAAATTCAAATGCCCGAGTTGCGGCCTTGAACAAGACGTGCCCTTTGGCGGCTGGCATTGGGAAGGTGCAGAGCCCGGCAAACAACATTTCACTCACCGCGGCTACTTGGTTCCGGACCCGAAGGACCCTCTGCGACTCATCTGCAAGGACGGCTACGATCCCAAGATGTTGATGCCCATTCATTGGGAGTGCGGTGTCGTGTTTGATTACGTTTCGGACTAGAAACCACTAGCAGGCTCCGGGAGCGAGCTCCGCGTCACCTTTTTTGATGGGACGGTTTCAGGCGCGGAGCGCTCCCCATAGGTTCTCGTTCGAAACGTAGGGACTGAAACCGTTTCTTATCGTTGGTCATTCCGGCCCGAAGCCGGAATCCAGCTGGTTTTGGAAACCTTTTCCGCACCCCGGCTTTCTCCGAAATGACGAAATCAGGAGCGGGGTGAAACCACACACTGTAGGGGCACGGCGTGCCGCGCCCCTACAAAAACGACCCGACCGAAGGTGAACAAGGCTTCCGTTGGGTTACACTCGATAGGCTCGCTAAAGCAATCGACCCGTGCACGAAGAGGACACGGGCAAGCTCCTGTCCTCCGGACGCGGTCCGCTCACTCAGCAGATGTTTCAAGAATTTTTGACAATGTAATTTATTTTGTATAGAAATAAATTTATCTATATAAACACAACCTAAAACTATTTGGCTGAACGGAAAATTATCATGGAGCCACAGAAACACATCGTTACGGCTGCTTCCACCAAAAGCGTGGAAATGGCACGGAAAGTTTGGCCCTTTGTCAAGAACGATTACGAAAGTGGTCATCAATGGAAAAAGGAAGGAAAACCGGTGGTATGGTCCTGCGCCCTGGTGGAAAAAGAAATCTACTACGCCATGGACGTCTACCCGTTCTTCCCCGAACAATTTGCGGCCCTCTGTGCGGTACGGAGGCGCGGCGGAACCCGTGACCCCAACGTAGAAAAAGAGGGTGTCCGCTTTTCCCGAATCGCCGAAGCGAACGGCTATCCCTCCTATCTTTGCGGATATCACCGCGTTGGAGTGGGGTATGTCATTAACGGCGACCTCGAGGACGCACCCTTGGGAGGCATGCCTCGTCCTGATTTCATGGTCACGTCCAGCACCGCCTGCGATGTTCGGTTTAAATGGTTCGAGGATATGGCTCGACGCCTCGAGGTGCCCCTCTATGTCCTCGACCGCCCCGAGCGCCATGAATTCGGATTTATCACCCGTCGTCCGGAACAACGCGCCCTCGATTACTACAAAATCCAGTTGGAAGATTGTTTCAAATTCATCGAAAATGTAACCGGACATTCCTTCAGTGCGGATAAGCTCAATGAAGTGATGGACTGGTCGTATCGGCTGAACGAATTGGCCCAGGAGATTCTGGAGCTTCGAAGAGCCACCCCCTGCCCCATGAGTTGCGCCGATGAATTCACGTTGATGTATCCCTGGATGTACAAAGCCGGAACCAAAGCGGCGTACGATTTCTACCGTCAGTTGCGGGATGAAATCCAAGAACGCGTGGCCAAGCGGATCGGGGTCGTTCCTGAGGAGAAGTTCCGTCTCATGTGGATAGGGCTGCCCAACTGGTTCAACATGGCGGTCATGAATTACTTCGAACAGTATGGAGGGGTTTTCGTAAGATCCCCCGAGTATCGAGCGCTCCCTTACCCCGCCCGCAATCCGGATGATCCTGTAGGAGAACTGGCGTATCGATACCTGTTTGCCGGGTATGGAGCGTATGGGATGCTGAACAACATCGAAGAGATCATCCAGGATTGCCGGGATTATCGCATTGACGGCGCGGTTCTTTCTTATCTGATCACGTGTCGTCCCCATGCGTATCGTCAGGGAGAAGTGAAACATATCCTGGAGGATCTGGATATTCCCTGTGTAAGCGTAGAGGGAGACCTGGTGGATGAACGGACGTACGCCGAGTCCCAGGTGAAGAACCGTCTGGACGGTATGGCGGAGCTGATTCTGCGAAAAAAGGGACTACAGTAACATCTAACTTTCACTCTACGTCGGCGCCATGAAGGAACGTATTATGTTTTCAGAATTTGCGAATATTATTGAGCATCGTCACGAAGCAGCCAAAAAATGGAAAGAAAAAACCGGCAAACCGGCCATGGGCTATCTTTGTTGCGTCTTTCCCGAAGAAGTCCTTTTTGCGGCAGGGGTATTGCCGGTGCGCATCGTGGGAAGCGACGAACCCATCGAGAAGGTAGACGGTCATATAACCCCTTACGGATGCACGTTCTGTCGCAAGTGCGTCGATCTGGCGGCACAGGGGGTGTACGACTATCTGGACGCCGTTTTCATCTCGAACACCTGCGATCTCGTCAGTAACCTGGATTACTGGTGGAATGAGTTGGCTCCCAAGGAAGGCCTGACGATTGCGGATGTACCGGTCCGCAATTACGTCAATTTCTTCAACTATCCGCAAAAAATCACCGGAAGAGACGCTGTTCCTTATACCATGAACGAACTCCGCAAGATCCAGCAGGTGGCGGAGCGTTACACACACAGCTTCGTCTCCGACGAGGATCTCAAGAGAAGCCTCGAGGTGTACGAAGAACACAACCGCCTCATGCGCGAGCTTCACCTGATCCGCCGCCGGACGCCACCCCTCATCTCCGGCTATGAAGCCTGGATGGTCGAGTTTTCGAGCCTGTTCATGCCCAAGGACGAACATAATCGTCTTACAAGGAATTTGCTGGAGACCTTGAAGGACCGTTCGGACGCACCGAAGGCCGGAATTCGACTCTATTTATCCGCTTCCTCAACCGACCAGGTCACGGCTGAATTGATCCGCCTGATAGAAGACTGCGGAGGACAAATCGTTTCCGAAGACCTCAGCGTGCACTCCAGTTATTACTGGAGCACCTATGCCATGGATCGGCCTCCCCTAGAGGCGATTGCCCGGAGGACCCTGTCCGTCCCGTGTGCGCGTTCGGCGCCGGCGGATCCACATCAGGACATGCGCTGGGAACATGTGAAGAAAACCATGGCCGACTACGATATTGAAGGCGTGATTTTCTATATTTTGCTGCAGTGCGAATGCCGCGCCAGCGAGTACCCCTACCTTAAAGAGAAGATCGAAAACGAAATGAAATTGCCGGTGCTCTTTATGGATGGAGACTATTTCGGCGTAGCTTCGGAGAAAAATCGCATAAAAATAGAGGCCTTCCTGGAAATGATCCGATAAGACATCGCGCAATAGGAGGGATTCGGTTTCTTAGTTAAGGCTATGCGGCACACCCGTTTCTTCGATACGTTTTCTTGTAACAGAAGAGACTCCGATTAGATGAGTGTAAAGGAAGTCATCTGAAACCCGAAAGTAAGGAGATCCATCATGAGAGCGTGTTCGTGGGGAAAGTCCGTGAAAGTGGCCATTGCTGTGGGTTTGCTGGTCCTGGCATCAACTTTTGGATTGGCCGAGGCGGAGACGAAAACCCTCAAAATCGGCTGTATCATGCCCTTTACCGGGCCTTGGGGTCTTTACGGCGTGGCTCTCGAGCCGAGTATACAGATTTACGCGGATCTGTTGAACGAGGACGGGGGAGTAAAGATCGGAGATGAAACGTACAAAATAGAGATGATCTTCGTTGATGATGCCGGCGACCCCAAGCGGGGACCACTCGCCGCCCAGGAACTGCTTCGGAAAGGGGCTGTCGCCAACGTGGGGTGTTTCACGGCGACTCCTCCCATAGGAGCTGTTTTGATGCCCGCAAAGGTACTCTTTGTGGGGCAGATGCAACAAAGCTTTGACTTGAAAACAGGGCGCTACTTTATCGGCGCCAATGACGAGTGGGGCGCCCCGCTGCACGGAGTGTACGCCGCTCTCGAGATGTGGCCCGAAGTCAAAAAAATCGGAATGCTGTGGTACGACTGGCAGAAGATGCAGTCCGAATTGTTAACGAAAAAGATGCTGGAGCCCGGCAACCCGGTATCGGATAAAGGCATCAAAGAAATTTCCAGGCATTACCAGGTCATGGGAGACATGGACTATACCTCCGCTCTGACGAAATTCGGCAAGGACGGAGTGGACCTGATCGTGACGGGCATCGGCCCCGGCGATTACGCTCAGGCCTGCAAGCAGGCGGCCGAATTGGATCTCAAATTCAATTATTTCAACGCGGGCACGGCCACTGATTTGGATGAATTCATCAAGAATGCCGGTTTCGAAAATGCGCAGGGGGCTTCGTTCAACTGGCCCTGCCCATGGGAAATCAAGAAATCTCAAGTGGATCCGGAATTAGTGAAAATGGCTATCAGGATCAAGGATCGCTTCAAGGAGAAATACGGCAAACCCATGACCTACCTCGGCGGCTTTGACTGGGGTATCAACCACATGCAGATACTCCTCGACTTTTACCAGCAGGCGGGGACGTTGGACCCGGACAAAGTGATGGAAAAAGTGCGCGGGGGGACGGTAAAAGACTTCACGGGCACGTGGACCATGGGTGGCACGGAAACCTGGGGAGCGCCGGTGGTCAAAGGCTCCGCCTGCCTGGACGGAGTCATTAAAGGAAACGAAGTGGTATACGGAGCCGAATATCCGATGCCTACCATACCGTAAAGAGTTCCAAACGTTGGCCGTGGCGCAAGCCGGGACGCGTTATTTCAAGCCGGCCGCGTCAGACGTTACGAAGGCTTACCGGCTGACGGCTCGTGTATGTGGAACCGGTGGCGATGAAATTTACGGTTCCTGTGATCGATGATCTTGGACTCGCCCCGGCGACGGACCCTTATCGGTTTCTTGTCGCCGGGGTCCTGAGCCCGGGATCTTGTTCCGGCCTTCCGACAAGACTCAAGGAGATCCTATGCCCCCCGCCGCGGTGTGGATTAACGCGCTTATCATCGCGTCCACTATTGTATTGATGTCCTCCGGCTTGGTTTTGGTCTTCAGCATTATGGGTATACTCAACTGGTCGCACGGTCAGATGTATATGGTGGGAGGGTTCATCGTATATTACGTGGCGGCCAAGCTGGGAGTGAACTATTTTGTCGCCCTTCTTGCCGCCACCGTGATCGTCGCCGGGATTGGCGTGGTCATTGAAAAGTGGCTTTTGCGGCCACTTTCGGGCCGCGGATTTCTGCCTGCCAGCGTCGTGGGCCTGGGACTCATTTTTGTCTTCGAAGGAGCCGTCACGATTCTTTTTGGGACCGGAATCAAATCGGTGCCCACCATTCTCGAAGGCTCGTTGCACGTGGGAAACGTGTCCTTGAGCATCGAGAAAATGGCCTTGGCGGGATTGGCGATAGTGGTCATGCTCGGCCTGTATCTCTTCATTTCTCATACCAGAATCGGCTTAGCCATCCGGGCCGCCGCGCAGGACCCGGAAGCAGCCGGGCTGTACGGAGTAAGTTCGGGAAGGCTCTTTTCGTTAGTGATGGCCATCGGGTGCGGATTGGCGGCCCTGGCCGGCGGCATGATAGCCCCGGTCTATTTCGTTGATCCTTGGATGGGCTCGAAGCCTCTTATTACGGCCCTGCTCGCTATTGTTCTCGGGGGGCTGGGCAGCTTTCGCGGTGCTGTTGTGGGGGGAATTTTTCTCGGATTCGTCATGTCCGTTGTTGGGTACTACATATCATCCTGGTACGAACTGGTGGCGTTCCTCGCTGTTATCTTGATCATACTTTTCAGACCTCAAGGCCTGTTCGGCATGTCGGAGGCCCGGGTATGAGCCGAATTACTTCCTCCTTCTCCGGATCGTCCATTGCATGGGCCACTGTTATTGTTTGTGCGTTTTTTTTCCCGTTCTACACGGAGGATGCTTTCGTATTGTCACTTCTAATACCGGGCATGATTTGGGCCGTCGGGTGCATGGGGTGGACAACGATTGTAAGGACCGGGCAGTTTAGTATGGGCCAGGCCGGTTTCATGACCATCGGCGGGTACACGTCGGCTCTCTTGGCCGTTCATTTCCAACTCCCCTTCTGGGTGACCTTTTTTGTGGCTGGGGCAGCGGCAGCCCTAGTCGCCTTCTTGCTCGGGACCATCGTGCTTCGGTTGGGAGGCATTTTCTTCGCCATCGTGACACTCTCTTTCGCGGAAGTCATACGCGTTTTTGCGTCAAACCTTACCATCACCAAAGGCTCTTACGGATTCATTCCTCCGCCCCCGACACTGGACATAGGGAGTTGGAGCGTCAATTTCGCCGTGACCAAAGTGCCGTACTACTACGTGTCTCTCCTTTTTCTCATCCTGGCGGCGATCGTATTTTGGCGCATCGATAGTAGCAGACTGGGGAGGATCTTCCGGAGCATGTCATCCAATGACAGGCTTTCCGAGCATCTCGGCATGCATCTCATGAAATACAGAGTGATGGCATTCGCAGTCGCGGGCTTTTTTACGGGCATGGCCGGCGCATTGTACAGTCACTATCTGTTTTTCATAGGCCCCACCTTGTTTGGGCTATGGGAATCCATCATGATTCTTATCATGTGCACGGTAGGCGGTGTACGTTCCGCAGTGGCCGGACCGATCATCGGCGCTTTGCTGCTGTCCATTAGTGGGGATTACTTTTCGACTCTGGTCAAAGGCGCGAAACCTTTGGCATTCGGCTTGCTCGTTGTCTTTGTGGTTTTTTTCCTTCCCGGCGGCGTGATTGATGTGAAACGCCATATTCAGCGGCTCTTTTCCACGGAGAAGAAAAGCGAGAGAGGCTTGCAACCCTCTGCTTGAGTTCCTTTTTACAATGGTAGGATGGGTGCGCTTTGGCATTACTCGAGTTGCAGAACGTGTCGAAACATTTCGGTAAACTGGCCGCTCTCTCGAACGTAAGCCTCGAAGTCGAACGAGGGGAGTTTGTCGGCCTGGTCGGACCCAATGGTTCGGGCAAGACGACGTTGTTCAACGTCGTGAGCGGATTCTACAGTCCTTCCGGCGGGAAGGTATACTACAACGGGGAAGATATCACAGGGTTGAGGCCGGACAAAATCACGTCGAAAGGCCTCGTTCGCACCTTCCAGTCCAATATCTTATACAAGGAGGCTACCGCTCTCGAAAACCTGGTCCGGGCTTCGTACCTTCACTCGAACACGAGCTCCTGGAAGGCCTTCTTCAATTCCCGGGATTACCGAGAAAACGAAAAGGCCATTTTCGAACGGGCCGAAGCTGCGCTCGCCCATTGGGGACTCGAAGAGGTCCGGGACGTGTTGGCGGACGAATTGCCACACGGACATCAACGGCGATTGGGGCTAGCCGTTGCAGTGGCGGCGGACCCCGAGCTGTTGCTTCTTGATGAACCCCTCGCGGGGATGAGCGGAGAAGAGCGGCTCGTGGTGATGGAACAGGTGAGGGAGCTTTCCAACCAGGGGATGACCATCATTTTGGTGGAACACCACGTGAAGACGGTCTTGAACTTGTGCGAACGACTTCTTGTGCTGGACTACGGCATCAAGATCGCCGATGGAAAGCCGGAAGAAGTGACTTGTCAGAAAACCGTTGTTCAAGCCTATTTGGGTGCGGAAGAGGTGGTCGACCAGTGCTCTTAACATTAGTGAACCTCAAGGTTTTCTACGATAAGGTGGAAGCTGTAAACGGCATAGATCTATCGATGGAGGAAGGGGAATTCATCACCGTCATCGGCGCCAACGGAGCGGGCAAGACCTCGACACTCAATGCCATAAGCGGTCTGACGAGACGTGAAGGCGAGATATCCTTTCGAGGCGAAAGAATCGATATGTTGCCTCCCCCGAAGATCGCAGCCAGAGGCGTTATCCAAGTGCCCGAAGGCGGAAAGGTGTTTCCCCAACTCTCGGTGCTGGACAATTTGAACATGGGCGCCTACCTGGTAAAAGACAAACGTGAGATTGCCGAAGGCCTGGAGAGGGTTTTCAGCTTTTTCCCCGTGCTTAAAGAACGATCCGCACAGCGAGCGGACAGTCTCTCGGGCGGCGAGCGACAGATGCTGGCCACGGGACGCGCACTCATGGCAAAACCTGTTCTCCTTTTGATGGATGAGCCTACTCTGGGGCTAAGTCCACTGTTGTGTCAGAGATTGGCTCAACAAATCACAAGCATAAACCGGGAAGGCATCGCTATTGTGCTAGTCGAGCAGAATGCGCGAATGGCGCTGAAACTGAGCTCCCGTGGATACGTTTTCGAGAGAGGACGGATTGTCATAGAGGGCAACAGCGGCGATCTCATACAAATGGATAAAATCAAGAAAGCGTATCTGGGCATTTAGCTTCAATACCCGCGTCTCTGTCGTATCGTCGAATGTGGAGGTTAAGCAATTGATATCCGAACCGATTCCAGCTCGAAAACTCATTGAAACGGCACTGGGAAACCATCCCGCCGATCTGGTCATCAACAACGGAACGTTGGTCGATGTGTATTCTAAGAGGCTGATTCCTCATCGTTCCGTGGCCGTATACGATAAATGGATTGTGTATGTTGGATCTGACGCCGGACACACTATAAATGATCAAACTAAAGTCATCGAGGCGGAAGGTCGTTTAATCTGTCCCGGATATATTGATGCCCATACCCACGTGGCCAATTGTTGGAACATATCCGATTTTCTGGGTTACGCGCTCCCCTGCGGAGTGACGACCATCATCACTGAAGTGGAAAGCTATGCCCTGGCCCTTGGGGTCGAAGGATTCAAGGCGTATCTTGACCAGATTCAAGATTGTCCGGCCAAAGTGTTTGCGCTCATACCGCCCCTGATTTCCGCCAGCCCGGTCGTCGAACATCTCTATTTGGATCGAGACACGGCCAGGGAACTCTTGAAAGATCCACGTGTATTGGGAATAGGCGAATCTTACTGGCAGAAAATCATACTGAAAGACGATGATCGCGTTCTGGGATTGATTCGAGACACGATGAACGCGGGAAAATCCGTACAGGGCCATGCCGCCGGGGCCTTCGACAGAAAACTGTCGGCTTACGCGGCATGCGGCGCGGTGTCATGCCACGAAGCCATTACCACGGAAGACGTATTGTCGCGACTGGAACTCGGTTATTACACCATGATACGGGAAGGAGACATTCGCCGGGATCTCGAGATCATCCTGCCCCTGAAAGACCGGATTGACACGAGAAGGTTGATTCTGGTCACGGACGGAACAAACCCTTCCCTTCTGGTAAAGCAAGGCTATCTGGTCGATGTGATCCAGAAGGCGGTGGACATTGGTTTCGATCCGTTGGAAGTCCTGCAAATGGTTACCTTGAATCCGGCGGAACATTTCGGTCTCGATGCCCTGACCGGCGGCATTGCCCCCGGGCGTCGCGCCGATATCCTCCTCCTTCCCGAAGCCGGGAATATGCGTCCGGATCTCGTGATATCCGACGGCCGGGTGGTGGCTGAAAAGGGGGACATCCGCATTACCCTCGAGCGAGCACCTCACCCGGAACCATTTTACCACACGATCCGAACAGATCCTGTTTCCCCTTCGGACCTCTCGGTGCTTGCTTCCAATTCCGCATCCAACCACCGGATCCGCATTATAGAAATCCAGCCCGGAGGCTTGGTTACCCGCGAACAAACAGTCGAAGCCAATGTGGACGGCGAGTACTACGTGGCTGATGTTGAAAAGGACCTTTTGAAGATCGTGTTTATCGAAAGGGTGACCGGTAAAGGCGAGCGGTTCACGGGCTTCATCAAAGGATGGGGCCAGAAGAAGGGCGCCGTGGCCAGCAGCTTATGTTGGGATGCATCAGGTATCATGGCGATCGGAGCGAATGATGACGATATCGCCCTGGCCATCAACCGTGTGATTGATTTGCAGGGCGGTACCACATTGTTTGTAGATGGTGATTTGATGCTGGACATACCTTTCAGCGTGGGAGGATGCGTCTCGGAATTCGGAATTCGGGAGATTGCCGAAAGACTGGAACGTTTTCAACAGATGGTGGGGAGTTTAGGCTCTAAACTTGATTCCGCCCACCTCACTCTCAACACGCTGAGCACGGCCGCCATACCTTTTATCAGAATGACGGAGCAGGGATACTACCGTTTTAGAGAGAACGACATTGTCGATCTATGATCGACATCATTTTGATGTCCGGATTTGAAAAAATCCCTTCATACAGGGAATGAGGCGGCTGGAGCCTGCTGTGAATTCCCGGATAGCATAGCCAAATTCTAATGACAAAGGATATCCCAAATGGACGAGGCATTACTAAAGTCGCTTTGCGACAATCTTAACGTCAGAGGGGGCTCTATACCGGCTATGGCGTGTCCCCAGATGTTCGACCTCCTGGACGAACTTTTTACGGTCGAGGAAGCCGAAGTTGCCTGTAAGATGCCGCCGATGGCGGTATCGGCCCGGGATCTGTCGGAGAGCTTAGGTAGACCCGTAGAGGAACTCCTGCCTCTTCTGGAATCCATGGCCGACAAAGCCACGGTGGTCTCCCGAACGAAGGACGGCGTGGTGCTGTACAAATTGATGCCTATTATGCCCGGCATTTTTGAATTCCAGTTCATGCGGGGCACCAAAACCGAACGCGACCGCCGTTTGGCCAAACTGTTCAGGCGATACCTGAATCTGGCCGAAGCAGAGACCGAAAAGGCCATTCCCATTCCAAAGGACGTAACCCCCTTCATGCGAGTCCTCCCTGTGGAAAGGACGATTGAAGTGGCCCCTCAGGTCTATACGTTCGAGCAACTCTCCAGATATATCGACTCGGCGGAAGCCATCTCAGTGGGTCACTGCTATTGCCGCCATGAGGCCTATCTGTTGGGGGAGGAGCTGTGCGAAGCCCCCGTCGAGTGTTGCATGAGTTTCGGACCCGGAGCCGAATATACCGCTGAAAGGGGCATCGCTCGCGCCGTAACAAAAGAGGAAGCCCGGGAGATTCTGGAACGCTGCGAAAAAAGCGGTCTGGTGCACATGAGCTCCAATACGACAAAGTACCTCGAGTTTATATGTAACTGCTGCGGGTGCCATTGCGGCGTCTTAAAAAAGCTGAATGAAATGGGCCGACCCGTCTGGTCCGCAAGTTCGGGATACCTGGCCCGGGTCCGGGAGGAAGCCTGTGACGGCTGTGGTACTTGCGAAGAGTATTGCCAGATGAAGGCGATTTCCTTGAATGATGACGGCGTCAGTGTAGTCGATGAGATCCGCTGTATCGGATGTGGCATCTGCGCAAGCCTCTGCCCGTCGGAGGCCCTTTCCATGGAACTGAGGGAGGACATACCTAGCCCGCCGGAAACGCCCAAGGACCTGAGGACGGCCATTATGAAGGATTTTCAGCGTGCAATGAGTAAGCAGAAATAGATGCCTCCACCCGGTCTTCTGACGAAGCCGGGTGCGTTTGCCTACTATTCGATGGTCTACCATAAGCATTGAAAGGGTTTCCGATGGGAGAGAAGTTCGTAAGCGAAAGGAACGTGCGGTTTTTATTGTACGAAGTCTTCGACGTGGAATCGCTTACCCGATACCCAATATATGAGGAGCACAACAGGGACATTTTCGATATCGTACTCGAGACCGCTTTGAAAATAGGACGAGATCTTTTTCGCCCTTGTTTCCAGGAAATGGACCGGAATCCTCCTGAATTTGTGGACAACGAAGTGAGAGTCCACCCTATGGTGGGCACGATTCTAAGGCAGTTGGGGGAAGGGGGATGGATCTCGGCCAACGCTCCTTATGAATTGGGCGGTCAACAGCTTCCCCATCTCGTCACGGCTCCCTGTCGCTTCGTTTTCAGCGCAGCCAACTATTCTGCCAGTGTCTATGCATTCCTGAGTACAGGGGCGGCCCATCTCATCGAATCCTTCGGTTCCAGGCAACTGATCGACACATACGTTCCCAAGATGTTCGAAGGCGAATGGCAGGGCACCATGGCTTTGACCGAACCTCAAGCCGGCAGTTCCCTGACGGACATCTCCACTCACGCCGTACCCACGGACCTGGATTATTATAAGATTCGGGGACAGAAGATCTTCATCTCGGCAGCGGACCATACAGGAGTCGAGAATGTGGTGCATCTGATGCTGGCCAAAATCCCGGGAGCGCCGCCGGGGGTAAAGGGCATATCATTATTCGTGGTCCCCAAGAAGCGGATCGGAGAAGACGGAACCCTGGTGAGCAATGACGTAAACGTGGCGGGAATCTATCATAAGCTCGGCTATCGAGGATCTCCCATCGTCCAGTTGAGTCTCGGGGAAAAGGATGACTGTCGCGGATACCTGGTCGGAGAGCCCCACAAGGGCCTTTCGTACATGTTCCAGATGATGAACGAGGGTAGAATAGACGTGGCGATAGGCGCTGCGGGCATTGCATCGGCCGCCTATTACGCCTCCCTGGAATACGCAAAGAGCCGGCCCCAGGGAAGAAAAATCTCGGCCAAGGATCCCGCCGAACCGCCCGTGCCTATCATCGAGCATCCGGACGTCAGGAGGATGCTGCTCTTCCAGCGCGCCGTGGTGGACGGTTCCCTCTCCCTGCTGCTCCAGTGCTCAAAATACGTGGACATGATCAGGGTCTCAGAGGGTGAAGAGAAAGAGCGTTACGCTCTGCTGTTGGATATCCTGACGCCGGCGGCCAAAACCTATCCGTCGGAAATGGGGGTGTTGTCCGTCAGCCAGGGACTTCAATGCCTGGGAGGCTACGGATACTGCGACGAGTTCCCTTTGGAACAGCACTACAGGGATGCCCGCATTCACCCTATCCACGAGGGTACCACCGGGATCCAGGGACTCGATCTCCTGGGCCGAAAAGTCACCATGAAAAACGGTAAGGCCTTCTCCCTGTATGTGGACGAAGTCGAGAACGCGATCCGGACGGCGTGCGCCGTTCCTGATCTCGAGTGGTACGCCCGAAGGCTCGAGGAAGCTCTCGAGAAACTCCAGAGCAGTACGTCGCACCTCCTTCAATTCGCCATGGCCGGAGATATGGAACGTTCTCTTGCGGACGCCACCCATTATCTCGAGCTGTTCGGCATCGTCACCATTGCATGGCAATGGCTCCTGCAGGGCGTGGCCGCACAAAATGCGCTGACGGAGAGCCTATCGGAAGCGGAGTCCAACTTTTACCAGGGCAAAATACATACTCTTGCATACTTTTTCCGCTACGAGCTACCCAAAATCGAGGGGTTGACTCGGTTGCTGGCGGAGAGCGATGGTTTGACCGCCAGGGTGAACGAGTCGCATTTCTCCGATTGATCGTTGCCTACCGGACACAATTTTCAACCATCATTTGCGGGAGGAAACATTTCAAATCCGCCGGAAACGGATATCCGAATGTCCCTCTTTCAAAAAAAA
>Ga0068714_10001541_pt1 | contig 33224 bp, 24 predicted proteins | sample MTBNYHSulfiMetaG_FD_62988 | JGI IMG/M metagenome (GOLD analysis project Ga0068714, IMG submission 62988) | Enrichment culture microbial communities from rom New York Harbor, USA that are MTBE-degrading - MTBE-NYH (New York Harbor Sulfidogenic)... | ecosystem: Environmental > Aquatic > Marine >...
CTGGCGATGTTCATGGCCTACGCCAACGGCGCCGACGTCACCTTCGGCACCGGCCTCCTCGACGGCTCGCGCATCCTCTGCCTCGAGAACATGGTCGTCGACGACGAGGTCCTCGGGATGGTCAAACGTATCCTGCGCGGCGTCGAGGTGAGCGAGGAGACCATGGCCCTCGAGCTCATCAAGCGCATGGGCTTCGGCGGCGACTACCTCTTCGACACGCACACGCGGCGGCACGTGCGCGAGCTCTGGCAGGCGCGCCTCGGCGAGACCGGCTCCTACGACGCCTGGCAGGCGGCCGGGGCGAAGGGCATCGTCGAGAAGGCGCAGGAGAGGGTGACGGAGATCCTCGACGGGCCGACGCTCGCGTTCCCCGAGGACCTGGGGCGCGAGTTCGACGCCGTGATCTCCGCGGCGGCGCGATAGCCAGCCGGCCCGGCCGCGGCGACGCGCGAGCCGGCCCGCGACGGAGCCGGGCGGAGCCGCCCGAGCGGCTCCGCCCGGCTCCGTCGCGCCGACGTCACCCGGACGAGGGAAGGAGCGCCCACGCCGGGCCGCGAACGAACAGGTAGCATGAGCGGCGTGGAGCGCCATCCGCCTCGCACGCCCGACCCAGACCGACCGCCGGAGCCGCGCACCGTGACCGCCAAGAGCCGCGCCACCCGCGAAGAGGGCTTCTCGAAGGACGCCGACAAGCTGATCCGCCGGCTGTCCCTGGTCGCCCTCCTGCTCGCCCGGCAGGGCCGGCCCGTCAGCACGTCCGAGATCCGCGAGCTCGTCGAGGGTTACCCAGCGATGACCACGGAGGCCTTCAAGCGCCGCTTCTACGAGGACCGGAGCGAGCTCGCCGCCCTGGGCATCGAGATCGTGGCGACGCCCGACCCCCAGGGCCCCGGCGAGCTCTACAGCCTCGCCCCGACCGCGTACTACCTCGAGCCGGTCGATCTCACGCGCGAGGAGCTCATGGCCCTCGCCACCTGCCTCACCGTGCTCGAGCGGCGCTTCGCCTACTCGCGCCCGCTCCGTCTCGCGCTCGTCAGCCTCGCCCAGGGTCGCCCCGAGCTGCTCGCCGAGGCCGCCGCCGCGCCGCTGACCGTCCTCACCGACGACGAGCCCCCCATCGCAGCGGCAGCCCTCCCCAAGCTGCAGGCGGCGATCGCCGACCGCAAGACGGTGACCTTCACCTACTACGCCATCACGCGCGACGAGCTCCGCGAGCGCACCGTCGACCCGTACGGACTCCAGTTGGTCGGCGACGAGTGGTACCTCATCGGGCGTTGCCACCTGCGCGACGCCCTGCGTACCTTCCGCCTGTCGCGCATCCGTTCCCGGGTGACCTACGCCACGCGCGCGCCGCACGACTTCACGCCGCCCGACGACTTCGACCTCGCACGCTACCGCGACCGCCCCTCGTGGCAGCTCGCGGCGACGCGGGCGACCGCGCGCGTCGCGGTCGACCCGTCGATGGCGTGGTGGGTCGAGGCGCACTACGCGCACTGCGGGCGGATCACTCCCGGCACCGACGGCGGCCTCGTCTTCGAGACCGCCTACGCCGAGGCGCGCCCGCTCGTTTCCTGGGTGCTGGGGATGGGCGCCGCGGCCGAGCTCCTGGAGCCGGCGGAGCTTCGCGACGAGCTCGTCGCGCAGCTCCGCCGGCTGCGCGGCCTGCTCGACGCCCCCGCGCCCGCGCCGCCCGCCGCCGGCGACGAGTGCGCGGCGACCGGCGGCGGCGACCGGCGTCCGCGTCGCGACCGGCGCCGCAAGGCCGCCGACTGGCACGTCGAGGTCGACCGCTTCACGCGGCTGACGGCGCTGACGACCTACCTGCTGCGCCACTGCGACCGCGAGGGCGAGGGCCTGCTGCCCGTCGACCTCGTCTGTCGCGACCTCGAGCTCACGCCGAAAGAGCTGCGCGACGACGTGCGGCTCCTCAACCTCGTCAACTTCGGCGCCGACGGCGCCCTCCTCTTCGCGGAGTTCGCCGGGCGCGGCCGCCTGCGCGTCACCTGCGACCTCGCCGCCGAGGCCTTCGAGCGGCCGGCCCGTCTCTCGCCCCTGCAGGCCGACACGCTCCTGCTCGCGATCGAGCTCGTCGGCGGTCAGCTGCCGGCCGAGTCCGGGGCTGCCCTGCAGAGCGCGGCCGCGAAGCTCGCCGGCACCCGCCGCGGCATGCCGACCGTCGCCGCCGGGACGCGCCTCGCCGGCGACGACGTCGTGTACGCCGCCGTCAACCTCGCCGTGAGGGAGCGCCGCCTCCTCGACATCGAGTACTGGGCCGAGGGCAGCGCCCGCACCAGCCGGCGCACGGTCGAGCCCTACCTCCTCGTGCGCGGCCGCGGCGAGTGGTACTACGTCGCCTGGTGCCGCACGGCCGGCGGGCGGCGCGTCTTCCGCGTCGCCACCACGAAGCGGGCCACCGTGCTCGACGAGCGCTTCGCGCCGCGCGACGAGATCGAGCTCGACCTCTACCGCCGCGAGGGCATCCCCTCCTCGGCCGCGTACGCGCCGCGCACGGCGCAGGTTTGGTACAGCCCGGTCGTCGCGCGGTGGATCGAGGAGCGCCGGCCCGTGCGCCACCTGCCGGACGGCGCCTGCATCGCGGAACAGCCGTTCGTGGAGGCGGGTTGGCTCGTGCAGGCCGTCCTGCGTCTCGGCGGCGAGGCCCGGCCGCTGACGCCGCCCGAGGCGGTCGCCGAGCTCTCCGGCGTCGTCGACGCCCTGCGTGCGAAGTACGGCGCGGGCGCCTGAGCGAGGTACGACCCGGACGGCCGGGCGCCACCGGCCCGAGACGGCCGGGCGCCACCGGCCCTGCCGCCTGCGCTATACTCGCCGGGCCGTATGGACCTCACGACCGTCCTCATCATCATCTGGAACCTGCAGCCGATCCCCTGCGTCGTGCTCGGCGTGCTGACGGCGCGCAAGACCGGGCGCAGCACGTTCAACTGGGTGGTCGTCGGGCTGCTCGCCTCGATCCCGCCCATCGTCGGCATCTTCCTGATGCTTGCCGCCTACTACTGGTACCCGCCGCCGACACCGCGCCCGGGGCCCGGCTACCAGCCGGGCAAGCGCGGCGCGGGCGGTCAGCGCCGCCGTTGACGGAACCGGCCCCCTGGGTCTTCTGCGGCGCCCGCCGTCTCGGGCTCGAACGGGCCGACCACTTCGAACCGCCCCCGGCGCTGACCCCCGTCCCCGACGTCGACGCGCTCCTCGAGCGTCGCGTGGCCCGGCCGCAGGGAGCGCCGCGGCTCGCCGCCCTGGCCCGCGGCGCGAGGGCCGTCGCCCTCGTCGTGCCCGACGGGTCGCGCCCCTGCCCCAGCGCGGCGCTCCTGCCGCCGCTGCTCGAGGAGCTCCGCTCCGTCGCGCTGCCACCCGAGGCAGTCACGGTCGTGATCGGCTGCGGCCTGCACGCCGCCACGTCCGCAGCCGAGAAGCGCGCCCTCCTCGGCTCGGGCATCGACGCGGGGGCCCGCGTCGTCGACGCCCAGGGGCTCGAGTCACCGCTCGCCGACCTCGGCGTCACCTCCGGCGGGGTCCCTGTCCGCCTCGACCGGCGGGTCGCCGAGGCCGACCTGGCGCTGACCGTGGGCGTGGTCGAGCCGCACCTCTACGCCGGGTTCTCCGGCGGCGTCAAGGGCGTCGCCATCGGCTGCGCGGGGTCGGAGACGATCGCCTGGACGCACCGCCCGGCGTTCATCGCCCAGCCCGGCGTCGAGCTCGGGGTGCTCGAGGGCAACCCCTTCGTCGCGGCGCTCCGCGAGATCGCCGCGCGAAGCCCGCTGCGTTTCGCCCTGAACGTCGTGGTCGACGACGCCGGTCGTGTCGTCGCGGCGGCCTGCGGAGCGCCGGACGCCGCGCAGCGACGTCTCGCCGACGCCCACCGTGCGGCCTGGCTCCGCGCCGTCCCCGGGCCGTTCGACGTCGCCGTCTGCGGGATCGCCCGGCCGAAGAGCGCCTCGTACTATCAGGCGTCACGCGCCGCGACCTACCTCGCGCTCACCCGGCGCCCCGCGCTCGCCCCGGGTGGTCTGATCGTCCTCTGCGCCGACCTGCCCGACGGGCCCGGCGCCGGCCCGGGCGAGTCCAACTTCGCCTCCCTGCTCGCCGCGGCTCCCTCGCCGGCCGCGCTCGTGGCGCGCGGTCTCACCGAACCGCTCGGCCCGGGAGGGCAGCGCGCCTGGGTGGTCGCGCGCGTCCTCGAGCGCCACCGCGTCGCCGTCGTCGGCGCGGCCGACCCGGCCGCGCTCGCGGCGCTCGGCGTCACCTGCCACACCACCGTCGCCGAGGCGCTCGCCGCCCACGAGCGGCGGCTCGGGCGGCGCGCCCGCGTGCTCGCCGTGGCGGACGCCACGGCGACGGTCGTGCGCGCCGCCTGAGCCGCCCCCACCCCACCCTCGCCGTCCGTTACCGGAACAGCCTGGCGGGGAAGAAAGTCTTTGCAGAGGCAAACACACCATCGCGGGAGGTGAGGGTCATGACGGGCGGCTTCAGGATCGGGCGGCTCTTCGGTATCGAGGTACGCGTCAATCCCACCTGGTTCCTCATCCTCATCCTCCTCACGTTCATGCTGGCGACGGGCTTCTTCCCGGCCTCGTTCCCGGGCTGGAGCGGCGACTCGTACTGGGCCGTCGCCCTCGTGGCCAGCGTGCTGCTCTTCGTGTCCGTGCTCGTGCACGAGTTCGCGCACGCCCTCGTGGCCAAGCGCCAGGGCATCGAGGTGAAGAGCGTGACCCTGTTCCTGCTCGGCGGCGTCGCCAGCATCGAGAAGGATCCGTCGTCGCCGGGCCGTGAGGCCGCGATGGCCGGCGCGGGTCCGCTGGCGAGCTTCGCCATCGGCGGCGCGTCACTCGCGGTCTTCGCCTTCGCGACGCTCCCGGAGGTCGTCGCCGCCGTCTTCCTGTACCTCGCCCTGGCCAACATCATCCTCGCCGTCTTCAACCTGCTGCCCGGGTTCCCGCTCGACGGGGGCCGTGTCCTGCGCGCCGTGATCTGGCGGGTCTCCGGCGACCAGCGACGCGCCACCCGCGGGGCGGCCTGGACCGGCGTGGTCTTCGGCTACGGGTTCATCGGGATCGGCGTGCTGCAGCTCCTGGGAGGCTCGGGCCTCGGAGGGCTCTGGCTCGCCTTCATCGGCTGGTTCCTCGCCCAGGCGTCGCGGCAGACGCTGGCCGGCGCCGAGCTCGAGGCCAAGCTGGACGGCGTCACGGCCGGCGCGCTCGCCGCCCACCCCGACCGCTGGGTGCCGCCGTACGTGACCGTCGAGCACGCCGCCGACACCTACTTCACCGCGGGCGGGGACCGCTGCCTGCCGGTGCGCCCGCAGGACGACGACCGCCCCTTCGACGGTCTCGTCTGCGTCGACCAGCTCGAGCGGCGGCCGCCGCGGGCCAGGGACCTCTGGGCCGTGCGCGTGCGCGACGTGATGACGGGCGCCGACGGCGTCGTCGAGGTGACGCCCGACACGCCTGCTGCCGAGGCCGCCCGGCTCATGAGCGCCGAGGGCGCCGAAGCCGTCGCCGTCGTCGAGGACGGACGCCTGCTGGGGATCGTCGACCGCGCGGCGATCCTCCGGCGCCTCCACGTGCCGCGGCGCCGCCCGGCCGGGCACAACGAGTCGCGCGCCGCGGCCTGAGCGTCCGGGCCGGCGCGGGCGGGCGGCGGCGGGCGAGCCCGCCGCCGCCCGCCCGTCAGCTCACGGCAGCTTCACCACCACGATCGCCGTGTCGTCGTCGAGCACGCCGTTGGCGAACTGGGCGACCGCCTCGAGCATGGCCTCGGCGAGGTCCTGCGCGGGCAGGTCGTGGCGGGCCGCGAACTCCCTCCGCAGACGCGCCTCGGTGAACAGCTCGCGGCCTCTCCGCGCGTCGCTGAGCCCGTCCGTGTAGAGGAGGACCGAGGAGTCGTCGGGCAGCACGACGCGGTTCGTCGCGTAGACGACCCCGCGCTGCACCCCCGCCGGGAGGTCACCCTCGGTCGGCACCGGGAACTCGTCGCGCCCGGCGAGGACCAGCGGCCGCGGGTGGCCGGCGCTCGCGTACTCGATCAGGTGACGGGCCACGTCGATGTAGGCGAGGACGAGGGTCACGAAGGGCTGCGAGGGCGTCTGCGTCAGCAGCGTCGAGTTCAGGCGTGACAGCGCCTCCCCCGGCGACCCGTCCGCCGCGTAGGCGCGCACCATGTAGCGGACCACGGCGGACTGTGCCGCCGCGGTCAGTCCCTTGCCGCAGACGTCACCGACCATCACCATGAGACGCCCGGGCCCGAGAGAGACGAGGTCGTAGAAGTCACCGCCGACGCGGGCCGCGTCGGTCGCGGCGCGGTAGCAGACGCCGACCTCGATGCCGGGGACGACCGGCGGGTCCGTGAGCAGCGCGGTCTGGAAGGTCTCGGCGATGGCGTGCTCGCGCTGGTAGGCGATGGCGTTGTGGAGGCTCGAGCCGAGCTGCGCGGCCAGGGTCGAGAGCAGCAGGCCGTCGGCGGCGGAGAACGGCCCCTCGAGCTTGTCGACGGCGACGAGCAGGGAGGCGCTGACCGGGGCGTCGCTCTCGATCGGCGCGATGAGCAGCCCTTCGCGGTCGACCGGCCGGGAGGCCACGATGTCGGGAGCCGAGAGGAGCGGGTCGGCAGGCGGCCGCAGCAGCGCCCGCCGCGGACCGAGCAGATCGGCCTCGAGGGCCGCCGGGTCGACGCCGTGGCTCGTCACCATCTTGCGCACGCCGACGACGTCGGCCTCGCAGGAGACGATGGCCGCGGCACGGACGCCGACGAGGTCGATGACCGCCTGCCCGACCTCGGCCATGATGTCCTCGGGCACGGCCGCGTCGAGGCTCCGGCTGAGCTCGAGCGAGAACGCCTGCAGCTGTGTCAGCTGGACGGTCTGGTGGTCGAGGCGCTCGGCGGTGGCGCGCTGCTCGTCGTAGAAGCGCGCCTTGTCCAAGGCGAGGGCGGCGAAGCGGCAGATCGTGCGTGCGAGGTCGAGCTCCTCGGTGCTGATCTCCCGCACCTGATCGTTGTCGAAGAGCTCGACCAGACCGATGACCCGGTCGCGGATCCGCAGCGAGATGCTCAGCTGCGTCTTGTGGCCGTAGCGGACGAAGTAGTCGCGCTCCTCTTCGCTGAGGCGGGGGTCGTCCGGCGACGTGATGACGACGAGGCCGCGCGAGTGGACGGCGGCGGCGCTGGAGGCGAACTCCTCGAAGGTGTAGACGCGCTCGGGATCGTGCGGCTCCTCGAACCACGACTCCCCGTAGCTCACGAGGAGGCGGAGTTCGGCGCGCTCGACGTCGACGTCGTAGACGTCGCAGGCGTCCATGTCGAGCGCGGTCAGCAGACGCATCACCACGGCCTCGAGGATGTCGCTCGTCTCGATCGCCTGGGCGAAGTCGAGGCTCGCGTCGCGCACCAGCTCGAGGGCGCGGCGCCGGCCGCTGAGCTGGAGCATGAGGCCGACGTTCTGCACCGCCACGGCGACGTAGCTCGCCACCGCCTCGGCGAAGAGGATCTGCTCCTCGCGGTAGTCGCCGCGCTCGCGCGGCCGCGTGAGCACGGCGACGCCGACGTCGTTGTCGAGCGCCTTGAGCGGCAGGACGAGAGCGCGGTCGAGGGACATCACGTCGGCGAGCTCGCCGGCGAAGGCGTCGCCGGCGACGGCGGCGTCGCGGACGACGGCGCGGTCGGCGACCAGGGCCTCGGTGGCGGCCGGGAGACCTTGGGCCGCGACGCGCACGGAGCGCGCGTCGCGGCCCAGTCCGAACCCGGCCGCCCCGACGAACCCCCCGTCCTCGCTGAGCAGCAGCACACCGGCCTCGGCGTCGACCTGCTCGCCGAGGCGCTCGAGGGCGTACTGGAGCATCTCGTCGAGGTCGTCGCGGTCGTGGGCCCAGCCGATGATGTCGGCGGTCGCCTCGGCCATCTGGGCACGCACGATGGCGTAGCTCGAGTACATGGAGACGCGCCCGAGCAGGAAGGAGAGCATCACGAGCGCGCCCCCGGCGAGGAGCCCGTACACGAGCACGAGCGCCGTCTCGAGGCTGAGCAGCTCCTGCTTGACCATCACGCTCGTGGCGAGGGCGAGGCAGACGACCACCGCCACGGCCACCACGCGCGGGCGCATGGCGATGGCGAGCAGCGTGAGGGGCACGAGGTAGAAGCCGGCCCAGACCAGCGCCTCGACGCGCAGGTCGAGGTAGTAGACGAACCCGATGCCGGCCGCCGCGGCCGCGGCGACGCCCAGGGGGTGGCGCTGCAGCCACTCGAGACGCCGGACCAGCTGCGGATGTCGGCGGGTGGCGGCCGCGAACCTCACGGTGCGTTCGGTAGGCTTGGTGCCCTCCACGCCCCCCCTTTCGTCCGGCCCGACGGTGACGCGGGGTGCCGACCATAGTATGGCGACGCCTGAGGAGTGGCAACCGGCCCCGAGACTCCGCGGAGCCTCGAAACGGTCTCGCCGCCGGGCGCGGCGGGACGCTGCGCGACCACGCCGTCGCCGAGCTGCTGCGCTCGACGGCGGTGCCGCGACGTCGACCTGTGGCGCTCGACGGCGGTGCCGCGACGTCGACCTGTGGCGCTCGACGGCGGTGCCGCGACGCGGCTGTCCGGGCTTCGATGACGGTACCCGGCGGGTAGCGCAGGGCCTCAGCGGACGCGCGCCTCCAGGCGGCGACGGACCTTCTCGGAGGTCAGCTCGCGCAGGGCGTCGCGCGCCACCCAGCGCGCGCTGCGCGCCCCCTCCCCGCCGGCGTCGGCGTCGGCGAGGATCTCCTCGGCGCAGGCGACCGCCGCGGCGTTGAGAGCGAGGTCGCGCTTGCCGACGTTGCGCAGCGCCCAGTTCACCGCCTTCTTCACGAAGTTGCGCCCGTCCCCCGCCTCGCGGCGGACGAGATCGAGGAAGGCGAGGAAGGGCTCGTCCCCGGCGGCCTTGTCCTGCACCGCCAGCGCCGCGACCGTGGCGAAGCCGGCGCGCTTCTCGAACTCCCTCTCGCGCCCGCACCACTCCCGTGCCTTCTCGTACGCGAGGGCGGTCTTGTCGAACAGGTTCGAGGTCACCTGGTCGCACAGGTCCCACGAATCGAAGGCGCGGACCCACGCCTCCATCTGCGCCGCGTCGACGCGCTCGGGCTCGTCCACCATGCTCGCCAGGTGGCGCGCCTCGTGCAGGCCCGTGTCCCAGAGAGCCAGCGCCAGCTCGTGGTCGCGGCCCAGCTCGCGGGCGATCCGGCGCAGCTCGTAGATCGAGACGCCCACGGCGCGGTCGACGTTGATGCCGTAGCGCGCCATGCCCGTACGGGAGGCCTCGCTGCCGAGACGCTCGATGCGCGCCGCGACGGCGGCCGCGCGGGCCGCCGCCGGAGGGGCGTCCGCGCGGCCGTCGTGCGACCGAGCGTCGGGGCCGGACGCAGGATGCGCGTCCATCGCGGCGGCGGCGCTCAGTCGCGGCGCCCCGACAGCAGACGCGTGAGCGCCCCGACGCCGGCGACGGCCATCACCGCGGCCACCGCGAGGCCCACGCCCGCGCCCAGCGCGGCCGCGCCGCGCGGCTGCAGCAGCACGCGCACGCCCTCGCCGAGCTCGGCCTGGCGAGAGAGCACGAGACCGATCACGCCGCGCTCGACCTTGACCGTCGGCGCCGCCACGACGGCCGCCCCTCCCCACTCCACCGCCACGTCGCCGGCGGTCAGCAGCCACTGGGCGCCGGCCTGGCGGACCTGGGCGTCGCCGGCCGCGACGAGCGCCGTCGCGTACCCCTGGGAGAGCGACACGCCGCCGCCGGAGAGCACCGACGCGGCGACCCCCTGGCGCAGCTCGGCGGCTCCGGTCGTCGCGACCACGCCGACGGCGCTCTGCCCGATCGAGGCGGTGTCGCCACGCACCGCGAACGCGAGCGAGCGCTCCACGACGGCGTCCCGCCGCTCGTCCTGTGTCTCGGTCATCAGGTCCTCCTCGGTCGGGCTCGGCGCCGCGCCGTCGCGGCCGTACGGGTCGATTCTAACCGCCGCCGCGGAACGGCGATCGTTCGGCGCCGTCGGCGAGCGCCCGCGGCCGGGCGCGCGGCGGTGCGGGGCTGCCGGCGAGCGACGGCCGGTGGCCGCGACCGCCGGGGCCGCTCAGCCGCGCAGCTCGGCGTCGGCGGCGCCGAGGATGCGGGTCAGCTCGGCCCGCAGCCCGTCCTCGAGCGGCTCCGGCTCGTACTCGTCGAGGAGCGCGGCCGCACGCTCCCGCGCGACCTCGACGGGGTCGCGGAACGTGCCGTCGGAGCCTGCCTGATGAGTGATCGCGCGGTCGAGCGACGAGCGCATGTGGGTGCGTGTGTGACGGTGCGCGAGGAAGTGGCCACCCGGCCCGACGTCGCGCACCGCGTCGAGCGCCAGGCTCTCCGCGTCCACCGGCACCGGCAGCAGCGAGGTGCGCGCGCGGTGGTAGAGATCGTCGCCGAGGAGCAGGTGCTCGGCGTAGAAGGTCGTGTACACGTCGACCAGGCCGATCGAGGGCAAGAGGTCGGACCCTTCGCGGGCGGCGAGCGCCAGGTCGAAGGCCTCCTCGACCCCGGCCTGCCAGGTGCCCGGCACCTTCGAGTCGGTGCCGCAGGCGGCCGACTCGGCCGGGAGCCCCCAGTGGTGGACCAGCGCCGTCGCCAGGCCGCGCCCGCGCGTGTCGAGCGGGAAGCTCACGAAGGCGCCGCTCCTCGGGTCGGCGTAGCTCTGCATGATCGACCCCAGCACCGGCGCCCCCGGCGCCACCAGCTGCAGCAGCACGACCGCGGCCACGACCTCGGCCATGCCCAGCGCGAAGGCCCCGGCCTGCGTCGCCGGCGCCGTCGTGCCCAGTGTCGGCATGGTGACGAAGCAGACCGGCACGCCGGCCTCGGCGAAGACCAGCGCCGCCTCGATGCCGTCGGTGTCCTGCATGAGCGGCGACACGGTGCCGATGAGGTCGCTGAGCACCGGCCGGCGACGGAGCTCCGCCGACCCGCCGGCCACCGCGCGCGCCATCTCGACCGCGTACCGCGCCTCGCGCTCGCCGTTGACCATGCCCTGGAGGTGCTTCACCGTGTTGTTCCACCCCGCGTCGAGCTCGTGCAGCTGGGCGGTCTCCCCGCAGTCCCCCGCGCCGACGGTGGGCCACCAGAAGCTGATGCTCGAGAGGGCGTCCTGCAGGCGCGTCACGTTCGCGAGGTCGGCCTTCGTGGCGAGGCGCACGCGCCCCTCCCCGGGGTCGAAGACCTTCGTGCCACAGCCGTCGGTCGTGCAGTAGGTGCGACCGTCGCCGACCGCGAGGTCGCAGGACGCGTCGCGGGCGCCGAGCGCGAAGCGGCGCGGCGCCCGGCCGACCGCGTCGAGCACGAGCTCTGGGGCGAACCTCGCGACGCGCGTCTCGCGGTCGACGGCGACGCCGTGGCTCGCCAGCAGGTCGAGTGCCCTGCCCGAAGGGAACTGGACACCCACCTTCTCGAGGATGTCCAGCGTCGCCTGACGGAGCGCCTCGAGCTCGCCGGCGCCGTAGTGGATGCCCGCCGAGGCGGGTCCCAGCGGCTGGATGGATGGACGTGCACTGTGTGCCACGGGGTCGGCCCTCCCGACGATCGGCGCCCGGCCCGGCCGCCGGCACTCGGGGCGCCGCGGCCGCCGCCCATTCATACCAGAGAGCCGCGCGGCCCGACAGGTGAGATTCTTCGCCTCACGTCGGCGACAAAGCTGTGCGAACTGCGCGACCGGGGCGGCGGCGGGCCGCGCCGGCGTCGCTCCGACCGCTCAGCGAGCCTCGGCGGCGGCGACGTGCGCGCGGACGGCCGCGGCCAGCTCCGGGGCCCGCTCGACGGGGAGCAGGTGGCCGCCGTCCAGCTCCACGAGCCGTGCGCCGCGACCCACCCGGCGGACCAGCGTGCGTGACACCTCCAACGGCACCAGCGCGTCCCGGCGGCCGTGGACCACGAGAAGCGGCCGATCGAGCGCCGCGACCGCGGCGACGAGATCGCCCGGGCCCGTGCGCTTGTCCGCGACCCCCGCACTCGGGCCCGCCGCACCGGCGCCGCCGCCCGCTCCGCCGCGAACGCCGCCGGCCGGCCCGGCGCTCGAGTCCGCCGTCCCGGCACTCGCGTGCGCTGCCCCGACAGTGGCGTGCCCGGCGCCCGCGGCGGCGAGCCGGGCCGCCCACGCGGCGGTGACGGCGGCTTCGCTCAGCAGCGCCGCGGCGGTCTCCGGGTGACCCGCGACCCACTCGTCGGACAGCGCTCGCCGCACGGCGTCCGCCGTGCCCAGGGCGAGGTCGCCGGCGCCGCCCGCATCTGGCGCGAGACCGCCAGCGACGACCGTGCCCGCAGCGATGCCGCCGGCGGCGGTCATGCCTCCGGCGGAGTGGCCGCCGCCGGCGACCTCGCCGGCCAGCGGCGCCGCCACCAGCGTGAGCGAGGCGACGCGATCCGGCGCGTCGACCGCCGAGAGGGCCGCGGTCACGCCCCCCAGCCCGTGGCCGACGAGATGGACCGGGCGCTCGAAGAGGCCGCGCGCGATGCGCAGGGCGTCGGCGGCGGCCGGGCGGGGCGCGGCCACCCCGTGGCCGCGCCCCGCCCGGCCGCCGCCCCTTCCGTCCCACACGACCACCTGCAGCGCCTCGCCGAAGGGCTCCCGCGGCGCCAGCGGCTCGAAGACACGCCGCTCGTCGTCGTCCAGACAGAGCTCGGGCAGCAACGCCCGCCACCAGCGCATCGCCCCGTCGCCTCCGGCGACCAGCAGCACGGCCGGTGCGTCCTCGGCGCCCGTGCCCAGCCGTCGCAGGGGCAGCGGGCACCCGTCGGCCGTCTTGACCAGGAGAGGATCGTTGCGGGTCGCGAAGGTCTCGTGCGTGCTCACGTCGCCATCCTACCGCAGTCCACCGCCCACGGGCCGGGTGTCGACAGATACCCTCCGGGGGTATACAGGTCTCCAGCCCAGGCCTTGCCGGTCCCTTCGCCTTGCGCCCCGGCCGCGACGAAAGCCAACGGAGGATGCATGATCACCGTCGACGAACGCTTCTGCCCCAAGAACCACCCTTGCCCGACCGTCCGCGTCTGCCCCGTCGGGGCCATCGTCCAGGACGACAGCTCGTCGGCCCCGCGCATCGATCGCGAGCTCTGCACCGACTGCGGTCTCTGCACCCACACCTGTCGCGTGTTCGTGCAGGCGGAGGCCACGATCGAGGACGTCGTCGGGGTCGTCTGAGCCGCCGGGGCGCGCCCGGCCGCCGCGCCGTCCCGGCCCGTTCGCCTCCGGCCCCGGCACCGCCCTCGGCGCCCTTCCCGGCGCCCGATCCGCGTCTCCTCAACGGCGCCCGCGTCTGGTAGCGTTCGGCGCGTGCCGCGCCCACTCGTCATCGCCAACCCCGCCGCCGGCCGCGGGCTCAGCGCCGGCGACATCGAGGCGCTGCTCGCCGCCGTCCGCGAGCGCGTGGGCGACGTGGACATCGCGGTCAGCGCCCGCCCCGGTCACGCGGCCGAGCTCGGCCGCGGCGCCGCCGCCGAGGGTCGCGAGCTCGTCGTCGTCCTCGGCGGCGACGGCACCCTGCACGAGACCGCCAACGGCCTTCTCGCCGACGGCGCGCCCGCCGGCCCCGCCCTCGCCGTCCTCGCCGTCGGCACCGGCAGCGACTTCGGACGTTCCCTGGGGCTCGCGCACGACCCCGCGGTCTACCTCGACGCGCTCGGCTCCGGGCGCCGTCGCGCGGTCGACGTCGGCCGGGCGTCGTTCACGGGCGCCGACGGAAGCCCCGCCTCCTGCTACTGGGTCAACGTGCTCTCCGCCGGCGTCGGCGGTCTCGTCGACCGGTACGTCGCCGGGCTGCCCGACCGCATCGGCGGCCGGCCCGCGTACCTCCTCGCCACGCTCGCCGCGCTGACCGCCTGCCGGCGCCGCCGTCTGACGTGCCGGGCGGTCCTCGCCGACGGCGCGACGCTGGAGCGCGAGCTCGACGGGTTCGCCGTCGCCGTCTGCAACGGGCACACCTTCGGCGGCGGGATGCGCATCGCCCCGGGCGCGCTCGTCGACGACGGCCTCTTCGACGTCGTCTCGATCGAGCGCCGCTCGCGCGTCACGCTGCTGAAGGACTTCGCCAGCGTGTACTCGGGCACGCACCTGACGAAGCGCGGCGTCGGGCACTTCGTGTGCCGCCGCCTCGAGCTCGGCCCCGTGGGCCCCGTGCGCGGACGACGCGTCTTCCCGCTCGACGTGGACGGCGAGCCGCTCGGCGACGTGCCCCTCGAGGTCGACGTCGTGCCCGGCGCGCTGACCGTCCTGACCTGAGCGACGGCCGGCCTGCCGGCCGCCCCGGAGCCGCGCCCGGCCTCCGCGGCAGTCGCAGCCACACGGATGGTTAACGCCGCGGGCGTCCCGTCGTTGTACATGGTGGGGTATCCCTGCCGAGCCGCTGCAGAGCTTCGGCACTGCGTGCTCCGGCCGTCCTTCCGAGACTGCGGCAGGAGCGCAACGTCGGCCGCCGCCGGCCCCAGGCGGCGGTCGACATGGTACCCCTTGTGCTCTGGCGGGCGGTGCGAAGGCCCATCCACCGCCCGCCATCTTTCTCTCTCCACGGCCGGCGACGCACGCGACGACGGGATCCGCACGCGACGACGGGCGACGCACGCGACGACGGGATCCGCACGCGACGTCGGGCTCCGCACATGACGTCGGGCTCCGCACGCGACCACATTCGGCGAAGGCTCCGCCGCGCGGGCGCTCAGAGCTCGACGACCGCCGCCTCGCCCCGTGACGCGGCGTCCAGCAGCGCCGCCGTCGCGGGGTGGCACGTGAACACCAGCACCTGGTTGACCGCGGCGAACTCGACGAGCAGCTCGGCCGTGGCCGCCGCCCTCTCCGGGTCGAAGTCGACCAGGCAGTCGTCCATCACGAAGGGCAGGGCGACGCTGCGCACGGCGAACTCGTGCGCGAGACCGAGGCGGAGACAGAGGTAGAGCTGCTCGGCCGTGCCGCGACTCAGCGTCGCGAGGCTCTTCGCGACGCCGTCGGCGCCGAGGATCCGCAGGTCGTCGTCGAGGTCCTCGGGCTGGACGACGTCGGTGTAGCGCCCGGCGGTGACGCGGGTGAAGGCCGCCCCGGCCGCGGCCAGCACCTCGGGCTGCCGGGTGCGCATGAACTCGCGCAGCGTGCGGTCGACGAGGGCGCGGGCCAGCCACAGCTCGCGGTAGCGCGCGACGGCCTCGTCGAGCTCGGCACGGAGGCTCTCGAGCTCGGCCTGCAGGCGCGGCACGTCGGCGGAGGTCTCGAGTTGCTCGCGCCGCCGGCGCGCGTTCTCGTGGGCACGGATGGCGAGCTCCTGCTCGCCCTCGAGCTCGGCGATGCGCGCGTCGGCCCGGCGCACGCCGGCGGCCCACACGTCGGGACCGCCGGCGGCGAGCTCGTCACGCGCGGCGGCCGCATCGTCGCCGAAACGGACGCGCACCTCCTGATCGGCCTCGCGCACGCGGCGTTCGAGCTCGACCCGGCGATCGGCCGCGGCGCACGCCTCGGCGAGCGCCTGCTCGAGCGTCGGGCCGTCCAGACCGGCGACCTCGCGACCCACGGCCGCGAGCGCCTCGCGGGCCGCGGCCTCCCACTCGAGAGCCTGGGCGTCGAGCGCCGTCGCGTGAGCGACGGCGGCCGCGCGACGCGCGAGGTCGCCGCGGCAGCGCTCGAGCGCCGCCATCCACTCGACGACGCCCTCGATCGAGAGCGTCTCCGGGAACCCCCGCTCCGCCTTGAAGGTCTGCCACTCCGCGCGGGCCTCGGCGAGCCCGCGCGCCGCGACGGCACTCCCGTCGCGGCGCTGGTCGAGCGAGGCCGTCGCCGCGCGCAGCGCCGCCTCGCCGTCGTCGAGCGCCCGCTGCAGACCGTCGTACTCGATGCGCGCCGTGCGCTCGGCCCTGAGAGCGGCCGCGAGGGCGTCGATCTCGGCCGTCGACGGCTCGAGCGACAGCCCGAGCCGCCGCGCGCGCTCGGCCGCGCGCTGCCGCACGGCATCGGCGCCGGATGACGCCGCGCGGCCGCCGCCGCGCGCGCCCACGCCGAACGCCACCGCGGCCGCCGCCGCCACCGCGGCGGCGGCCAGCCACAGCGCCGCGCCCTCGCCGCGCGTCGCGCCGACGACGGCCAGGGCGGCCGCCAGGGCAGCGAGACCGCCCGCCGCGGCCGGCAGCAGCCGCGACGCCGGGCGGGTCTCGGCGGCCGCGGCCGCGCGCAGCTCGGCGCGATCGTCGCGCAGCCGCGCGAGCCGACCCTCGCGGCTCTCGATCTCGTCCAGCGGCGCGGGAGGCTCCTCGGGCAACCTCCGACCACGCGCGTCGAGGTCGGCGCGCAGGTCGGCCGCGCGCTGCGCGGCCGTCGCCTCGGCGCGCCGCGCCTCGGCCTCGGCCTCGGCCGCGGCCGTGAGCCGTCGGCCCCACCCGCGCAGGTCGTCGCGACCCACGATCGACGGGTCGATGGCCAGGACGCGCTCCTCGGTCCAGCCGGGTCCGAGCTCCTCGAGCGCGGCGGACGCGGACCGGGCGGCCTCGTCGGCCTCGTCGTGCAGCTCGGCCCGGCGGCGCAGGCGGTCGCGCCGCACCTCGACCTCCCCGGCGAGCGCACGGAGCGCGGTGACCGTCTCGACGTCGATCGCCGGCTCGGCCGCGAGCTCGACCTCGGCCTCGCGGCCGTCGTGCCACCGCGACCACAGCTCGCCGAGCGCGACCAGCCGGGCCCGTGCGCCGCGCTCGTCGTCGGCTCGCGCCCGCGCCTCGTCGGCGGCGCGGCGCGCCTCCTGCTCCTCAGCGACGCGACTCTCGTAGGCCGCGGCTTCACCGGCGGCGGCCGCCAGCTCCGCGTGACAGGTCTCGAGGCCGCGCAGGAGGTCGTTCACGACCGCCTTGCCGCGAGCGCCCTTGAGCAGCTCGTCGAGCTGCCGGCCCAGCTGCCGGCTGACCTCGCGCGCCGAGCGCCCGGCGCCGACGACCCCCGCGCTGAAGATGTGCTGTCGCACGCCGTCCTCGGTGAGCGTCGCGAACGACTGGAGCTCGTTCAGGCCGAAGGCGAACACCGAACGGAACAGGGTGGCATCGGCGTGGCCGAGGAGGCCCGCCAGCACGTGGGCTCCGACCTCGCCGCCGTCGGGACCGAGGAGCCGGGGCGACTTGTCCTCCCGGTAGCGCCACACGGTGTAGCCCTCCGGACCGTCGTGCAGCGTCACCCGGCCCCCGTGACGGCCGCCGTTCACCGGCTCGTACTGAGGCAGCGCCGTCGTTCGTTTGGGGAACCCGAAGAGGACGTACCGCAGGAAGGTGAGATGCGTGCTCTTGCCCGCCTCGTTGGCGCCGACGAGCACGGTCAGGCCCGGCGAAAGACCGCCGATCTCGACGTCGCGCAGGGCGCCGAAGCCGTCGACCCACCACCCGTCGAGACGCACGACGCGTGCCACGGCGCCGCCGAACAGGGGCCGCGCGGCGCCGTCGGCGGCGGCCCTCACGCCTGCTCCTGCTCGAGCACGTCGAGGGCGCGCGTCTCGGCGCGATCGAGAAGCTCGAGCTCCGTGTCGCCCCCGGGAAGCGACCCCACCCAGCGTGCCGCGCGCCCGCGCCGAAGGGGCTCCTCGAGCTCGTGCAGCAGCGCCGCCCGGCGCTCGCCGTCGGCGCGCAGACCGTCGGCGAGCGCGAGCAGCTCGGCCGAGAAGTCGCTGCGCCGACGGATCTCGTCGCGGTCGAGCGGCGAGCGCGTCTCGTCGCGCACGGACTCGACCCAGAGGAAGGGTGAGGCGCCGCGCCATTCGTCACGCAGGTCGTCGAGAAGGTCCGCGACCGCCCGGGGGCCGCGTAGCAGACCGTGGACCGGCCCCCTGCCCCGCAGACACAGGCGCACGAGCAGACCGCGACCGGCGTGTTCGCCGCGCACGGCGTCGGCGGCCTCGAACAGCGCGGCGCGCAGCGCCGCGAGGTCGTCGAGGCCACCGACCTCGACCTCGGCCTGCGCGAAGCGCACGACGTCGGTCGCGGCGAAGCGGGTCTCGCGCACGCTCGCCCCCGAGACCTCGACGACGAGCGCGCCCTTGGCCCCGCGCTCGGCCGGCTTCGGGCTGCGGCCCTGCGTGTCGCCCGGGTACACGACCCACGGGTCGCGGCTCAGCTCGCGTCGCCGGTGCACGTGGCCGAGCGCCCAGTAGTCGAGACCCGCCGCGCGCAGGTCGGCGAGCGAGCACGGCGCGTAGGCCGCGTGCTCGGGGTCGGACCCGACGTTGGCGTGCAGGACGCCGACGTGCAGGCCGGGCGCCTCGCCGCGAGTGAACCGCAGGGCGAGGTTCTCGCTCGTCTCGCGCCGCGCGTAGCTGATGCCGTGCACCGTCGCCACGACGGCGTCGCCGACCTCGACCGGCACGCTCTCGACCCGCGCCGACCCGAACACGTGGACGCCGTCGGGCCAGGCGCCGATCGCCGACCAGCCCGCCAGAGGGTCGTGGTTGCCGTGCACGACGAACGCCCGTACACCGTGCTCCGCGAGCCGCTCCAGCCCCCGCCGCAGCCGGAGCTGTGCCCGGACGCCGCGCTCGGCGCCGTCGTACACGTCGCCGGCCAGCACGAGGAAGGACGCCCGCTCCGCGAGCGTCAGGTCGACGAGCCGGTCGAGGGCCCCGAGCGAGGCCTCGCGCAGGGCATCGCCGACCTCGGGCGCGGCCTTGGCGACACCCTCGAACGGCGTGTCGAGGTGAAGGTCGGCGGCGTGCACGAAGCGGAAGTCGGCCATGGTCCCGCTATCTTACGGGACCACCCCGGACAGAGGAACGCGATCACGGGCCGCAGGGTCGCCCGGGGCGACCGTGCGCGCAGGGTTCCGCGGCCAAAGCGGAGGAGACGGCGCCGGCGCCGGCGTGGCCGTGCGCGCAGGGCTCCGCGCCGGAACGGAAGAGGCGGCGCCGACGCGGTCGGAGAGGCGCCGGGCCGGGAGCGGCGTGACGGGGCGGCGTGACGGGAGGGCAGCGGCCCGGGCCGGTCCCGCACGCGCGCCCCGCCCTCGCGGGTCAACGACGTCGCGACTACCCTCGTCCCGCCCGGGAACACTGCCGCTGAGGCCCCGACGCAGAGGAGAGGTGCGATGCGGACCGGACACGGCGACGATCGCGAGCCGCGCGCGACGAGCGTGCAGCGCGAGCACCCTCTCGCCGCCAAGGCGGCCCTGCTGGCCGCCCTCCTCGTGTTCGTCGTCTTCTGGCTGCTGCTGGCCCCGAGCTCGGCCGCCGCCGTCTGACGGGTAACGCTCGAGCCGCCTTCGGCGGACGGCCGCCGGCTTCAGCCGGCGGCCGTCCGCCCTCATCCCACGGCGAGGGTCCGGCGGCGCGGCGAGCGCCGGCCGGACGACGCGCGGTTCCCCCGTCGCCGCACCCGGCGAGACCGCGTTCTCAAGCGCAGGTGCGGCCCGGCCGATGAAATGGCCGATGTCGACTCGAGACGGGCTGCCCGCACCAGCGAAGACCGACCTGCTCGCGCTCGTCCGCGAGGTGACGGCCGCGCTCGCCTCCGCCCAGGACCTCGACGAGACCCTGCGCCTCATCGCGAGGCTCACGGCGGAGTCCCTCGGCGCCTGGGAGTGCGACCTGTACGAGTACATGCCCGGGACGCGCAACCTCGTCGCCACGGCCACGTGGGCCATCCGGCCGACGCCCGACGACGACGACTGGCTCGGCGACACGATCGCCGTCGACGAGCTGCCCGACTACCGCGACGCCCTCGAGACCGGCCGTCCCGTGGAGCTGCACGTCGACGATCCGTCGCTCGACCCGCGCATCGGCGCGATCATGGAGCGCTGGGGGGAGAAGAGCTGGCTGCTCGTGCCGCTCTCCTTCGGCGGCCGGCCGATCGGCGTGGCCGAGGTGGTCGAGGAGCGCGAGGTGCACCGCTTCACCGACGAGGAGAAGGAGATCGCGACGACGCTCGCCGTGCCGGCGGCGATCGCGATCCACAACGCCCGCCTCCACCGGCGGATGGCAGAGCAGAACCGCTACCTCGCCTCGCTCGTCGGGTCGAGCCGTACCATCAACGCCACCGTCGACCTCGACGAGGTGCTGCGCCGGGTGACGCGTGAGGCCTGCGAAGCCCTCGAGACCTCGCGCGCCGCCGTCTACACGTACGACCGCGGCGAGGACGCGATCGTGTATCAGGCGCTCCACGAACGCGGCCCGACGCCGAGCGGGACCGACGGCGCGCTGGGCTGCGCCTACCGCCTCGACGACTACCCCGGCGAGCGCGCCATCCTCGAGTCGGAGGCCATCGTCGTGGAGCACGTGGACGACGCGACGCTGCCGGCCGACCGCCGGGAGAGCATGGCGACCTACGTCGAGACCACGGTCCTCAGCGTCCCCCTCCGCTACCAGGGGGAGCCGCTCGGCATCCTGCGCCTGTACGAGTCGACCGACCAGCGCGACTTCGACGAGCTCGAGCTGCAGTTCGCCGCGGGCCTCGGCGAGCTCGCCGGGGCGGCGATCCACAACGCCGCCGCCTACCGGCGTCAGGAGGCGCGCAACCGCCAGCTGAGTGCCCTGCTGGAGGCGAGCACGACGATGACCTCGGGCCTCGACCTCGAGGAGGTCCTCGACCAGCTGGCCGAGCGCGCCGCCGTGGCCCTCGGCTCTTCCCAGTGTCTGATCTACGAGCACGACGCCGACAGGGACTGCCTCGTGTCGCGCGCCCTGTACACCGCGCCGGACGCACCTCCTGAGGACGGCGAGGCCCCCACGGGGACGGCCTACCCACTGAGCGACTACCCGAGCGACCGCCGCACCCTGAAGTGCGGCGAGATCGTGGTGGCGCACGCCTCGGACGAGAGGCTCGGCGACGACGTCCGCGACTCCATGGAGAAGTGGGGCGAGACGACGTGCCTGACCGTCCCGCTGCTGTTCCGCGGCGCGGCGCTCGGCCTCATGGAGATCATCGAGACCGGGGCCGAGCGCCGCTTCACCCCCGACGAGCTCGAGCTCGCGCGGGGCCTGGCCGAGCAGGCGGCGGTCGCCGTGCACAACACCGCCCTCTTCCGCCAGCGGCGCGAGCACGAGGAGCGGCTGGTCGCCATCCTCGAGATCAGCCAGGGCATCGCCGCCTCGCTGGACGCCGCCGCCGTGATCGAGCTCGTCAGCGAGGGGATCGTCGGGCTCTTCCCGCGAGAGAGCACGACCGCCGAGATCATGCTCACCGCCGACGACGACCGCTTCTGCCCCGCCCGCGTCCGCCTCGGCGGCGGCGCCGAGACACGCGCCGTCACCCGCGCCGCCGACGACCTCGTGCGGCGCGCCCTCGAGCGCCTCGCTCCCCTCCAGGAGCCTTGGGACTACGGCCGGCGTCTCGTCGTCCCTCTGATCCTGCAGCACCGCGCCGAGGGCTACCTGGACGTGCGCTGCGCGCTCTCGCGACACATCAGCGAGGACGAGATCCAGCTCGTGCAGATCCTCGTGAACCAGGCGGCCGTCGCCCTGGAGAACGCCGCCAACTTCGCCCGCCTCGAGACGACGTACCTGGAGACGGTCACCGCCCTGGCGGCGGCCATGGAGGCGAAGGACCACTACACGGCCGACCACGCGCAGATGCTCGCCAGGATGGCGGTCTCGGTCGGCCGCCGGCTCGGGCTCGGCGAGCCCGAGCTCCGCGACCTGCAGTACGCGAGCGTCCTGCACGACATCGGCAAGATCGGGATCCCCGGGAGCATCCTCAACAAGCCCGACAAGCTGACCGACGACGAGTTCCGCGTGATGACCGAGCACACCGTCATCGGCGAGCGCATCATCTCGCGCATCGAGTACCTCGCGCCCATCGCCCGCGTCATCCGCGCGGCGCACGAGCGCTTCGACGGCACCGGCTACCCCGACGGGCTCATCGGTGAGGAGATCCCGCATCTGGCGCGGATCGTCTTCGTCTGCGACGCCTTCCACGCCATGACCTCGGATCGTCCGTACCGAAGGGCGATGCCGCAGCAGTGGGCGCTCGAGGAGCTGCGGCACAACGCCGGCAAGCAGTTCGACCCCGAGGTCGTCGCCGCGTTCTGCGACGCGTGGCCGGGGTTCGAGGACGCCGAGGTCGAGCCGCGCAGCGCCCCGCTCCGCGCCTGATCCATCGCACAGGCGTAGTCGCGCCGGGCAACGACCGTCAAGCGAGCGGGTCCGGCGTCCGATGCACTCCATGATGGACGCCGCACCCTCCAGAGCCGCACGCGAGCCCCGCCGGCCGGTCCGGGCCGGCGTCGCGCGTGCCCGCAGGTCCGGGGGTTGCGTTGTCGTATCTGACTACATAGGGTTGCGCGAAACAGTCGGGGGGGCTGTTCCACACTCGTTCAGTCACTCCATGGACACCGCCGGACGGTCGTGGCGTGCCGCGTCGCGACGAACGACCACAGGGAGGCGCCCATGAAGAAGGCCCTCGTCATCCTGTTGCTCACCTTCACCATCGGGCTGGTGCTGTCGCCCGGTGTGGCGCAGGCGCTGACACCGACGCTCGGCGAGGCGAGGGTCATCGCCGCCGTCAACGCGGAGCGGGCGAAGCGTGGGCTCGCCCCCGTGAAGTTCAACGCGAAGCTGACTCTCGCGGCGCGCTACCACTCGCCCGACATGGCGAAGCGCAACCTGCTGACGCACCGCTCGTCGTGCGGCTGGTACACCGGCCAGCGGCTGCGCGCCTTCGGGTACACCTCGCTGAACACGACGTACTACAAGATCGGCGAGAACGTCGGGCGCGGCTACAAGGGGACCATCTGGAGGACGCCCGAGGGCATGGTGTCGCTCTGGATGGGCTCCGACACGCACCGCGCGGTGATCCTCACGGCGAGCTTCCGCGACATCGGCGTGGGCATCCGCTGGAACTCGAACTACACGTGGCGGTACTTCACGGCCGACTTCGGGCGGCGGGTCTACTGACCGCCCCGCCCGAGGCCGACACCGGACGCGACGGCGCCCCGCCCCTCGTCGAGGGGCGGGGCGCCGTCGCGTCCGCCGGCCGGGGCTACTCGGTGACCGTCACTGAGAGCGTCGGGCTGACGCCGAGGACCATCTGGTCCCCGGCCGGCACGGCGACGCGGCAGTCGTAGGTGCCGGGGGCGTCGGCCGTCCACTCCAGGGCGTACAGCCCGTCGGCGCCGATGGTCGACTCGGCGAGCACCTCCCAGCCCACCCCCTCGATGTAGCGCTGCAGGAGGAGGGGGCTCCCCACCCGGGTGAGCGGCAGGACGCTGCCCGAGAAGGTCACCGCCTCGCCGACCCGCGGGGCGGCGGGCTCGCAGACTGCGGTGACCAGCGGACGCACCTCGACCGTCGTCTTGGGCGAGCGGGACTTCCCGTAGCTGAAGCGGTAGACCGTGGTGCGGCCGGGCTTGCCGAGGAGCGAGTAGTCGACGAAGGTGCCGCTGCGCGTCACGCCGTCGCAGACGAAGCTGAAGCTCCGGCGCAGCGTGCGGTCGCTCCGCACCAGGGTCGTCTTCCACACCCCGTCGCGGTAGTACTCGAGGGTGATGCGCTTGTCGGCGCCGATGGTCGGGTAGCTGCGCCCCTGGAGCAGGATGCGGTCACCGTAGGTGATCCTGACGTCGTCGTCGGCCGACGGCGAGATGCTCATGCTGCGCAGCCAGAACCAGGAGTCGCGCAGGCCGAGCCTGTTGCGCAGGGTCCAGCCCGAGGCGGCGGTCGCGCCGTCGCTGCCGACCACGTAGGCGAGCTTGACCCGCGGCGAGACGCCGCGCTCGGCGATGACGACGGTGCGCAGCGTGCCTTCGACGAGCGAGCCGAGCTTGCTGGTCATCGTGTCCGGCGACCAGCGGTAGGGCGCGTCGGCCCAGACGTGGTAGGGCGAGTAGTAGTCGTAGGGGTCCTTGACGCCCTTCAGGTAGGCGACCGGGCTCCCGCCCCAGACGTTCTCGATGTTCTCCGTGTAGCCGCCCGAGGTCGAGGAGAAATAGGCCACGATCGGTGTGCCGTTGTAGGTCGGCACGACGCCGGCGGTGACGGAGACGGCGAGGTTGGTCGCCGCGGTCTCGCCGTCGTAGCCGTTGTAGACCTGGCTGGCCGCCGTGCAGAAGAGGTCGTAGGCGCCGAGGTCCTTGATGCCGCGCACCGCGTACGAGCGCGCCGCGCAGGCTTGGGCGCGCAGCGCCCGCTGCGGCCACGACGAGGGCATCTCGCGCGGCACGACGCCGCGCAGGTAGCCCTCGAGCAGCACGCGATTGACGATGAGGAAGGCCGAGTTGGAGCGCACGACGCGCAGCCAGCCGCGGTAGCGCGCGCCGTCGTCGTCGTAGGGCCAGCCGTTGGCGTTGCGGTTGTAGAGCCGCAGCTTGGCCGTGCCCGGCTTGAACGTCACGTAGGAGGGGAAGACCCACGAGGAGCCGCCCGCCGTGACGCGGTAGGCGGTGCCCGTCCAGGTCACCGTGGCCAGCGTGCCGCCGGTGATCTTCTTCGTCGTCGTGCCGTCGGTGACCGTGTAGGCGGCCGCCGAGGTCACGCGCGCGTCGGCCTGCCCGCTAGAGAGCAGCACGCGCACGGCGCGGTTGCGCGTGGTGCCGAACCTCACGCCCGTGTAGTAGTGCTCGAGGATGCGCTTGTAGCCCCACCCCGCCTTGGCGTACCCGTAGGCGCCGTACTGGCTCAGGCCGATGCCGTGACCCCAGCCGCGGCCGCCGAGGTTGTAGCGGGTGGCCTCGGTGGCGTGCGCCGCCGGCGCGTACCAGGAGGCGAGAGCACACACCGCCAGCACGAGCAGGACCGCGAGCGCAGTGAGCGACGCGCCGGCGGTCGCGCGCGACGGACCGTTCCGGAGCGCGACAGAGGAGGACTGGGAACGGGCTGGGCTGTGGAGATGTCGGGTCATATGAGAGCGGGGGTCGCGGACCTTGCCTTCAATGGTGCCCCGTCGGGCGGCCGCTGTCCAGCACGCGGCTTCGTCCGCTGAGGCGACGGCGGACACCGTGGGCGCCTGTGCTCCTCGGTCTTCAACAGCGGGCGGCGCTCCCCTGCCTCGACGGGCGCGGCGGCGTGCACCTCCTCGACGGGCGCGGCGGCGTGCCCTCCGCGACGAGCGCCGCGACGAGGACCACCGCGCCGCCGTTCCTCCCGAGCGTGACGTCGCGACCCGCGCCGGGCTGCTGCCCGAGCGTGACGTCGCCTCGTGCGGAGCCCCCTGCGGACCGTGGCGGGCCGTCGCCGCAGCCAGACCCGCCGTCGTCCGGCCTGGGCACGCCGAACCGCCCGGCGGACGTGAAGTCCGCTCGCCACGGTGCCGATGCAGGAGTAGCATACTCCGTTAAGTCAGTCCGGGTGCACTCAACATCGGCGCCCGCCCGCACGGGGCGGGAGAGGGGGGTCTCATGTCAAGGCGAGCGCGGTGTCGGCAGGCTCGGTGGTCGGTCGGTCTCGGCCTCGTCGTCGCGTCCCTGGCGCCGCTCCTCGCCGCGTTCACCCTGCTGCTCGCCGTCGCGGCGCCCGGCGTGGCCGCGGCTACACGACTCTCGACCGACACCCTGTCCGCCGCCGCGGTCGGGCCCGTCCCCTCGCCGGCCGGCGGGCACGGCACCGGGCTCCGCCCGGGTCCCGTCGACCTGACCGGGCTCCAGGGCCTCGAAGTCAGCCCGCAGCTCCTGACCTACCCCTCCTCCTTCGACCTGCGGAGCCTGGGCAGGCTGACCCCGGTCAAGGACCAGGGCATCTACGGCACCTGCTGGGCCTTCGCCGCGTACGGCTCGCTCGAGTCGTCCCTGCTGCCCGGCGAGGAGTGGGACTTCTCCGAGGACAACATGGTCTACTTCCACGGCTTCGACTGGAAGTGGGACGAGGGCGGCAACCCGATGATGGCGGCCGCCTACCTCCTGCGCTGGCGCGGGCCCTTCACCGAGGCCCAGGACGCGTACGCCGACGGCGTCCATCCCGACCCCTCGACGCTCACCCTCCAGAAGCACGTGCAGCGCGTCGCCCTCTTCCCGCCACGGGCGGGCTCGACCGCAAACGACGACCTCAAGTACGCCCTGACCACGTACGGCGCCGTCGCCACGAGCATCTACATGAGCACCATGTCGAGCTACTGGAACGACGCGACCGACGCGTACTACTACAGCGGCACCGCAGGCGCCAACCACGGCGTCACCCTCGTCGGCTGGGACGACGGCTACAGCCGGGACAACTTCGCCGCGACGAACAGGCCGCCGGGCGACGGCGCCTTCATCGTGCGCAACAGCTGGGGCTCCGCCTGGGGCGACGCCGGCTACTTCTACGTCTCCTACTACGACACCGAGCTGGCCTACGAGACCAACGCCGTGTTCACCCAGGCGCAGCCGACCGACGACTTCAGCCGCGTGTATCAGTACGACCCGCTCGGCTTCGTGTCGTCGGTCGGCTTCTCCGGCGAGCCCACGGCGTGGTACGCGAACCAGTTCACGGCCGCCGCCGACGAAGAGCTCGCCGCGGTCGGCTTCTACTCCCCCGCGCCGGACGCCAGCTACGAGGTCTACGCCGGCGCCACGCTGGCCACGAAGCAGCTCAAGGCCAGCGGCACGCTCGGCGACTTCGGCTACGAGACGATCCGCTTCGCGACGCCGGTCGACCTCACGGAGGGCCAGCCCTTCGTGGTCGCGGTCAAGCTCACGGTGCCGTTCTTCGGCGGGGACTGGGTCGCGCCGATCGTCATCGAGCTGCCCCTGCGCGACTACTCGAGCAAGGCCACCGCGGCGGCCGGCCAGAGCTACTTCTCCGCCGACGGCACCACGTGGACCGACCTCACGACGCAGATCGCCGACGCCAACGTCTGCCTCAAGGCCTACGCTCAGGGGACGGGCCCGGTGCCGCCCGTCGTGACCTCGCCCAACGGCGGCGAAGACTGGGCGATCGGCTCGTCGCAGACCATCACCTGGACCGGCGACGGCGACGGGACCGCGACCATCGAGCTCAGCCTCGACGGCGGCGCGACCTACCCCGTCACCATCGCCGCCGACACCGCCGACGACGGCACGCACCCTTGGGTCGTGACGTCCGACGCCACGTCGCTCGCCAAGGTGCGCGTCACCACGTCGGCGGGCGCCGACGCCTCCGACGGCGTCTTCACGATCGACGGCCTCCCGGTGAGCGAGGGCGGATGGCTCGCGCAGGCCACGGGCGTGCCGGTCGCCCTCTGGGACGTGGCAGGCTGGAGCGAGGACCGCGCCTACGCGGTCGGCGACGACGGCACCGTCGTCGCGACCGTCGACGGCGGCGGGCACTGGGCGCCACAGCCGACCGGCGTGCTCAACGACCTGCGCGCCGTCGACTTCCTCGACGACGCCAACGGCTTCGCCGTGGGCCTCAGCGGGCGCGTGCTGCGCACCGAGGACGCCGGCGGCACCTGGGTGAGGTCCCGCCCCGCGGCGCTCGCCTTGAACGGCGTCGACGTCATCGACGCGACCCGCACGGTCATCGTGGGCCGCGAGGGCGTCTTCCGTACCTCCGACAACGGCGCGACCTGGCGGCACCAGACGAGCGGCCTCGGGGACGTCGTCTGGCTGCGTGACGTGGACTTCGTCACCCTTCGGCGCGGCTGGGTCGTCGGCCGCGGCGGGCAGATCTTCAGGACGACGACCGCCGGCGCGGGCTGGCGCCTGCAGCCCTCCGGCACCGCCGAGCACCTCGAGGCCGTCACCTTCCTGAGCTCGCAGTGGGGCTGGGCCGTCGGTCGCAACGGCACCGTCCTCAGGACCCTCGACGGCGGCGCGACGTGGGAGCGCGTCGACGTGCCGACCGGCGTCGACCTCTGGGACGTCGAGTTCGTCGGCGCCGAGCTCGGATGGATCGTCGGCGACGGGGGCACCGTGCTGAAGACGGTCGACGGCGGCGCGACGTGGGCCCTTCAGGACCTCGGATGGGCCCCGCCGGGGCTCCGCGGCGTGACGATGCAGTCGGAGGGCTACGGCTGGGCGGCCGGGCTCGGCGGCACGGCGCTGCGCTTCTGGCCGGGCGACGGCGCAGACGACCTGCTGCCGCCGCACACGGAGGCGACACCGCTCGCCGACCGCTGGTTCAACACGGCGGTGCCGATCGCGTTCGGGGCGACCGACCCGTCGGGAGTCGCCCGCACCGAGCACCGCCTCGACGGTGGCGACTGGACCCCCGGTGACGCGTACACGATCGAGGCCCCGACGGACGGTGCGAACGACGGCTACCACTGGGTCGACTATCGCTCGGTCGACACCCTCGACAACGTCGAGTCCTTCCACACCGCCGAGGCGCGCATCGACACCCAGCGGCCGACCACGTCGGCGCCGGAGAAGGAGCGCGTCGAGCGGTACCGGTACGTGAAGTTGACGTACAAGGTCAAGGACGTCCTGCCCAACGCGGGCACCGCCAAGGTCACCATCAAGATCAAGACGCTGAGCGGCTCCATCGTCAAGAGGCTGTATCCCGGCACCAAGAAGGTGAACGTGCGCCTCGACTACCGCTGGCGCTGCACGATCCCCCGCGGCACGTACCGCTTCTACGTGTACGCGACGGACGCCGCCGGCAACACGCAGAGCTACGTCGGGCGCAACAGCCTGGTCGTGTACTGACGGGGGCGCGTGCCGCGCACGGCACGGGCCCCCGTGGAGGCGGACGACGACGCGAGCGGCCGCGGCGAGCCGAGGTCCTCCCCGCCCGCGGCCGTTTCGTCCCGTCGCACGGCGAGCAGAACCACGGCAGACGCATCACTCACGACCGAAAGGGGAGCGATGGGGCTCAGCATCGTCCTGGGATACGACGGCTCGGACTGCTCCAAGCGCGCGCTGACGACGGCGGCCGACCTCCTGCGAGGGATGCCGGATGCGCGCGTGGTCGTCGTCCAGGGGTACGAGATCGTCATGGGGTTCGTGCCGCCCGGCATGACCGGCTCGACGATGATGATGGCCGGCGAGCTGGAGGCGCAGGTGAAGGCGGCCGAGGCGGCCGGGCGGCGTCACGTGGACGAAGCCAAGGCGGAGCTCGAACGGGCCGGCGTCACGGCGGAGACCGCCGTGAGCCCCGGAGGCGCGGTGCCCGCGCTCCTGCAGGCGGTCGAGGACTTCTCCGCCGACTTGATCGTCATCGGGTCTCACGGTGAGGGAGCGCTCTCCGGCGCCATCATGGGCTCGACCGCCTACCGCATCCTGCACCGCAGCCCCGTGCCGGTCCTCGTCGTGCCGCTCCGCGAGGGCTGAAGCCGGCCGGCGCGCGAGGACATCCCCTGAAGGAACGCCGGAGGCGGCGTCGAATCCTGTCCCCGGTACCCCCTCGAGGCGGCGGCGCCGGCCCCGGCCCGCCGCCTCCCCCTTCCCCGAGGACCCCGGCGCACGCGTCGTCACGCGGCCACGACCGAACATCTGTCCGCCTCCTGTGCTAGCCTCCCGTGCGACGCCGCCGCCGGTCGAGCGCGCCGGCACGCGCCGCGCCGCTGCGGAGCCGGTCGCTGCAGACCAGGTCCTTCCGCCCGGTGGCGGCGTCATCACGGGAGAGGTCCGTCGCCTTGGGCGGCGGTGCAGGGTCGGAGGTGCGGCATGACACAGCGGCGTGTGCGACAGCCGGTCGACGGGGGGCTCGTCTGGGTCCTCGCGCTCCCCGAGTCGCTGCCGTGCCACACGCGGCCGGCCTCCGCCGACGCGCTCCGCGAGCTCGCGGGCCGCTACCTCGCCGACCCGGCCGACGACGATCTCGCGAGCCGCGCGGCGGGCGTCGTCGCGCGGCTCATGGCCGGGCGCGAACTCAGCGGCCCCTGGGGCGAGTGAGCGCGGCCCGAGGGCCGCACGCCGTCAGTACACCTCGGGGATGAAGGTCTGCGACTCGATGGGCGGCCGCACGTAGCCCTTGTCGGGCGGCCGCGGGGGCAGCTTCATCCCGTGCGGGAGCACGTCCTCGTAGGGGATCATGCTCAGCAGGTGTCGGATCATGTTCAGGCGCGCGCGGCGCTTGTCGTCGGCGTTCACGACCCACCACGGCGAGTCCTTGGTGTCCGTGTAGGCGAACATCTCGTCCTTGGCCTTCGAGTACTCGACCCAGCGCATGCGACTCTCGAGGTCCATCGGGCTCAGCTTCCAGACCTTCAGCGGTGTCTTGAGCCGCTGCTGGAAGCGCTTCTCCTGCTCCTCGTCGCTCACGCTGAACCAGTACTTCAGGAGCGTCAGGCCGTCGCGGATCAGCATGCGCTCGAACTCGGGGCACGTGCGGAAGAACTCCCACACCTGCGCCTCCGTGGCGAACCCCATGACGCGCTCGACACCGGGGCGGTTGTACCAGCTGCGGTCGAAGAGCACGATCTCGCCCGCCGCGGGCAGCTCGGCGACGTAGCGCTGGAAGTACCACTCGGTCTTCTCGCGGTCACTTGGTGCAGCCAGAGCGGCGATGCGCACCACGCGCGGGTTGAGATGCTCGGTGATGCGCTTGATCGTGCCGCCCTTGCCGGCGGCGTCGCGACCCTCGAAGACGACGGCCACGCGCTGCCCGCCCTTCTTCACCCATTCCTGCAGCTTGACGAGCTCGACCTGCAGCTTGCCGAGCTCGCGCTCGTAGGCCGCGCGATCGAGCTTCTTCGGCGCCGCGGCCTTGTCGACGGTCGGCGCGGCTGCGCCGCCGGCGCCGTTCGCGACCTCCGCCGCGGCGTCCTTGCCCTTTTTCTTGTCCTTGTCGTCGGCCACCATCGCCCCCCTCGGAGGTCCGCCGTCCTCCGCATCATAGTCGACGACGACGGCTTGTGAAGGCTTCGTGCCGTCCGGGCCGGCGGCCCGGACGGCACGAAGCCTGTAGAATCACGGGCGGAGGCGCCGCCGGCGCCCCGTGCCCCACGACCCGCGGAGTCGAGCCGATGCCCTCCTCCTCGCCGCCCCTCGAACAGGAGCTTCTGCGCCTCGCGGAGTCCGTCGCCCCCGAGCGCGACGCCCGTGTGGCCGTACGACGCTGGGGCTGGGACGGACGCGGCGGAGCCACACTCGAGGTCGCCGGCCGTGAGGCCGGCGGCCTCAGTCGCGAACGCGCCCGGCAGCTTTGCCGGCGGGTCGAGGCGAGCCTCCGGGCGGCGGGGCGCCGCGACGGGGAGCCGCCGGACGGGCGCCCGGCGGGCGGGCTCGCGTCGCCGCGCCTCGACGAGGCGCTCCTCGTCGCCGCCGAGGCCGCGCCCACGACCAGGGGCGCCCTGGCGCGCCGCCTCGCCGACCGGCGTGTCGCGGCGCGTCCCTTCGACCCGGCCGGCCTCGTGGCCGCGGCCGCCCTCCTGGGTCGCGACGTCGCCTTCACCCTCGAGACCGTCGGCGGGCTCGAGGTCGTGGTGCCGCACCCCGACGACCCGGCCCTCGGCTCGCGCCAGCTGATCGCCGGCGTCCTCGCCACGGCGCGGGGCGTCGTCAGGCGCGGAGGGGCGGCGCGGGTACCCGACGTCACCGGCCGCGTCGCGGCCGAGGTCGGGGCGTGGGTCGACGACGAGCTCGTCCGCGCCGTGGTCAGCGAGCCCGACGACTTCGTCTGGCTGGACCGCCGCGCGGGCTGGTTCCTGCTCGCGGCGGTCGCGAAGAACGCGGTCGTGAGACGCGCTCTCAAGGTGCTGAGTGTCGCCGGCGAGCTCGACGTCGGCGACTTGCACGCCGGCATCCGCCGCGACGAGCGCATGCGCGACTTCGTGATGCCCGAGTACGTGCTCGCCGAGCTGTGTCAGCGCATCCCCGGCGTCGCCGTCGAGGGCAGGACGGTACGCGCCGTCACGCCGCTGGCCCCCGACGACCTTCTCGAGGCTACGGAGCTCGCCTTCGTACACGTCCTGCGGCGGCACGACGGCCCCGTGGAGCGCCGTGAGCTCGAGCGTCTGTGCCTGCGCGAGGGCATGACCGCGTCGAGCTTCGCCAACCGGCTGTCGTACTCACCGATCCTCGAGGAGGCCGGCCGCGGGCGCTACACGCTGCGGGGGACGGCGAGCCGCGCCCCGCTGGCCGGCGACGAGGACGGCGTGGTGCCGCACCCCGGCGATCTCGAGCACTTCCGCGCCCTGCGGCGGCGCTGAGACGCGGGCGCCCGCGAGCACGCGTAAGAGCTCGTGAGGAGCCGCGGGCGCCGTCCCGTGAGGCGCCGGGGCCCGCCCGAGGCGGCGTCGGCGCCCGCCCGAGACGGCGTCAGCGCCCGCCCGAGGCGGCGTCGATCGCGCCGGGCAAGTCCGCCGGCGAGGCGACGACGCGCGCGGCGCCGGCGGCGAGCAGGCGCGCGCCGTCGTGCCAGCCCCAGGCGACGCCGATCGGCACGACCCCCGCCTCGCGTGCCTCCAGCACGTCGCCGACCGTGTCGCTCACGAAGGGGTACACGGGCTGGCCCGGGTACTGCGCACGCACGGCCGCGATCTTCTCACGCTTGCTGAGGCCGCTCTCGAAGCCGGACACGGCGCGCACCCCGCGCACGCCGCGCTCGGCGAGGAGGCCCTTCACCAGCCCTTCCTTGTTGGAGGTGACGACGACCACGTCGCGACGTTCGGCGAGGCGGCCGACGACGTCCGGCATCCCCGGGAAGAGCGTAAGCCCGGGGATCAACGGCTCGAGACCGTCCATCGCCGCCTCGACCGCCTCGACGACCCGGGCGTCGTCGCCGCCGGTCGCGCGCAGGGTCTCGTACACGTTGCCGGCGAAGAGCTCGACGACGTCGGCGACCGTGCTGACGCCGGGGATGCCGAAGCGCGCGCAGGCGGCGATGAGCGCGGCGGAGAACGCCTCGAGGGAGTCGACGACGACGCCGTCGAAGTCGAGCATGACGACGTCCCGTCGCGGCCCCGCCGCGTCACGGCGGGGCCGCGGGGGTGGCGCCGGCGGCGGGGGCGAGGTCATCGCCCCCGCCGCCCTCCGCGCGCCCAGGGGATCGTGGACCGGTTCAGTGGAACTGCTTCTCGCCGGCGACGAGACCGGTCTTCTTCTTGAACTGCCCGACGCAGTTGATCTCGATGTCGAGGAGCTCGGCGATACGCACCTTGGCCGCCATGCCCTTGGCGATGCCGGGGACGCCCGTGATCGTGCCGATGTCGAGCTCTTCCCTGAGACCTCGCATCAGCGTCGGATCGGACAGGTCCAGCGGCGTCACGTGGAGCTTGTCGGCGACGTACTTCTTGGCGTCGTCGATCCTCATCTTCTTGCTGAGCTGCATCCTCGCCACCAGGTCTCCAGCGGCCCGGATGCCACCCATCGATGAGGCCAGCAGATGCGCCAGGTGCATGCCGGCAGGGTCGCCCGTGCCCACCTACAACCCGTCGGCCTTGCCGATCTCGATCATCGCCGCGCTGCAGCGCG
>Ga0068714_10001543_pt1 | contig 33182 bp, 31 predicted proteins | sample MTBNYHSulfiMetaG_FD_62988 | JGI IMG/M metagenome (GOLD analysis project Ga0068714, IMG submission 62988) | Enrichment culture microbial communities from rom New York Harbor, USA that are MTBE-degrading - MTBE-NYH (New York Harbor Sulfidogenic)... | ecosystem: Environmental > Aquatic > Marine >...
CGGAGAGCGAGAACCGCTGGATCGCTTCGCCCCCTCTCGAGAGCTCCACAATCCCCTTCCCCTTCCCTGTCAGGGCCCACGCTTCTGCGACGCCTCCCGGCGCCCAGCCCACGCGGCCCCTCATTTCAAAGACCTGCCCCTCCGCCGACCCGCTCCCCGACCCAGGCGATCCCGCCCTCGCCGGACAGCTCCGGAGGCAAGGGGGAATTTACTTCACCCCCCCTCCTATGTCAAGTACTGGAAAAAACCGAAAACCTGAGAAAAACCCGGGAGCGGGCGAAACAGAACAAGCCCGGGTTTGCGAAGCACCCAACTCCGCTCCTCAGCCCAGCCTCTTGAGCTCCTGCTCTTTCCCTTCGACCCGCACCTTCAGGTCGCGAATCTCGCCGAGCAGGTCCTCCAGGGACGCCCGGCTCACGCTGCTCTCTCCCCCCTCAGCCAGCTTTTCGTAGGCGCGCATCCCCAACTGCGTGAGCTTCTCCCTGGCTTGCCGCTCCAGCTGAGCGATCTCGTACTTCAACAGCCCTTTTTCGCCGAGGTCTTTCGCCCGATCCTTGGCCTGCTTAAGGATATCCCGTGAGGAGCTCAAGCCCTGGTTCACGAGGTCGTCGATTCTATCCCAGAAACCCATCTTCGATTCTCCTGCCGGGAGCCGGACGTCCCAGGCTCCCGGTCGCACCAACCGCTCATTCCCCGCAGCCAGGGGTGACCGCCCGGCCGCCGGGGCACGGCCGCCCGGTCACCGCTGGCATGAACGTCGGCCTGCTATGAACTTAAGCCTATCTTCCTCCCGAAGCAAGCAGTTCTTGCGGCCGCGTCCCCTGGCTCGCCCTCCCGGCGGGCTCCAACCCCGACCCGCGGGAGGGCCGCGCTCACAAGACCGCCGAAGCGCTTCCGGAGCCTTGACGTGCTGCAAAGCTCTCCCTTAAGATGCTGGGCAGATGCGCTACGCACGTTGTAAGACCTGCGGCAGGTACATGGATCCGACGCTCGCTTTCCGAAAGCTCTACTGCAGCGAGACCTGCGCCGCCAGCTTCGCCCGATGTACGAACTGTGGCAGTTATTTTCCCACGGGAGGCGGATTCGACGGGGAGACCTGCTCGCAGGCCTGCTCGATTCGCTATTCCATCCACCGATTCCTCGGTGCGGCACCCGCACGCGCAAAGAGCGAGGAGACGACATGAGACTCATCTTTCTGGGGGCTCCGGGAGCGGGCAAAGGCACACTGGCGGCCACTACCAGCCGAAGGCTCGGTATTCCGCAGATCTCCACGGGAGATATCTTCCGCGATGCCGTCAAGAACGAAACCGAGCTGGGACGCCAGGTCAAGGGGATCATGGAGCGCGGTGAGCTCGTCCCCGACGAGCTCACCGTCGAGTTAATACGTGAGCGACTGAACCGGCCGGATACTCGGGAGGGGTACATCCTCGACGGGTTTCCGCGCACGATCCCTCAGGCCGATGCCCTGGGTACCTTCCAGAGGATCGATGCGGTGATCAACTTCCAGATCGAGGACGACGTGGTGGTACGGCGCCTGTCGGGCCGGAGGGTCTGCAGAGCCTGCGGTGCGATCTACCACGTGGACAACATGCCCCCGAAGGTGCCGGGCCTTTGCGACAGCTGCGGAGGCGAGCTGTACACCCGGGACGACGACAAGATCGAGGCCATCCGCAATCGCCTGGACGTGTACCGAAGGCAAACTGAGCCCCTGATCGCCTACTACAGGGAGCGCGGACTGCTCCACGATATCGATTCCTCTCGCTCCGTGGAGCATTCGGACGCACAGATCCAGCAGGTCTTGAGCACCCTCGAGTCGTAGATCCCCCGTGAGGGGAGCTCCCTTGTTTGGATTGCCTGCTGGAGCGGCGATGACGCGTCCGGAGGCGCTACTCGACCGGTTGCCCGGCGGGCTGTCCGCCCTCTTCCGCCCCCTCGGCCTTCTCCCCGCCCTGGGGCGTGAGGCCGTTCTTGGCCAGCAGAGCTGCGACGCGATCCCGTTCGAGCAGGGTGTCGGCGGCAAAGAGCTCCTCGACAGCCTCCGGCTCCCGGAAACCGTACGCCAGCGCCTGTTCGAGGGCCGCAATGCCTCGGTCCGGATCCTCGACCCTGGTCAGCAGGATCTCGGCGCTCTCGAACCAGGCTTCGGCGAGCTCTTCGTCGTGCGTCAGGGCACTCTCATAGGCTTCGAGCGCCCGGTCGTAGCGTTCCTGGCCCCGGTACGCCCTGGCCAGAAGCAGGTGCCCCGCGGCATCCTCCGGCTTGGCCTGGAGGTATTGCCCCAGCACGTCGGCCGCCTCCTGGTAGTGCTGCAGCTCCAGCAGGAGGGTTCCGGCCGACAGTATCCCCTGCAGATCTTCGGGCGAGCGCTCCAGCAAGGTCAGGAACTCCGCGAGGGCCTCCTCCCGACGATCGGTCTTCCAGAGAATCGTAGCGAGGTTGAAGCGTGCATCATCGCTGGCGGGTGCCTTTTCGAGCAGCCTCTCGTACACCGCGATCGCCTCTGCTTCCGAGCCCGCGGAGTGATAGGCGAAGGCAAGCGCTCCAAGGATTTCGAGGTTCTCAGGGTCCTGGTCCGCAAGCTCTCGGAGCTCCACCAGCGCGGGCTCCGGCCGCCGACTCTCCATCAAGGCCAGGGCCAGGTTGAAGCGGGCCCGTCGGTTTTCCCGGTCCAGTTTCACGGCCTTCTCGTACAGAGCGATGGCTTGCTCGTAGCGGCCGAGCTCGTAGTAGGCATTGCCCAGATTGTAGTACTCCGCCGCTAGCTCCGCGCCTCGAACGCCGGTTGCGCACGAACCGAGGATCAGAGACAGGCTCACGGCAGCGACCGGCAGCAGCTTCATTCCCGTACCCATCATCGCTATACTGACAGTATCATATCGCAGCCCAACGGAGAAGAGAAAGCCAACCGATGACCCGCCTCGTGTTCCTGGATTTCGACGGAGTCATTTGCGACTCCGCACCTGAGTGTTTCGCAAGCTCCTGGGAAGCCTACTTCGGCCGCTCCCACCTGGAGCTCGCCCCCCCGGCATTCGCCGAGCTGACCGCCGGCTTTCTCAGCCTGAGACCTTACGTGCGCAGCGGCGAGGATTTCATGATCTGCCAGGAGATCCTCCACAGGGGACTTGCGGTGGGCTCTCAAGCCGACTTCGACGCGCTGGCTGCGGGCAAGGGTTCCGCCGAGCTTGCCCGGCTTCGGGAGCGGTTCTACGAAGCCCGCGCGGCCCTGCTCGAGCGGGACCGATCCTACTGGATCGGACTGAACTCCCTCTACCCCGAGGTGGCAGCCCACCTGCCGCGCTGGGCCAGCTCCCCCCTCTTTCACGTCCTCTCGACCAAGCGCTCCGAGTTCATTGCTGAGATCCTCTCGACGGCCGGGATCTCGTTCCCCTCCGACCGGATACTGTACGCCGCCAAGACCGACAAGGGACCACGGATCGAAGAGGTCCTGGAGCGTCGGGGCTCCCTCGCCGCCCTGCTCGTCGACGACCAGATCGACCATCTCCTGTCCATCCGCGCAGCCTCCAGCCGCGTGGCTGTGTACCTGGCGGCGTGGGGATACGTCAGGCCCGAGTGGCTGGCAGATTCGCCTGTCCCGGTTCTGTCCCTGGGAGAGCTCCAGACCCTGGTCGACGACGCCCTCCTCGACGACCCGGTCGGCTGAGGGCCACCTCGCCGACAACCCGGTCGGTTGAGACGCCCAGCCCCGGGCGGGTACGCTGCGGTGCCGGCAGCACTGACCAGGGCTATCCGCGCCGGGGGACCGACCTGAACCTCCGCCCTTTCCACTCCGGCGAGACTCGCAGGATGCTGAGGAAAGTCACGTAGCTGTAGAACAGCATGAAGAACAGAGTGTACGGGACCAGCCGCAGGAGGTAACGCGGTCTGTCCGGGCGATAGAGAAGGCCGGACAGCAGAGCCAGCAGGCCCACGCTCAGGAACGAGGATGTCGGCATGACCAGCAGCGCCGGCCAGAAGGGGCAGGCCGGCAGGACCAGGACACTCACGATCAAGAAGACCGTGATGTAGCGGTAGCCGAAGCGGTTGGAGAAGTCCTGGTGGAAGAACCCTCCGGAGTTCCAGCGGAGGTGCTGGTTGAGGAAGTCCCGCCAGCTCGATTGCGGTTGAGTCTGGATCATGGCTCCGGTCCAGGTGGACACTCGAACCTGCCAGCCCGCCTTGGCCACGGCCGCCGTTAGGGCCGCGTCTTCAGTCAGGGTATAGCCGAGGCCCCGGAAACCCCCGACCGCCTCGACGGCCTCCCGTCGGGCGGCCAGGTTGTTGCCGAAGCAGCTTCCGGGCATCCCGAGGCCGGCTGTGGCAGAGTTCCACTGGTGGATCAGGGGCTGATCGAAGGCCTGGAACCTGCCCAAGAACGTCGGCGGCTCGGCGAGAGAGATCTGCCCGAACACGATCCCGACCCGACTGTCCTCGAAATAGGGCACCAGCTTTTCGACCCAGGTGGGGGGCAAAACGCAATCCGCGTCGGTGAACAGCAGGATCTCTCCCGTGGCCTCCCGCAAGGCGATGTCCAGCACGAACTGCTTGGGCCCCAAGCCCACAGGCTCCTGGCGATTCGAGAGCACCCGAATCCGGGCCCCGTGGGACTGGCGGAATTGGTCCATCAGTGAGCGCGTTGAATCCCTGGAACGGTCGTCCACGAGCACCACCTCGAACCCCTGGACGGTTTGGCTCTCCAGCGAGCGCAACAGCGCCGGAAGCGCGCTCTCCTCGTCTTTGGCCACGACGACCACGGAAACCCGCGAGGCCGTTTCGGACCGGGGCTGCGACCGCCGGCGGCGGCGGTCGGCCCTGTCTCTCAGCCGGTTCAGAATCACTCCCGTCCCCAGGATCAGGTGGACCCCGAGGGTGATCACCGAAGCGCCTGCAAAGAGGTAAAACAGGATTTCGAGGTACATCGCCCCGCACTATACAACAATCGGTCGGCTTTTCACAATCTTCCAAAGCGTGGTATTGTACACTCACCATGGGGGTGGTGTTGGCCCTGTTCTGCATAGGTCTCGTCATGGCGGTCTTCGAAGTGCGCCTGCGGTGCGCGTACGGCCGCTTCCTCCGCGGGGACAGGGAGGTGTTCGATCGCCTTCAGTACAAGGGACTGCGCCACATGATCGCGGTGGTCAAGGCCTATGCGGGATTCCGGGTTCTTATCGACTACGGCTCGGCCATGCGTCTCCCCCGGAGCTTCCTCCTCGTATCCAACCACCAGAGCCTGGCGGACATTCCGGTCCTGGCGTACAGCCTTCCGGAGCGCCCGGTTCGCTTCGTGGCCAAGAAAGAGCTCGCACGCGGCATCCCGGCGTTCTCCTTCGGGCTGCGCAAGGGGGAGCACGCTCTCATCGACCGGCATAGGGACTTCAAGGCCGCCCAGGCCGAGCTGATCAGATTGGCCCGGCTGGCTGAAGAGCGGGGGATCTGCCCGGTGGTATTCCCGGAAGGGACCCGCTCGCGTTCGGGACACGTGGGGGCCTTCCACTCCGCCGCAGTGCGCACGATCTTGACTCACGCGGAGCTTCCGGTGGTCTCGGTGGCCGTGGGGGGAGGATTCGAGATATCCCATTTCAGGGACCTGATCAGGAACCTCAAGGACTGTGTGTACAGGGTCAAGTTCCTTTCCCTCTACCCCGCCACCGGCCAGAGAAATGCAGTTCACGAGATCCTGCGGCAGTCCCACGACGAAATTGAAAGACAGGTGGAGCAATGGAGACAGCAAAAGACGTAGAAGAGTACTGGCGCAAGAAGGAGGAGGAGCTGGGAGAGCCGGTCGTGTACAAGTCGATCTCCCATACCTTCCTGCCCGAGCTGCCGGACACCTTCGGAATCCTATATGCCTCGGCGGGAACCCTCGTGTACGAGTATTCCAAGGGCGGGCGACGGTCGATCCTCGACGTGATCCTGTCCCGAAAGAAGGACGACGAGCTCAGCGAAACCGTCTGCATACCCAGAGACGAGATACGAAAGGTGGCGATCGTGGACGCCTGCTCCACCAAGCAATGGCTCCGCAGGCAGCTGTCTCCCTCCCAGGTGCTCGATCAGTTTGCGGAGCTGCGCCCATCCCCGTTGAGGAACATCTTCTGCGGATCGCACCTGGTCGTTTGCACCCAGAGGGTGCTCATGGTCTGTGACACCCCGGAGAACCGGCAGTGGCTCCAGCTCCTGAGGGCATGACGAAACGAGCCTGCCCAAACAAGGGGCAGGCTCGTTCTCGATAGCGGTTCTGAATCCTGAGATTCTGATGAGCAGTAGGAACTAGTACTTGAAATCGCTGGGCTTTCGCTCGGTGCGATCGCACTTGGTGCACGAAGCGAGGTTCTTGAGCTTGCCCTTCGAAAACACGGACTTCATCTTGACCTCGCCGCCGCACCCACAGAAGAACCTCTCCACCACTACGTTCGTACGGGCGTTCTTGCTGATCTCTGCCATTTCCTGCTTTCCTCCTTGTTCTTCGAGTTATCGGAGTTGCCGTTATCTCAACTCTTCCGCCTTGGCCCCCGCAGGTCAACCGGGGAGGCGGCACATGGGATTTCGACGAAATCCTTCGGAAAAGCCCGGCAAGCGCGGTGCAAACCGGGCAGCCTGGGTCTGCAAAATCTCCAAGAAATATACTGATTTTCCGGAAAAGGTCAAGAGCCGCTGCCTCGGTGTTTCTGATGGGGAAGACGGCCGTGTTACCGTCGGCAGGGAGCTCACGTGCAGGCATACTCCGGCTTCCTGATCGACGCCGACAACACGCTCTTCGACTTCGATCGGGCCGAACGATCGGCGCTTCTGGATACCCTGGCGGCCCACGGACTGGACAATTGCCCGAGAGACGTCCACCGCAGGTATCACGCCATCAATGAAGAGCTTTGGAAGGAATTCGAAGATGGGCGAATCTCCCAGGCCGATCTCAGGACGGAGCGTTTCGTTCGGCTGCTGGAGGGGTTGGACCGATCCGCGGAGCCCTCGGACGAAAGTCCGTGTCCGGTCGGGCTGCCGGAGAGGCCGCGGCTGGCTGGCGCCCTGTCCAGGTACTACCTCGCGGCCCTCGGGCGGAAGGGCTACCTGCTTCCCTTCGCACGCAAGGTCTTGGCGAAGCTGTCCGCGTCCGCCTCGCTGGCACTCCTGACGAACGGAATCCCGCAGGTCCAGCGCCAGAGGCTCTCCGCCAGCGGGATAGCCCCCTACTTCAAGACGATCGTGATATCCGGGGAGGTTGGCCTCGCCAAGCCGGATCCTCGGATCTTTGCCCTGGCGGTGCGGCGTCTGGAGATGCCCTCGGCGCGGGTGCTGTGCGTGGGCGACAGCCCCAGCTCGGACATCCGCGGAGCGCATCTCGCCGGCCTGGCAAGCTGCTGGTACGGAAGGGGGGCGGGAGAGTACCCGGCGGACGAGCCGCCTCCCAACCACCAAATCCGGGACCTGCGTGAGCTTCTTGATTTCGTCCGGTAGCCCCCGCCGCCGGTCGTTCGACCGGGAAGCTCTACGGGACCGTCACCATCCAGCGCTGGCCGTCCTGGTCGTAGCGGAAGGACTGGAACCCGACAAACAGGCTTGACCCGTCTTCCCCATCCAGCTTGACCTGGCGGAGAAAGACGTTGATGTCGGCCACCCGGTAGTTCCGGCCGTCGATCTTGAGGCGGGCCCCCTCCTGGGGCAGGCTCCGGCGCACTTCCCGGTAAGTCTCGTATTCGTAGGAAAGGCAACACAAAAGCCGGCCGCAGGGACCGGAGATCTTCATCGAGTTCAGGGTCAGGTTCTGCTCCTTGGCCATCTTGATCGAAACCGCCCTAAGCTTGTCGGTTACCCCGTGACAGCAGAAGGTTCGCCCGCAGATGCCCATGCCGCCGATGACCCGCGACTCGTCGCGCACACCGATCTGGCGCAGCTCGATCCGTTTCTTGAACACTCCGACCAGATCCCGGACCAGCTCTCGAAAGTCCACCCTGCTCTCGGCGGTGAAGTAGAACAGGATCTTCGCCTCTTCGAGAAGATAGTGGGCGCTTATCAGCTTCATGCCCAGACCATGCTCGGCGATCTTGTCGCGGCAAATCCGAAAGGCCTTCTCCTCTCTCTCGCGGTTGCTCTCGAAGCTCTCCAGGTCGCGCTGGCTCGCCTTCCTCAGGACCGCCGGCAGATCCTTCGTCGGCTCGCTTCGGACGGCCCCCTGCACGCAGCCCAACTCCGTGCCGTACCGGGTGTTGACCACCACGAGGTCTCCCCGGGACAGGGGCGCGTCGGGAGGGCTGGTGTACAGCTCCGTGGAGCTGCAGTGCACGATCCTGACGCGAAACACCCGGGGTGCGGCCTCCACTGGCTCGGGTCGAACCTCGGGCTCGGGTCGAACCTGATACTCGTCTTGGATGCGAGGACTCTCCGGCTGTTCCATCACTGTCGGCTCTTCTTCAGGTTATCAGGTCTACCAGGAGACCCTGGATTTCGTTGATGCGCTCCAGCAGCTCGATCTGCCTGTGCTGGCTCTGGAGAACCCCGGTGACCAGCTTCTCGAGTTTCTCGTCGATGACCCGTAGCTGGGTGAAGCGCTTGCGCTTCTGAACGTTCGTCCCCGAGGTCCTTTCCTGAACCTCGAGCATCGCATGTACCACGTAGTCGAGAAACGAACGAACCGCCTGACGGTAGCGGCGTATGTTTTCGAGACTCTGGACCTCGACCAGGGCCTCACCGCTCTCGTGAACTGCGTCCAGGAGCTCCTCGAGCGGGAGTCCCTGCCTGGGAGCCTCCAGAACGTCGTACTGCCCGCCTTCCGTCCCCGCGCTCTCCAGCGCTGCCGGGAAACTGGCCGCCGGCGCAGGCTTGCCCTTTTTCGCTTTCTTGCGCTCCGAGGCCCTGGAAAACTGGAAGGCTTCCAGCGATTCGATCCGGTCCATCAGAGAACCAACGGCTCCGGCTACGTCGAGGCGGGCACGGGCTTCCTGTCCGCCTCCGCACCGTCCGAAGAGTTCTGCACTCCGGCAGCCCCGCCCACCTTTGCGGGCGCATCCTGAACACCCTCGGCATGTTCCGCCGGCTTTCCCTTGCGCTCCTGGACGATCCGGCAGTTCCCGTTGAAAATGACCCCCTCTTCGACGATGAATCTGGGGCTCGTCACGTTTCCCAGCACGATCCCGGTCGACAGGATCACGACCTTCTCCCCGGCAAAGATGTTCCCCCGAACGATCCCCCCTACCACGACGGTGCCGGCATAGATCGTACACTCGGCGCGACCGTTCTTGCCAATCAGCACTTTCCCGTTGGTCCGGACGGTCCCGCAGAAGTCGCCGTCCACCCTGAGCAGGCCGTTGAGGTCGAACTCGCCGTTGAACCGGGTGCCTTCGCCGATGATCGAGTTGATGTAGGACCCGTCAGGTACGAGGATATCGCTCATTGGCGGTGCCTACCTGCCTGCGGTTGCGGATTTCTTGATCAAAGGGCTCCGAATGCTCAGGAACTGCAGAGGATCCACGACCTGGGTGCCAATTCCTACCTCGTAGTGCAAGTGAGGGCCGGTGGACAGGCCGGAGCTGCCCATGTACCCGATGGTCTGGCCGCGCCGGACTTCCTGGCCCTTCTTGACGGCTACCCGGTCCAGGTGCCCATAGCGGGTGTAGAAGCCGTAGTTGTGCCTGAGAACGAGGTAGTTGCCAAGGCCCATGGAGTCGAAATCGACCTTCTGGACTTTGCCGTTGGCCGTGGCCACGATCGGCACACCGTACCCCCAGGCCAGGTCGATGCCTTTGTGCAGGTACCAGCCTCCGGTGAAGGGATGCCGGGCCGGGCCAAAGTGATTGGTGATATTGCCACGGACGCCCTTCAAGGGCCACAGTGTCGGGATGTCGACCAGGAGCTCCCGCTGCGCCTCCAGGACCTGCTGGATCTCGGCCAGAGGCTCCGCGGAGCTGTCGAGGTAGGTCCGCAGGCTCCTCAGGTCGCTAAGATCTCGCAGGCTGCCGGCCTCGATATCCTCCAGGCTGACCAGGGAGGACAGATCCCCGCCGACACCCTGCTCCAGGAAGTTCTTGGCCCCTTCCGTGCCGATTTCAGCCAGGATGTGCTCCATCCCGGCCTTGAACTCCTTGACGGCCTTGCGGAGCTCGACGATCTCATCCTTGTAGCTCTCCAGGGAGGTTTCGCTGAGATTCAGGCTCTTGGACATCTTGACGTAGCGCTCGTTGGTGCTCGTGAAATGAGTCGAAAGCCCCACGAAACCTACGAGCAGTACCACCAGGAGGAACACGATGAAGATGAGGGTGAAGACCGAGATCTGGAAATTGAAGATCCTCTTCTCCGAGTGGGGTATGAACATGACCGTGAAACGCTGCTTGCCCTTCTGGTGAACCCTCTTGAAGAAGGCAATGAGGGCCTGCCAGCCTTTTCGCAGCCTTTTGCCCAGCGAGTCGACGATTTCGTTCTCGATCCTCTTATATTGATGTGCCGGTGACACCTGTCTCTCCTGCCGGCCGACCCGAGACGTGGACCTGGGCCCGGAGGTGAAAATCGGCTCCACAGTAGCATGGACCGGGAGCATTTGTCAAATGAATATTGACTCCTATTTGCTTCAATGGTATTCTTTTCGGCAGATACCAAATCCAGGCACAACCTGCACCGCAATCTCGTTTGGAAAAGTGGAGAACGATGCAACTATTCGATACGCACGCCCATATCGGTCTAATCACGGAAGATCCCATCGAGCAGCTCATGGTTGTTCAGGAGGCCAAGCAGGAAGATGTCGTCGGCATCGTCAGCATCAGCAACAACCTCCGGGACTTCGAGCAGATATACCAGAATCTCAAATCCGAGAACCACGTCTATCATAGTATCGGCGTTTCTCCGTCCGAAGTTTCGCATCCCGGCGACGACTGGGAAGCTCGGATCATCGAGGGGAGCAAGCGCGAACGGGTCGTGGCAGTCGGGGAGATCGGGCTTGATTACTACCACAAATTCGGCGACCGGGACTCCCAGATCGAGCTGTTCATCCGTCAGCTGGACCTGGCCCAGAGACTGAACCTGCCGGTGATCATCCATAACCGCGAGGCCGGTGGGGACGTGCTCGAGATACTCAAGGAGAGAATTCCCGAGCGAGGCGGAATCCTGCACTGCTACTCCGAGGACGCCGCGTATGCCAAGCGCGCCCTGGATCTCAACCTGTACATCTCGTTTGCCGGCAACGTCACCTATCGCAACGCCCGGAACCTGCACGAGACCGCCAAGCAGATGCCGCCGGATCGCATCCTGATCGAATCGGAGGCTCCATTCATGGTTCCCGCTGCATACAGGGGCAAGCGGAACAAGCCGTCCTTCCTGCGGGAGACCGCGGTCTTCGTGGCGGAGCTTCGGGAGATCGCCGAGGAAGAGCTGGCCGAAATCCTGTTCGCCAACAGTCTCCGGTTCTTCGGCCTCGAGATGTAGTCTGCGGCGGCGGGCCCCGAACGGCACGCAGCTGTTTGCGGCCACAAGGTCCGTCACCCCCGCGGAGGGGGAGCGAGACACCGAGTGGATGGACTTTTTCGGAGCATCGACCTGCCCGGGCTCGAGATTCCCGGCAATCTGTTCCTGGCTCCCATGGCGGGCTACACGGACGCGGCCTTCCGGTGGATATGTCTGGAGCACGGCGCGAGCTTCTGTTTCACGGAGATGGTCTCATCGGAAGCCTTGGCCCGGGGAAACGAAAAGACCCTAGAGCTCCTGAGAAGAGCTGGCGAGGAGCGGGTCTGGGGAGTCCAGATTTTCGGCTCCGAGCCGCAGAGTGCCGCCGCCGCCGTCCGGGCGCTGGAGCCCTTCCAGGTGAGCCTGTTCGATCTCAACTGCGGCTGCTCGGTCCCCAAAGTCCTGAAGTCCGGATCCGGCGCGGCCCTGCTGCGCTCCCCCCAAAGAATACGAGATATGGTGTCGGCCATGAAGAACGAGACCGGCTCTCCGGTCTCCGTGAAGCTCCGCTCCGGGTGGTGCGCCGATTCCTTGAACTTCCGGGAGGCCGCCGAGGCTGCGGTCGCCGGGGGCGCTTCGCTGGTCTCCCTGCACCCGCGGACCCGTCGACAGGGCTTCTCGGGGTCCGCCGAGTGGGGGCACATTGCCGCACTCAAGGCGGTGATTCCGGTTCCGGTGATCGGCTCGGGGGACCTGTTCGGCCCCGCGGAGGCCGTGCGGATGCTGTCGGGGACCGGGTGCGACGGCATCATGTTTGCCCGAGGTGCGCTGGGCAATCCCTTCGTGTTCGCCCAGACCAGGGCCCTGCTCCGGGGCCAGCCTGCCGCAGACGGGGTTCTCACGCCCGAGGAGGTTCCCCTGCGGATCCGCCTCGAGACGGCGCTCGAACATCTGCGTCGCGCCCTCTCCTTCAAGCCGGAGCTCACAGCCTGCAGGGAAATGCGCAAGCATTTCTGCCACTACTGCCGGGGGCTCCCAGGGGCTGCGGAGCTGCGCAGATGGGTCGTAGAGGCGACCTCTTTTCGGGAGTACCAGGACATCGTCAAGGAGTATCTCGATCGTTCCGATGGAATAGATAGGGGAACGAGCCCGGCGGTCCGACGGCACCCGGCCGCCCGGCGGCGGGAGGCCGACGAACTCTCATGCTGAAATTTCTGGAGTATCTGCAAGACCTGTTTCTCACCCTGATCGGCAGGGATCCCCAGGAGATGGAGCGCCGCAGGCGACTGCGAGCGGTCAACGAAGAGCTCCGGCGCCTGAAGCCGAACTACTACCGCAAGGGTTCCCGGGTCGTGCTTCCGGACTTCGCCGCGGCGGTCCTCGAGCTGCTGAGCTGCGTGCGGCCGCTTCGGGAGCTTTTCGACAGGACAGTCTGCACGGAGGACACCAAGCTCGCCCAGCGCTACCGGGACTACCTGGTCGTGGCGCGGCTGCCCGCTCATCTGCAGGACATCTACGGGACCTTCGTCTTCGCCAACCTGCGCCGCAGAGTGCTCTCGGCCGCGCAGCCCGAGGCAGAGCTCGCCCGGATCGAGCAGGAGCTCAACGACTTCCTTGGCAATCTCTCCGACCCGGAGTACTACAGCTTCGACCCCGACTACACGGGACTGCAGCGGCTGGTAAGCCTCTGCCAGCACAGCTATGCGCACGTGCTCGCACTTTTCGACCCGGAGTACAATCCGGTCGACCGGCAGGCAACACCCAACTTTCGCCCGGCACCGGCTGACGAGATTCTGACCGAGCTTCTGGACCTCTACTTCATCATCGGCGGGATCGATCTCTCCGACGGGCTGCAGCGCAATCTCGACTTCCTGATCGATCGCCTGTCCCGGGAAGGCGCGGCAGAGGCCAAGCAGCGGACGCACCGTGTTCTGGCGCGGCTCCGGAGCCTGGTGGGCAACCACCTCAGCCCCGCGATCCTCCTGGCTCTGATCCGGAGCATCAAGCAGGATCCGCAGTTCGCCCCGGAGGTCATTTCCGAGCAGTACTACTACCTGGACGAGTTTCGCAGCCGCTTCCGGGAGTACTACGGGCGGCTCAGGGAGAGAATCGAGTGGGAGCTCCACGAAAGCGAAGTCCAGGAGGACCTGCAGCGCCTGTTCCGCGGTGCGGAGCTCCTGGAGATCGAGGGCTACAACGAGCAGCTCGCCCGGAACCTGCAGGAAATGGACTACGACTGTTTCGCCTCAGTGAAACCGCTGCGCATCCTGAAGAGCTTCGTGGTGGCCTACTTCATGCGTTCCCTGCGCGAACCCCTCAAGAGGCTGATCGTAGAAGGGAAGTTCGAGAACCGCATCTTTCAGAACATGTTCACGAACACCTTCTTCGGGTGCGAGGCTCTGCCGCAGAAAATCGAGCAGCTCGAGGAGAACCTGAAGGACACCGGGGCCTTGTCGGTCAAGAAGCTCCAGCATTTCCTCATCCTCTACCAGCAGGGCAAGCCTGTTCACAACATCGTGGGCAAGCTCTGCGACGGCATCGAGACGAGCCTGCGCAAGCTCCTGGATGAGGGTGCCAATCTCTTCTACAACCTCTGCGTCCTTCTCCTGGAGATCCTGGAGGACGCGAAGCAGAAAAGCCCCGAGCACGTGGCCAACATAAAATCTCTGGCCGGGGGCGCAAACGACCAGTACCTGGCCGGCCTGTCGGCAGGGTACGAAAGCCTCTACCTGTTCGTGAAGATCGTCAAGAACTTCACGAAAGTCCGACAACTGGAGTACGAGCCCCACTGAGCCTGCTATCGCAGCGACGGGAAACCTTGCTGGCGGCGCACCTCGAACATCAGGATTCCGGCTGCCACGGAGACGTTGAAGGAATCCACGTGCCCCGCCGCAGGGATGCGAACGAGCAGGTCGCAGCGTTCCCGAACCAGCCGGTGCAGTCCCGGGCCCTCGCTCCCCAGCACCAGCGCCACCCTACCCCGGGCATCCAGCCGATCCACCCTCTGCCCGGAGACGTCGGCGCCGTAAACCCAAAACGAGTGCTTCTTGAGCTCCTCGATCGCCTGCGAGAGGTTCGCCACCGTGACCAGCGGCACGTAGGCGCTCGCCCCGGCGGAAGTCCTGAAGACCGTTTCGGTTTCCCGGGCCGACCGGCGAGCGGTGAGGACGACCATCTCCGCGGCCAGCTGGTCCGCCGAGCGGAGGATGGCACCCAGGTTGTGGGGATCGGTGATCCCATCCAGAAGCACGACGAGGGCCTGGTTGCCCCGGATTCCGGCCAGGCTTTCCGTGAACCCCGGACCCTCCAGCGGAGAGGAACCGGGCGCCGACGGCTGGTCTGCCACCAGGACCGCACCGCGGGCCTTCCCGTAGGCGCTCTTGCGCTGCAGGGTGCCGTCGTCGGTCCAAACCACCGGGACTCCCTGGCTCTCGGCCAGCTGCCTCAACGACTCCGTGCGGGGATTCCGCCGGGACAGGTACAGGACTCCCGTGGCCCCGGCACGCAGGGCTTCCTCGACGGCGTGCAGACCGCTAATGGCGGGCTTCCGCGGCATAGTCCTTCACGTAATCTATCTCTCCGTCGAAGTCCGTGTCCATCTCGTAGCGCCGGATGTACAGCCCGTCCAGGAAGACCCAGACGTCGATCCGCCCGTCGTAGTTGGAGTCGATCTCCTGGCGGACGAGCTTGCCGGCCTCGTAATAGTAGAAGTCGTCCATGATGCCGTCGTAGTTGAAGTCCATCGCTTCGCGGATCTTCCTGCCGGAGCTGTCGTATTCGACAGTGTAGTCGACCTGAGAGTCGTAGTTGCGGTCCATGCTGACCAGGCTGATTCGCCCGTCGGACATTTCGTACCATTGGTCCGGCTGCCCGTCGTGGTTGTGGTCGTTGGTGAACACGGGCGCGGCCCGGCCGAGGGCGGCACTCAAGACAAAGGCAAGGAGCAGCGTCGTCGTTTTCATATACCTTTTTCTTCGACAGCCCCGCCCGAGGGATTTACGAAAAACCTTCTGTCAGTAGCCGTACTGCCGCGGTTCCTCCCGGTGTTCCAGCACGTCGGTCACGGCAGCGGCCAGGGCCTCCATTTCGTTTTCCCCCGGGAATACGAGAACCGGGGCGAGGAACGAGACCCGCTCGCTGATCTCACTGACGACCCGCCGCACGTGCGACAGCCCGCCGGTCAAGACTACCGCATCCACCAGGCCGGCCACCACCGCCGCCAGGGAGCACACTTCTTTGGCGGTCTGGTAGCACAGGGCCCGCAGGACCTCCAGGCATCTGGACCCATCCAGGCCGCCGCTGTCGGGCAGTCCGGCCAGATGCCTGTCGATGGCCGCCTCCAGCTCCCGGGCGTCGTTGATCCCGAGGTGCGCGACGACACCCCCCCGCCCGGTGAGTTTCCTCTGCAGCTCTGCCGCATCTTCCCCCCTGGAGACCACGTACCGCAGCCAGTCCCCCGGGGGGAGACAGCCCGCCCTTTCGATCGCAAAGGGACCGTCGCCATCCAGAGCATTGTTCACATCCACTACCCGCCCGTTCACGTGGATGCCCACGGAGGTGCCGCCGCCCAGGTGGGCGACGATCAGCGTGCAGCTCCCGTAGGGCTTGCCCAGCTCCCGGGCCGCCCTCTTGGCGGTGGCCCTTTGGTTGAGGGCATGGAAAATCGACTTGCGGGAAATCTCGGGCAGGCCGGTGAAGCGGGCCAGGGGCTCGAGCTCGTCGACGACCACCGGCTCGGCGATGTAGGCGGGCACACCGATCTCCCGGGCCAGGGAATCCGCGATCAGGGCTCCCAGGTTGGAGGCATGGCTGCCGTACCGGGCCGCCCGCAGATCCTGCTTCATCGCCTCGTTGACCGGGTACACCCCGCCCTGCAGAGGGCGAAGCAGGCCTCCCCGTCCGACCACGGCGCAGATCTTCTCCTCCCGATACTCTTGTCGCGTCCGCAGGGCCTGCAACACGACCTGGAGCCGGAACTGCAGCTGGTCCGCCACCCGGGGGAACCGGGACAGCTCCCGGAGGTCGTGGGAGATCGCTACCCTGAACACCTCCGTGGCCCGATCGTACACGGCCACCTTCGTGGAAGTCGAGCCGGGGTTGATGACCAGAATCTGCACGAAAGGCGCCTCCCCTGTCCACCAAATGTATAACCCGGGGCGGGCAGCCGTGGCAACGCGCCGGCAGGCTTCGGCGCTTCGCCGGCAGGCTTCGGCGCCGCGCCGCCAGGCTTCGGCGCCGCGCCGCCAGGCTCAGACATCGACGGCCAGCGGCAGACTGATTCGGAAGCAGCCGCCCCGGTCCACCGGCACGCACTCCAGGCTCCCGCCGTTGCGCTCCACGAGCATCCTGGAAAGGTAAAGGCCCAGACCGGTGGATTCCCGGCCAGACGCACCCGGCTCGAACAGGCCTCCAAGCTGCCCGGCGTCGATCCCCGGCCCGTTGTCGGCAATCTCGAGCAGGGCTTCCCCTTCCCACCGGCAGGCCCTCACCGACAGGCGGGGCGCGTCGCCCCCGTCGCCGCCGGTCTCAAGAGCCTCGAGGGCGTTCCGGGCCAGGTTGAGAAGAACCTGGATTATCTCCCCCTGCCGCGCGTGGACCACTACCCCTTCGTCGATGGACACCGCGAGGTCCACGCCACGGCGCCGGCAGGTGCTGCGCAGGAGACGAAGGACCTCCGCCAAAGCGGAGCGTAGATCCACCGCCTGAGCTTCCTCCCGCCCGTGGCGCACGATCTCGTCGAGGTGCCGCAGCACCGTGCGCTCCCCCTGCCTGGCATGGTCGAGTATCCGCTCCAGGGCCTCCCGGACCGATTCGTCGGTGGACCGCCGCAGCGCGTGCTCGCCGCTGGCCAGAATCCCGGACAGAATGCCCTTGAACTCGTGGGCCGTGCCGGCGGACACGAGGCTCATCGCGATCAAGCGGTCCAACAGGAGCAGCGAGCTCTCGGTCTGCTCTGCCCTGGCGCGCGCGGCCCGAAGCTCCGGCACCGATCCTGCCGGTCCTCGAGCACACCCGCCGCGCCCGGCGCCCTGGAGGTATCCCTCCTGGGCCACGAAATATGCGCAGACACCCAGGTAGCCCACCGCGGCGCTGACGAGCACGAGGGAGGCAGCCGGGGATCGGGGCGCAAGAACCTCCAGCGCAGCGGAGCACAGGAGCGCAGTCAGGGCTGCTCCGTACACCGTGAGTGCCCCGATTCCCGGGGAGCGACCCGCAACCGCCCCGCGGGTCTCCCGGATCAGCGAACGGAGGTAGCAGGCGAGGGCATGGGCGCTCAGGGCGGCGTACGTGCATCCGTACAGGAGCCGGGCGGGAGTGGTACCCCAGAAGCCCATCAGGATCACGATGGCGATCACCACGGTGGCCGCCGCTGTCGACACGTGCCACAGCCACAGGCCTGAGCTTCCCGGGCGACTCATCAGAGACCGGGCGTGCGTCCCCGCTGCCCAGACCAGCGGGAAGCTCAACAGCCCCGCGGCGGCGGGGCTCCAGGGTAGCAGAGCGCGGATCGAAGCGAGCGACAGGATCAGGGCAAACGCCATGCCCTCGCGCCTGTTCGGACAGGAACGCATGCGCACAATGAGAAGCAGCGCCGCGAAGGCGGCCAGAGTCGCCGCAGCGGCTCTCGCTGGACCCAGCAGAGCAAGCATGGGTGAGGAGTTGTATTGTACTACAGTTGCTTGAGCTCTGACAATCGAACGGGCTTGGGGCTGTCTTCCTCGCCGGTCAACGAGGCCAACTGCTCTAGAAGGTTCCGGGCTTTCCCCGAGATCTTGGTTGGCACCTCGACCATGACCCTGATGTACAGGTCCCCCCGCCGCTCCGGGTGATGGAGCAGGGGGACTCCCTCGCTCTTCAGCCTCAGGATCTTGCCGTTCTGGGTTCCCGCAGGGATCTTGACCCTGATCTTCCTGCTGTCTTCCATGGTCGAAACCTGGATCTCCGCTCCCAGAGCGGCCTGGGTGATGGAAATCGGGATCACGCAGAACAGGTCGTTGCCCTCGCGCTGGTAGTAGTCGTGCTCTCGGACGCGGATGTACACGTACAGGTCCCCTGGGGGCCCGCCGTTCAGCCCGCCGTCTCCCTGACCCGGTATGCCGATGCGCTTGCCGCTCTCTATCCCCGCCGGGATGGTGACCTTTAGTTTTCGGCTCCGAGTGACCAGGCCCCTGCCTGCGCACTCCGTGCAGGGCCGCTCGATGATCTCGCCGTCTCCCCCGCAGGTCGGGCACGTGGTTGCAATCGAGAAAAAACCCGAGCTCCGCCGCACCTGTCCGGTCCCGTTGCAGCCCGGACACAAGCGCTTGCCGCTGCCTCGATCGGCCCCCGTGCCGCCGCAGGCCTCGCAAGACTCGTTCCGGGTGAAGGAGATTTCTTCCTTTTTCCCGAAGACCGCTTCCTCGAAGGCTATCTCCAGATCGTAGCGCAGATCCGAGCCCCGGCGCGGCGCGTTGCGCGCCTCGGCCCGACCCTTGCGTCGCGGCCCTCCGAAGAAGGAGTCGAAGAAACTCGTGAAGTTGAAGCCGTCGAATATGTCCTCGAAATCCCGGAATACGGACGAGAAGTCGTGGGCCCCGAATCCCATTCCCTCCAGGCCGGCGAAACCGAACTGATCGTAGGCCTGGCGCTTCTTCTCATCCGCCAGCACCTCGTAGGCTTCCGTGGCTTCCTTGAACTTCTCTTCCGCTTCCTTGTCGCCGGGATTGCGGTCGGGATGGTACTGGACTGCAAGGCGCCGATACGCCTTCTTGATCTCTTCTTTGGAGGCTCCCCGGCCTAGACCGAGGACCTCATAGTAGTCCCGTTTTGCCAAGTCTTACTTCTCGATCCGAGGCGGCTTTCTACGCCCCACCTCAGCCCTTGTTTGCTTCCTCGTCGTCCACGACCTCGTAGTCGGCGTCTTCCACCGTCTCGCCGCCGGACGAGCTTGCCGGGCCTCCGGCCTGCTCCGACGGCTGACCCCCAGCGCCCTGGCCGTAGCCTCCGGCGGTTCCTCCCTGCCCCGCCCCGCTCTGGGCGGAGCCGTTCTGCGCGGATGCGCTCTTGTAGACCTCTTCCGCCAGGCGGTACGCCGCCTGCTTGAGGGCCTCGACCTTGGCCTTCATATCCTGAATGTCGGAACCCTCGAGGGATTTCCTGAGATCGCCGATGGCGCTCTCGATGCTGCCCCGATCACTCTCACTGATCTTGTCGCCATAGTCCTTGAGGGACTTCTCTGTGGTGTAGATCAGGTTGTCCGCCTCGTTGCGGGTCTCGGCCCGCTCCCGCTCCGCCTTGTCCTCCTGGGCGTGGGCCTCGGCTTCCTTGACCATCTTCTTGATCTCCTCCTCGGACAGGCCCGAGGAGGACTCGATCCGGATCTTTTGTTCCTTCCCCGTTCCCAGGTCCTTGGCAGAAACATGGACGATCCCGTTGGCGTCGATGTCGAAGGTCACCTCGATCTGAGGGACACCCCGCGGGGCCGGCGGTATGCCCACCAGGTCGAAACGACCAAGCGTGCGGTTCTGTGCCGCCATTTCCCGCTCCCCCTGCAGCACGTGGATCGATACGGCGGTCTGGTTGTCGGCGGCTGTCGAAAAGATTTGGCTCTTTCGGGTCGGAATCGTGGTGTTCCGGTCGATGAGCTTGGTGAAAACCGCCCCGAGAGTCTCGATTCCCAGAGACAAAGGCGTCACGTCCAGAAGCAGCACGTTCTTGACGTCTCCTCCGAGAATCCCGCCCTGGATGGCCGCCCCGACGGCCACGACCTCGTCCGGGTTCACGCCCTTGTGGGGCTCCTTTTCGAAGAGCTCCTTGACGAGCTTCTGGACCGCCGGGATCCGGGTCGAGCCCCCGACCAGGATCACCTCGTCGATGTCCGCCGGTTTCATGTTTGCGTCTGCGAGTGCCTGGGTGCAGGGCCCCTTGGTGCGATCCAACAGGTCCTCGATCATCTGTTCGAACTTGGCCCGGTTCAGGGTGTACTGCAAGTGCTTGGGACCGGATGCATCGGCGGTGATGAAGGGCAGATTGATGTCCGTAGTCTGCGTGCTCGAGAGCTCGATCTTGGCCTTCTCCGCCGCGTCCCGCAGCCGCTGCAGCGCCATCCTGTCCTGGGAAAGGTCTATGCCGTAGTCCTTCTTGAAGTTGCTCACCAGCCAATCGATGATTCGGTGGTCGAAGTTGTCGCCGCCGAGATGGGTGTCACCGTTGGTGGACTTGACCTCGAAGACGCCCTCCCCCAGCTCCAGGATGGAGATGTCGAAAGTCCCTCCCCCCAGGTCGTACACGGCGATGCGCTGTTCCCGGTCGCCCTTGTCCAGGCCATATGCCAGGGCCGCCGCCGTGGGTTCGTTGACGATTCTCTTGACGTCCAGGCCGGAAATCCTCCCGGCATCCTTGGTGGCCTGGCGCTGGGCGTCATTGAAGTACGCCGGGACCGTGACCACCGCCTCGGTAACCGTCTCACCCAGGTAGTCCTCAGCGGTCTTTCTCATCTTCTGGAGAATGGCCGCGGAGATTTCCGGGGGGCTGTAGCGCTTGTCCTGGATGGCGATCCGAACGTCGTTGCCCGCATCTTCCACCGTGTACGGGACCATCTTGATCTCCTCCGGGACCTCGCGGTACCGGCGGCCCATGAACCGTTTGATCGAGTACACGGTGTTTTCGGGGTTGGTGATCATCTGGTTCTTGGCCGGCTGACCGACCAGGCGCTCTCCCTTGGAGGTGAAGGCGACGATGGACGGGGTCGTGCGCTGCCCTTCGGAGTTCTGGACTACAACAGGCTCCCCTCCTTCCATGACGGCTACGCACGAGTTGGTCGTTCCGAGGTCGATTCCTATTATCTTGCCCATTGCATACTCCTTGTTCCCTCGCTTCAGCGCAGGCCTCGGGCCCTCACGCGTTGTTGTCGTCCGGCCCTCTGGGAGACACGGGTTTGGCCACCTTGACCTTGGCCGGTCTCAACACCCGGTCGTGCAGGGTGTATCCCTTCTGGTATTCTTCCAACACGACCGACTCCTCGTGTTCCTCGGTTTCCTCGGCCGCGATGGCCTCGTGCCTTTCGGGGTCGAAAATCTCCCCGGCGGCTGAGAAGCGCGTCAAACCCCACTTCCGTTCCAGGACGCTGACCAGCTGTCTCTCGATCAGGGACACCCCGGCATGAAACGCTTCGAAGTCCTTCGACTCCCCGGCGGACTGAATGGCCCTCTCGAAATCATCGATGATCGGCAAAACGTCGTTGAGAAGCTCGGCATTGGCGAACTTGATAGCATCTTCCTTGTCTCGAAACATCCGCTTGCGGAAGTTCTCGAAATCGGCAGCTTTGCGCAGGAGCTCGTCCTGCAGCGAGGCCTTTTCGGCTTCCAGCTCGGCGGTGCGGCTCTCCAGCTCTCGTATCCGCCGCACCGGATCCTCCTCGACACTCGCGCCCTGCTCCCCCGTGGCATTTTCGGAAGCAGGAGACCGCCCATCCGCCGGGGGCTTCCCGGCTCCTTCGGCCGCCTCCCTTGCCTTACTGTGTTCCTCTTCCTGGCTCTTGCGGGCCCTCACTTCGCTGTCAGACATTCCTTGTTTTTCTCTCTATGCTGATTCTTGCTCTTGGAGTCTAGATTGCCTCGTCTCCACCGCCTTCGGAAGGCGCTAGTCGCAACACACCTGTTGCCGCGAATTGAGCATGTATTTCCTGCAAAAGATAATAAGGGGGTTTGAGGGCCGTCAAGCTTTTTTGGAGGCCCTTCCGACGGCCGGAGGCCTGGACCTTCCGGCCCGTACTACTTCTTCGGCGCCAGCTCGAGAATCAGCTCGACCTCGCCCCGGCTCAGCTTGGTAGTCCGGGCTATTTCCACAGGCGACCAGCCCAGGTGAGCCAGCTTGGTCACCGTCTCCCGCTTGTCCATCGGGGGAGCTCCTTCGCCCAGCTTGGACTGCTTCGACTCGGCTTTGAGTATGCTCTCGAGAAGTCTCACCTGCTCTTGAGCCTGCTTTCCGATGGTCTCGAAGCGGGTCTCCGTCTTGGCCAGCCACTCCCGTGCGGTCTCCAGCTTCTGCATTCGCTGCTCCAGGTCCCCCAGTATCCCGTCGAGGCTCTGGATCTTCTCCGACACGTACTCGGTCTTGTCGTGGTTGCTCACCAGCAGCTCCGCTTGCGCCCGCAGGCTCTCCAGCAGCTCGCCGGCCTGCTTGAGCTCATGCTTGACCCCCCCGAGGCCCTTCTCGAGGGTAGCGAGCTGTTCGAAGTTCTTGTCGACCCCGGCTGTCGTGGCCTCCACGATGGATTTCTTCTTCTCCAAACGATCGAAGCGCCCCTCGGTCGTCTTCTCGAGCTCTTCCAGTTGCCTGATCTTCGCCTGGATCTGCTGAAGGGCGTCCTGGCTGGAGTACACCGTCTCGATTCGGTGATCGAGGTCCTTGGAGATGGCCAGGAGCTTCTTGAATTCAGAGTCCATGTCCTCCACCCGTGCACGCTCGGAGAGAAGCTTGCCAAGCTTGCCGCCGACGTCGTCAACGCTCTTTCTCATCCCCATGATGCGGGTATCCAACGCCTCCATCTCCTTGCGCTGGGCCTGGAGCTTTTCCATGTCCCGCTTCATCTCCTCGATTCGGCCTTCGAGGGAGACCTTGAGGTCGTCGGCCCGCTCGAAAATCTTGGTCTGGGTCACGAAGCTCTTGACGCGCTTGTCGAGGTCCCCCAGGGTCATGCTCAGCAGCTTGCTGCCCTCCTCGATCCTGGCAACCAACGAAGCCTGGGCGCTTTCCGATCTCTCCTTCATCTCCGAAAGAGCAGATCGGGACTCCTGCAGTCGGGCGTCGAGCTCTGCTTTGAGCTCTGTCGTGCGACGGCTGAACTCCTGCCCGAAACCGCCGAGGTCTTTCTTGAACTCTTCGATGGCCCCTTCGCTGCGGCTCACCAGGTCCCGCTGCAGCTCGGTGACCCGCTCGGACACGTTCATGATCTCCTCTTTGCTGGATTCGAGGGTGCCCTCGATGCCCTTCAGCCTCTCCTCGGTTTCCCGGGTTGTCTGCTGGAGCCGCCCGTTGATCCCATCCTTGAATGAATCCAGCTCCTTCTGGTAGACGATGTCGAGCTCCTGGCGGCTGCGCTCGATCTGGGTTGCGATCGAGCGGGTCAGCTCCTCGGCCCGGGCCTCCGATTCCTCGAGACGCCCGTCGAGCACACTCTGGAACGCGGTCACCCGGCCCCCGAGATCGTTGAGCTGCTCGAAACTGGTGTGCTTGATCCCTTCCAGCTGCTTCTCGATCTCCTGGGTGAATCGCTTTTCCATGGTGCTGCGTGCCTGCACCTCCGCGGCTCGGACCTGCTCCATCTTGGTCTCGAGCTCCCCCTGCCAATCCTTGAGCCGGGCTTCAATGGCCTGGTTGCGCGCCCTCAGGTCCTTGAAGAACTCGTCCTCGAACACCTGCAGCTGAGCGGATACATTTTCGTATGCCTTGGCCTTGAGCCCGGTGAGCTCCTCTTCGAGCTCGCTCATTGAGCCGCGGATCGCACCGAGCTCCTCCTGCACTTTGCTCCGCTCGGCGTTGCGATCTTCGGCAAAGCTGCGGGTGAACTCGGCGAACTCCGCCCGGACGGTGGCGGCGGTGCGCTCCGCCATCTCCCTGAGGTTGCTTTCCATGGCCTCTATGTCCCCGCCCGCGGCTTCGAGTTTCTGGAAGCGGTAATCGACCTGCTTCTCGTACTCCTCCAGCTGTCTCTCCGTCTGCGCGAGTGCCGCCACCTCCAGCTCCGCTGCCGCTTTCTCGATGTTCTGGAGGCTCTCCTGCCGAAGCTGGGCGGCATCCTGCTGGACGAGCCGCATCTGCTCCGCCAGCTCGGTGCGCAGGGACTTCGAGTCTTCGAGCTTCTGGTGTAGAGCCTCGCTGGATTGCCGTACTGCGGTGGAGTCTTTCGCGATCTGCTCTTTCAGCCCTGCGAAGATCTTGCTCTCCATGGTCTCGCCACGCTTCACGGCTTCCTCGAGACGCTTCTGGTGCTCGGCCAGACGGGTCTCGCCCTCCGAGACGGACTCGCTCAGGTTCTTCTTGAGGAGCTTGCCGCGGGCGTCCGCATCGCCGAGCAGCTTGTTCAGGGAAGCGACAAACTGATTCAAGACGGCCGAGCGTCTGGCCTTGGCCTCCACGTCCAACTGCACGAAGCCCTTGTTCAGGCGCTCGAGGACCTCCCGCTCCAGCTCTTCTCCTCGGGCCTCGAGCCGGGTGACGTACGTCCCGAAATCCTTGATCCGCTGCTCGGACCCCGCTACCAACTCCGCGAGGCTGGTGACCTTGCTCTGCGAATCCCGAAAGATCTCTTCTCTGACCGCAACGAGCTGCTCGCGGTTCTCCTTGCTGAATCGCTCCTCGACCTTGCCGACGTCCTGCTCGACGCGCTCCAGCCGCTGGGCGGCCGTGGCGATGCGCCGCCCCACCTTGTCCACAAACACCGACTCGGACTGAACGCGCTTGAGGTTCTGCTCTACCCTGGAGGTCATGGCCACGAGCTCTTCGAGAGCCTTGTCGTAGCCGTCCAGTCGGACCCCTACCGCATCGATGCCTTTGGCCCTCTGCGCCAGGGCATCTTCGCTGTCCCGCACCCGCTTGAGAACTTCCTTGCCGGTCTTGAGGTTGACCTGAAGCTCGATGGCGAGATCTTTCATCTCTGCGGTCTTCCGGTCTACGAGTGCACCGATGTCGTCCTTGATCTTGTCGGAGTACTTCTTGACTTTTTCCAGCGAGCGGTTGTTTCGGTCCAGCTGCCTGTAGATGATGAGAATGACCAGGACAATGAATACCGCCAGCAGATTCCCGAATGAGAAAATCATCGTTCCCCTCCCCTAACCGTCGGGCAAGCAAGGCGCCCGGCGGCCTATCTTGATCTTACGATCATTCGGTACGACCTGAAGTTCCTACCATAATATCGCGAGGCGCTGCTGCTGTCAACGACGCGACGCCGGCAGCGGAGGCTCGAAAGAATTGCCCAGCGGCAGACGCACGAGGTGAACGAAGTTGCCGGTGAACCGCGTGCGGACTTCGCCAAGGCTCGATTCGCGGCCGCGATCGAAAACCGCGACCCGGAACGCGCCGCTCTCCGTGAAATACGGCAGGAACACCAGGAGATGGAAGTGCTGGCGCATGACGGGATCGCTCCCGTACTCTCGGTTCACCGAGCCCAGGTAGAACATGCCCGGACTCCGCACCGTTTCCAGGTAGAGCACCAGCGGCAGCTCCTCCACGGGATACCCGACATCCTCGGTGTATCGCACGTACTCGCTCAGGCGCACGTCGCTGGACTCGGGCCCGGGCGCGGGGTAGCCGGCGGCCTCCAGCAGGCTCAGGGCGAGGTTCCTCGACCAGTCCAGGCCGAAAAAGGGGTCCCGCTCATCCTCGAACCTGCGGCTCCAGCGGTTGCCGCGCAGCTCCAGGTGCTTCTCCTTCAGCGCTTCGATCCCGAGATACCGGCCGCTCAGGGGGTACACGAACCCGTCGGTCACCCATTTGGCGAAGCCGGAGCAGTTCAGCCCCTGTACCCCGTCCTGGGGCAGACCGCTGTCGATGAACACGAAACGCCCTTCCGCATCCAGCGCCCCGTCCTCTCGGTCGCCGAGGGTCCCGAGCCGATCGGCAATCCCCTGCACGATCCCCCGCGTACGCCGGTCGACCTCCGGCTCCCCGCGGGCGAGGAGGCGCTCCCATTGAACCGTCGCCGCGGTCGCGCGCATGACCCTGGAGAACGGCTCCACCAGGACCGACTCGAACTCCATCGGGACCACGACCCTGCGCGCCACCGGCACGCCAAACAGATATGCGTCCAGAGTCGAGCGGCTCCCGTTGGGAAACAGGCGGACGTAGCAGTCCGGGTCGTCCCTCAGGTAGATCTTGACCTGGACAAAGGAACCGTCTCTCAGGTCCCGCTTGATGATGTATGCGCCGGCCCCGGCTACCGGGAACTGCCCCGGCCCGGTGCGGCCGTCCCTCTGGGACAGGGGCCGTTCGTTCAAGAAGAGGGTGTAGAGGTGGCCCTGCTGGCGCTCGAGCCGGACTTTCACCCTGTAAGCCGCGGAGCGCTGTCCGAAGATCCTGCCGCTCTCGACCCCGGGCAGCGCCTCCCCTTCCGAACCGACTGGAGCGAAAACCAGCTCCGCCAGCTGTTTGCGGATTTCGTGGTTCTCCGGGAAACCCCCGGCGGCGCGCAAACCCCCAGGCAGCCAGGCCTGCATATCCTGGGCGCCCAGGGCGGCGGCGGCCGTCAGGGCCAGAAGGCTAAGCCAGAAGCGTGTCTTCATCAATGATATTTACGGTATCTCCGAGGCGTTTCTTCAGAGCTTCCGGGTCCGAGGCAAACAGAGGGCTGATCTCCACTACCACCGACGGCTCCCCGTCGCGCCGGGGCACTCGCACCCCCGCAGCCTCGAGCCAGCGGGCTTGCTGCCGGATCATGCCCGCCCGGCAGGTCTGGATCGAGTCGACCCCGGTCCGGTTCTTGAGGGGAGCAAACTCTTCACTCCTCTCGGTCTCGAAGAACAGGGGATTGCGGGCTTGCGGAATGGCGTCGAAGATGAAGCGCTCGAACTTGACGGCCTCCCGCTCCAGTACCCGATCCGTTGCAGGATCCCAGGCCTCGATCTTCTTGTGGGCCTGATGCAGGGGCAGGCGGAAGCCGAGGCGCCGGAGAAACCCGACGTTCATCAGATGGATGGCAATAGACCCATGGCAGTACAACAGCTCGCCCTTCTCGTCCCTGGCCTGCTTGCGTTCCTCGTCGAGGTCGGAGTACTCGATGACCCCCGCCTTGCCGTCGGTCAGGCCGATGACCCCCAGCTTCTCGTCCGGATAGGCTTTGGGGATCACCTTGGTGGACATCTCCGAACTCTTGAGCCGATGCATCCCGAGAAAGGCGGCGTCTGGCACTCGAACGAGAGGATTGTCCACCTGTGTGTAGAACAGCTCCTCGATCCCCAGCGCATGCATGTCCTCCAGCAGGCCGTTGTCGTGCAAAGCCTGGAGGGTGCCTCCGTGACCGTTGGGGTTCTTGAACAGGCTGCCATCCCCGGCGAGCAGCAACTTGCCCTCCGCCGTAAGGCTCGGGAATGTACCCTGTGCAAAAAACACGAGCTCCTCCTCCGGCAGGCCGAACCAGAGGTTGTCCCGGAAGAAGGAGCGGATCGACCCCAGATTGTACGGATTGCCCATGATGTACCAGGGGGTCGGTTTGCCGTAACGGCGGCGCCCCGCCAGGATCTTCTCGGCCAGGATCTGGAAGAGGGAAGCTCCGCGGAGCGGCGAAATCGGAAAGCAGCCCTTGGGCCCGTCGTAGCCCAGCCGCGAGCCCTGGCCGCCGGCGACGGTCAGAAAACCCGCCTTGCCCGCCTCGAGGAGCTCCCGGCCCGCCGCCAGGGCACTGGAATCCGTGCGCCAGGCGGACCGAGGGAGACATGGATGCGGCTCCAGGCGCTCCGGGGATGGGGAGGAAGCATCCAGGCGCTCCCGGAGGCTTGCCACCAGTGCCGGGTCCAGGTTCTCGAGGTCCTCTATCAGCCGCCGCCGCCTGGTCTCCTCGCGCTGGTCCCACCGCTGGAACAGGTGTCCCTGGCCGAGCTCGGTCCAGCGCCGGATCGTCGCACTGCTCATCCTTCTCCTCCTCGGCTGCGCATCCGCTGCAGGATGTCCAGAAGCTCCGCCCGAACCGCGGCGATTCTGGCTTTCAGGTCGGCGTGTTCCGGCCGCAGCTCCTCCCACAGACGCTGTCGGGCGCCGTCGATCGTGAAGCGCTGGTCGTGCAGGAGGTGCTTGAGTCGCTGGAGCATCTGGACGTCCCGCTCCGAGTAGACCCTCCTCCCCGAACGGGTCTTCTGGGGGGCGATAAACGGGACCTCCTCTTCCCAGTAGCGGATCACGTACGTCTTGACTTCCAGCAGGCGGCTGACGTCTCCGATCGAATACTTCACGCGTTCCTCACGAGCCCCCGAGCCTCAGGATTCCCGAATCTCGACTGCAACGGGAATCTTGTCGAAGCCCAGATCCTGGCGGATCCTGTTCTCCAGGTAGCGGGTGTAGCGGGCCGGATAGGCGCTGCGGCTGTTCACGAAGAAAACGAAGCGCACCGGGTTCACCCCCGTCTGGGTACCGTAGCGCATCTTCACGTTCCTGCCCCGCACCGGCAGGGGATACTCCTCGAGCCACCGGTGAAGCAGGCGGTTCAGCAGGGGAGTCGGGACTTTTCGGCGCAGCTGTGACCAGATCTCCAGAACCAGGTCGAGCATCGCGTTCACGTTCCATCCGGTTCGCGCCGAGATGGGCACGATGGGGGCGAACTCCAGGACCGGGAACTGAAATCGGATCCGCTCGCTGGCGGCTTTCCGCAGTTCCCGTCCCTGCTGCTTCCGATCCCACTTGTTCAGCACGATGACCACCCCGCGGCCCTTGCGGACTGCCAGCGAAGCGATCTTCTTGTCCTGATCGGCCAGCCCTTCCTCGGCGTCCACGATCAGGAGCGCGATGTCGGCTTCCTCCAGACTGTGGATCGCCCGGTTCACCGAATAGTACTCGACACTCTCTTCGACCCTCGAGCGGCGGCGGATCCCGGCCGTGTCCACGACCCTGCAGCGCTCGTCCCGGTACACGAAATCGCCGGTCACCGGATCCCGGGTCGTGCCCGGAATGTCCGAAACGATGGACCGATCCCGGTCCAGGAGACGGTTCAGGAGGGTGGACTTGCCCGTGTTTGGTTTCCCGATGATCGCCAGGCGCAGGATTTCCCCGGGCGCGCCGGTCTCAGCCGCGGTTTCCGTAGCCTCAACCCCCGTGTTCCTGGCCGCAGCGTAGATCGCCTCACGGAGCTCTTCGAGATTCCGGTTGCCTTCCGCCGACACCGGGACCAGCCGAGGAAAGCCCAGCTCGAAGAACTCTCCCAGGGCCGTCTCCTGGGACTCGCTGTCCACCTTGTTGACGACCAGAATGACCTTGTCCTCGTACCTCCTGAGCTTTTCGAGAAAATCCTGATCCTCGCCGTTGATACCCGACCCCTGGACGACCAGGAGCAGGAGATCGCTGGTGGCGGCGCAATCCAGGCTTCGCGTGGCCACCAGGCGCTCGATGGGGCCGCTCTCGCGGCTGTACCCTCCGGTGTCCAGGAGCCGACAGCGGATGTCGCGAACCCAGAGCTCCGCCTCCACCAGGTCACGGGTAACCCCGGCGGTGGAGTGTGTAATTGCCCGGCGCCTGCCGATCAGCCGATTGAACAGGGTCGACTTCCCGACGTTGGGCTTCCCTAGAATGGCAACGGTGAAGGGCCGGCCGGCCCGCCCGGGATCATCAGTACGCGGCGATGAAGTCAAAGCGCTCCTCCATCCAGGTCCGCACGCACGCATCGATTTCCCGATACGATTTCATCTCCATGATGGTCCCAACCAGCTCTTCTGCCTCGGACACCGTCACGGATCGGATTATCCGCTTGATCTCGGGGATCCCGATGGCGCTCATGCTGAACTCGTCGAGACCCAGCCCGAGGAGAATCACCGCAGCGTACGGATCCCCCGCCATCTCGCCGCACATCCCGACGGGGATACCGCCGGCATGGGCACTGTCGATGACCATACGGATCAAGCGGAGCACACCTGGATGGAATGGCTCATACAGATAAGCGATGCGCTCGTTTTCGCGGTCCACCGCTATGGTGTATTGGATGAGATCGTTGGTCCCGATCGAGAAGAAGCTCACCTTCTTGGCCAGGATATCCGAGGTAAAGGCCGCCGAAGGGACCTCGATCATTATGCCGACCGGGATTTCTTCGTCGAAGGGGTGGCCTTCTCGGCGAAGCTCCTGCTTCGCCTGCTCGAGGACCTCCAGGGTGCTCTCGAGCTCCTCGACGCCGGAGATCATGGGGAACATGATCTTGAGGTTTCCGTGCACCGACGCACGCAACAAAGCGCGCAGCTGGGTCTTGAAGATCTCCGGACGGGAAAGACAGAAGCGCACCGCCCGCCAGCCGAGTATCGGGTTGGATTCCTCCACGGGTCTCACCCCGGGGATTATCTTGTCCCCACCGAGATCGAGAGTGCGGATCGTGACCTCCCGAGGCTTCATCGACTCCAGCACCCGCAGGTAGGCAGCCAACTGCTCCTCCTCGGCAGGAAAGCGCTTCGGGACGATGAACAGGAACTCCGAACGGTACAGTCCTATGCCGTCCGCGCCATGGGCCAGCACCGAGTCGATTTCCTCGGGGATCTCGATGTTCGCTTCCAGAAGGATCAGCTTGCCGTCCCGGGTCTCCGCTTTGAGCTCGTTCAGGTTGAGCAGCTGCAGCTCGTGCTTCTGCCAGGCCTCCCGGCTGCGGACGTATTCCCGGAGGGTTTCATCGTCGGGCTGAACGATGACGACACCCCGGTTGCCGTCCACTATCAGCTGATCGCCGCTGTGAACGTGCGCGGCGAGCTCCGAGAGGCCGAGAACGGTGGGTATCTCGAAAGAGCGTGCCAGGATGGCCACGTGAGAGGTCTTGCCGCCGAAGTCGGCGGCGATTCCGAGGACCATCTGCTTGTTCATCGATATGCCGTCGGAGGGCAGGAGATTGTGGGCAACGAGGATTACCTGCTCGTCGAGGGACTCAAGGGAAACCCTCTTTCGGTACATCAGATGGCGCAGAATGCGGTTGGCGATGTCGTGAATGTCGCTGGCCCGCTCCCGCAGATACTCATCCCCGGTAGCGGCGAGCTTCTGAGTCAGGGCTTTCACCACCTCCACGAGCACCCATTCCACGTTCCGCTTCCGGGACTGGAGCTCCTTCCCGACCTGACTCGCCAGCTCCGGGTCCGTGAGCATCAGACGATGGGATTCGAGGAGCTTGCGCTCCGCATCCCCCAGCTCGCCGCCCTCCTGCGACAGGAGGCTCTCCACGTCCCGGGTCGCCTTGTCGACCGCGGTGTTGAAGCGCTCCAGCTCGTAGGACACCTGGCCCGGGGAGATCTCATAGCTGGGGACTGCAAGCTTTTCCTCGGAGAAGAGGAAAGCCCTTCCGATGGCGATTCCGGGTGAAACGGCGATTCCCTGGGCGACCTTCATTTGCAGGTTACTATACGGGCTTTTCCAGGTCCGTGTCAAATCGAGGGACTGCAGGCCGCCGAGCTCGCCCTGTCAACAGCCGCCGCGCTCCTGCCGATGATATAGGTGAGAGAGCCATGGCACGCAAGAAGCACACCCTGGGATGTCTGTTCTACGTCGCGCTGATCCTGCTCGTGCTCGTGGTATTCCTGTTCAAGCGCGAGACGGTTCAGGAAGTCATCGAAAAAACCGGGTTTACCCGACTGTTCCAGAAGCAGACTGAGGCGCCGCCGGAGGTAGTAATAGCCCCGCCCCACGCCGAGCGGCCACAGGAGAATCCCTCACGAGACCGGCAGCCGCGAGAGCGGCCCGGACAGGACGGCCCGGAACCGGCGGGCACGCCAGAGAGGGAACAGCCCGCCGGGGAACAGCAGGTTGTGGTCACCGTACAGCGGCCGACCAGCGAGCAGAAAGCTCCGCAGAAAACCGAGGCGCGCACGCGCCAGGCCAGGTTGTTCTACCTGAGCGTTTCCTCCGATGGCACCATCCACCTCAAGGGTGTCGTTCGTCCTGTCCAATACACCGATGCCCCGCTGACTGCGACCCTGCAGGCCCTCCTCGACGGTCCCAGCACGGCCGAGGTCAGCCAGGGGCTCATCACCATGATCTCACCGCAAACCCGGCTGCGGCGGCTGTATGTCAAGGACGAAACCGCCTATCTGGATTTCAACGAAGCCTTCCGCTTCAACTCCCTCGGCAAGGAAGGACTGATCGCCCAGCTGCAGCAAATCGTGTACAGTGCGACCGAGTTCTCCAACGTCAAGCAGGTACAGTTCCTGATCGAAGGGAATGTGACCGACTACCTGGGCCCCGAGGGACTGTTCATCGGCAAGCCCCTATCCCGGGAAAGCTTCCGCAACTAGCTCCTCCAGCTCCTGCAGAATCCCTTGCCGGTGCCCTTCGGGCGTCGTGGGGTCGGGTGTCCGGCGGATTTGGAGGAAGAACTCCCGGTTTCCCCTGGCACCCACCGGGTACGAGGGTGCGCCCCGCAACACCGAAAGGCCCTCCTCGCTGAAGGCGAACACCAGTCGCCGTAGAATTCCCAAGACTTCGTCACGGTTTCGAACGACTCCCGAGTCGCGGGAACCCGCGGCGGGGCTGCGCTCGTACTGCGGCTTCACCAGGGCCACCAACCATCCGGCGGGCACCAGGGACAGGATGTGAGCCGCCGCCGACCGCAGAGACCGGAGGGACAGATCGGCCACCGCCGCCTCGATCCGAATCGGCAGCCTCTCCGCCGTCAACTCCATGATGTTGGTCTTCTCAAGGACTGTCACCCGGGAGTCCTGTCGCAGCCGGAAGTCCAGCTGGTTGAAGCCCTTCTCCACGGCAATGACCGCGCGAGCCCCCCGTTGGAGGAGGCAGTCGGTGAATCCCCCGGTAGAGGCGCCCGCATCGAGAAACGACAGTCCCGTGACGTCGAGCCGCCAGCGTTCCAGAACCCGTTCCAGCTTCTCTCCCCCCCGGGAAACGAAGCGGCGACGCGGCAGGTAACCGATTGCCGCGCTGGCGGACACTCTCTCCCCGGGGAATCGCACCGTCACGCCGTCTACGGCGATCTCCCCGCAGAGGATCCTGGCGAACAGCTCTTTCTCTGGTATCCCGGGCTCGAGCTGCTTGAGTCGCTGCAGAAGCGTGCTTCGCCTCATGATCCCCCGGTCGACCCGACGCGTTTATCCGAGGGCGGGCACGTCTCGCTGTACACGCTGTATCGACAGTGTCCGCCCGCTCTCGGTATCGACCTCGACTAC